>JAEEGG010013306.1_pt1 | contig 17624 bp, 18 predicted proteins | sample 9134161 | NCBI WGS metagenome assembly JAEEGG01 (sample SAMN16246543, study PRJNA631951) | gut metagenome | biome: gut microbiome; feature: rumen; material: CR-attached | host: Bos | place: Iran: Karaj | collected 2018-10 | reverse complement strand
CCCCCCATCCCCCCCCCACCCTCCTCGGCCCGGCCGGCTTCAGTCGCCCCCTCCCCGCCCCTTCCGGCCGTTCCCCGCCCTGTCACCATGCCCGTCCTCCCCTTGCAGTGTGCGGCTTCAGCCACACCGCCCGCCCCCATCGGTCCCTCCGTCCGCATCGCCACCTTCATGCACTTTTCCGTCACCTTCACTTCCGTCCTTCTATCCATTCAGTACTTATAAATATGCACATAGCTACTATCCTGGTCGGACTTTGTGCGGTTTCTTTCGTATTCCCCCAGAATTTCTGGGTGTTTATTGATCCACTCCACGGCCCATTGGCGCAAATAGCAAGACACGAAACTCGCATTCTCTGGTATGAAAGTGCGAACGATTTCTGCATCCTGTAACTCCAAAAAGACTGGATCACTATCTCGGTATTGTCCACCGCGTTCCACACACAGGAACATTTCGCCCAAGTAAACCCGCGCAGCGGGACTAAGCCGTGAAATCCGGGCGTCTGCGTTTTTGCCTTTGTAAGACCTAGCTGTCTGGATTTTTTGCCACCAATTATGCCATATAATCCCCAATACGAACACAGATGACATAACAAATAGAATTCCCAGCCACGGCCCCAGCCACTTCCGGGCCCCATCCAACTGCAACCGATGGACGATATCTTGCGGACCAAATGCCATGAGTCCGAAGAGTATGGTTCCCGCAAGGCAAACGAGTTGGAATGCCCAGCTTCTGAAAAACTTTTCACCTTCCGCAAACGATATTTCAAATCCAAGCGCCTTCATGGCTCTGCCTCTTGTCTTTCCAGATGCAACTTCCCCCGTCTTTCATTGTTTCTTTCGTTTTCCCTCTCCCTGGGCGGCGGCCCTGGCCCTGAAAATCTCGTTCACGAGTTCAGCCCTTTTCTCCAAATCAATCCGCTTGTTATACTCTGCAAGCTGTTGCTTGATTGCCAAATAGTCGGCGCGGGATGTCATCGTCACCCATTGCCGGTTCAGCTTGTGGTATTCGTTGTCGGAAATGAAGGGGCGAAGGGCGGTACACTCCTTTTGGAACTGGCGTGACCAATAATAGCTCTCAATGAATAAGAACGTGAAAATCATGAGATACCCGGTTGAAATGACGAGGAATGTGCAAGACACTCGCGCCCATATCCGACTTCCCCGAATCCTCTTGAGCCAACTTCTTTTGTTGGGAGCAGAAGGAGTTGCAAGATGCAATCCGGCCTTGTGTTTTTCGTATTTCCGACTTAGGACCCCGCAAAAGAAGCCGACCGAAATCCCCAGCAAAGCAATCGCAAAAAGCACAACAACATCCATAGCATTGAACTGTGCAGCACAGAGATATCTCAATTCGTTGAGATTGCGCCAAAACCCGGCGGCATGATTCCAAGTGGCTAGGAGCTTTGGGCCATCTTCGAATATCACCTTGAGTGCGGCATAGATAAGCATCACCTTGGAAAGAACTTCCATCCACCCCCTGCGCATGGGGGGCTGTGTCATTGTCACATTGCCGTTGTCTTCATTCATTTCTCACTCTCCTGTCGCCACCACCATGCGGCCACCGCCACCCCAGCCTGCGTTCCGTCCCTTCGCCATGCCCCTCCTCCCCTCGCAGTGTGCGGCTTCAGCCGCACCGCCCGGGAAAGCCAGCCAGCCGCCCACATCGTTCTCTCCATGCGTTTTCCCGTCATCCTGCGCTTCCGCCCTTCTTGCCCCCCAGTTGCTCCCGCAATCCCTCGACCTTCCGGCGAAAGGGAAGATTCCTCTGCAACTCGATCAGCAGCAGCATCTCCCGGTACGTGTTGTCGTAGCACTCCTCCAATTCTCCATCGGACATCGCCTGGACCACGGCGTTCGCCTTGTCCCCTTCCTTGTTGTTATGCCGGATGTGCAGGCTGTTGAGGCAACATCCAAGGTCCTTGGTCAACCAACCATAGGTGCCCTTCATTTCAGCATCCTGCAAGACGGGCTCCACGTATTGTCCGATAATCCGCAACAGTTCCCGCTTCTTCTTGAGCTTTCCTTTCAGGCCATAGTGGGTGTATTCCCGCACCGCGCCGGCAGTATCTTCATCCGTCAAATTCTCCACAACAATTGTCGCAAAATCATCCTTTTGGACAATTTCAATGATTCCATCCTTCCGCATGTAAGTTGTGTACCCGCGGTTTTCCAAAATGAAGCCAATGCTGTGGTTAATTTGCGAGGCCAATTTTTTCGCATCTGGGTTGCGGAGAATCTCGGCCATGAATTCCTGCATGAGATTCATCAAGGTCTCGCAGTACAGGAAAAGGCCCTCAAGGGACGGTTTTTTCCAGTAGAGTGAGAGACTCCCGAAGAAATCATCTATATCTGTTGCCGTCCTGCGGAAACGAGATTTCCGGAAGGAGTCCGCCAAGAACCCCTTCATAGTTGTCGGTGGAATATCGAGGATGAAAGCATCATCCACGGCAATCACTGGCGTATGCCAAAACAACTTTTCCAGCCGCCGTCTCTCGACCTCGTAATCCTCGATGGGGCTGTTCATGATTTCGTGAAGGTGCATTTTCAATTCCTCCAATTGCGGATTTCGTCCCTCAACACTTTCATTTCACTCTCCTCCCGCCAAGCGCACACCCTTGGCCAACTCGTTCTCCCCATCTCGCACTTGTCTCTTTCCTCTGCTTCTCTCCGCATCGCGGTGGGCGGCTTCAGCCGCACCGCCCGGAAAAGCCAGCCGCTCCGCCCGCATCGTTCTCTCACTGCGCTTATCCGTCATCGTGTTTCCTCCGCAACCTAGCTTCGCCTGTATTCCTCAATCACCTCCGGGTGCTTTCCCAGCCACTCGACCACCCAAGGCTGCAAGTAGCAAGGGAATTCCGTTATGAATCCCGCGGATGGATAACGAACGGCCTTTGCATCGCGCAACTCCATGAACGCTGGGTCATAATAGTCAAAATGCCCCCCGTGATCAGGACTCAGGAACATCTCGCACAAGTACCCCCGCGCCGCGGGACTGAGCCGCGCAATCCGCTCGTCGGCGTCCTTGCCCTTGTACAACCGCGACACTTGGTATTTCAGCCATTGCATCCGCACGAACACGAACAGCAAAAAGGCTGAAAAGAAAACGAGCAGAATTCCCAGCCAAGGGCCCAGCTTTTCTCGGAGACCATCCAGTTGCATTCGCTGGACAACTCCATCCGGACAAAACACCATGATCCCGCACAGCATGGCTACCGCAAAGCATCCAAGCTGGAAGACCCAGCTCCGGAGTACCTTCTCCACCTCCGAAAAGGTGATTTCAAACCCGAGTGCCTTCATGACTCCGTCCCTTCAATTATCCAGATATGCAATCTCACCATTTGTCCTCTCTCTCACCGGCCTTTTTCCTGGGCGGCAGCCCGGGCCCTGAAAATCTCGTTCACGCGGTCGGCATTGTCATACAATTCTATCCGGCCTCGCACTTTCTCGAGCTGCTTTTCAATCGCAAGGTAGTCGGCCTTGGAAGTCATCAGTCGCCACTGCCGAATCAACCGGTGGTAATCGCTGTCGGACATGTAAGGGCGGAGGATTTCGCAATCCCTTTCAAATCGCCCCTTGAAGGTATAAACGGAAAGGGAAAATGAAATGGAGACAATCAGTATAATCGACGAAAGCAACAAAAGAAGTCCCGTGCTCCATTTCACGGCATGGACAATCCGGATATCCCTCTCCATTTTTTGGTGTTCCTTGAGATTATCCTCCTGGAGTTCACGGAGTTCCTCTTGTGCCCTTCCAGATGTTCTTGCCGAATCCAAGCACTTGAAACGAGCTTCCCGTTTGCGGTTTGTCGCCAAAGCATTTTTCAGATCGCGGTGGAGTTTTGTGAGTTGGATTTGAGACTGCCAAAGCCAAGTCAAGAACGCAAAAACCACTACAAACGCGGGGCCGACAAAAATATCGGTCATGTTGTATTTGGAGGCCGCGATGTATTTCATGCTGGCAAGTTTTTGCAATGCGCTGAGAGAGGTGTTCTGGAGCGCTATTCCCCAGCTGTCGAAAATCGGGCGCAGGGCAACCGCCAAAACTTGCTTCCCGCACCACACGCCTCCTGCAATGAGCAGGGAAGATACTGGATGCGTTCTGATGAGTTGCCACATTTTCGAAAAACAGGACTGTTCCCGTGGCTTTGTCTGCTTCTCTTCTTGTTTGATCCAAGCCATTCCTCTCACTCTCCTTCCCCCACCCGCACGCGCCCCGTCAGCAACTCCTGCATCATCCCCTGCTTGATTTGTTCCGCCTTGGCCTTTTCGCGGGACAGGGCGGCGAGTTCCGCGTCCATGTCGGACAGGACGGACGCGATGGCGCGCTGCTCGGCGAGGGAGGGCGGAAAGGTTATTTCAATTGCTTCCAAGGCATCTTTATGGATATGGACAACGGCATCGCCTTGACCCGCCGCCGCTTTCTGGATTTGGCATTTCGAGGCGTTAAGAGCGTATCCCAAGAAAGTCGAATCGCATCTCGACGGATTAGGTGTCATGATGAGCAAGTCACCTCCGGCATAAGCCCGGACCGGATGGATGAACGCTGCACATTTCCCGATTTCTTCTTTTGTCTCTCCAGAACAGGCAAACAGAATGTCTCCTGGCTTGAGAAGAGTCGCCCGTCTGGCTACGGCTTCCGAAATGTGCGAGGCAAAAATCCGGATGATGCAATCATGGTGGGTGTACAATTCTCCATATCGAACAGCGGGAATGTTTCCACTCCGCCCCTCCTCCCGTGAAATGCCAGATCCTTTCCGGAAAACGCCACACTCTCCCAGCCGCCTCTCCTCCCACTCCCCAGAAAACCCAGGCAGTCGGGTTTTGCCGGAAAGAAGAGCCTGCATGGCGCCGTGTTTGACGAGTTTCTTCTTCTCAATCAGCTTCTCCAGCGACTTGCTCCATGCGTCGGCGTCAGAGAGCATTGCCGCAATGCGGCGTTGATCTGGGAGAGAGGGAATAATTAATGGAATGTGGCGCAAAACGTTTTCATTCAAGCCGACCATTGTTGTCCCATACGCCTGCCTGGAAATATGCTGTCTTATTGCATCTAGTTGCAAGAAATAGAGCATATATCTTGGGAAGAGGCAATGGCTGTCAAGTCTCAGACAAATACCATCGGAACCAAGAAAATAGGAAATTCCATCGGCTGGAATGAGCGCGGAACGCTCGACACTTCCTTTGCGGGCAAACACCAAATCGTCAGCTTGCAATGCGTATTTTCCGAGTTTCTCGTATGTTTCATCACTGACACATGGGGTTTCATCATACAACTGTATGTATCCGTTCCTGATTTCACGAACCGACACAACAGGATGTCCTGTCTCCACGAACTCCGAGGCTTTCAGAACCGTTCCAAACGGTCCCGTTTGGAGCTTGGCATGCCCATCTGCAATGAGGTGGCCAATCGTAGAAATCTCCCACTCCTCGGGAACGGGGCCGATTTCGGAATTTTTGAAGGGGCGTTGTTTCATTCGATGCCCTCCCGACATCCGCCGTTGTTGGGGTAGACACAGGCTGCATCCTTCGGTCTTCCCGTGGCGATGTCGCGTGGCATCCAAGCGGCCATTTTGCATCTCTTCATCGGGTGCCCTCTTCCATGTGCCTTTGCTTTCCAGCATGATAGGCTTGATTGGGATGGGTTGGCATCTCGGGAATGGTGTAGAAAAGGGGGCCGTTGCTCCCCGTCATTTCAGAGAGGATGGTCCGCAAATAGGTTTCATTTCTGCCAAGAATTGCCGCCAATTCGGATGATTTCATGTCCGAGATGCCACAAATCTCCACGATGGCTTTTTTGAGGACCTCCCTCTTGGCGTGGCGGCCCACCCGCTGAAGCACTGCCGCGATTTCCGGCTTCTGTCGCAATTCTTTCACCCGGCCTTGCAAGGTTTCGGCACGGCCTTGCAAGGTTTTGTTCTTTCCTTGCAAGGTTTCGGACCGGAAAGACGTGGCCGCCCCATTGTCGGGGTTGGGGGAGGCATTGCCTTGTCCTCCTGCTGCAAGCATCCGTCCAGGAACGTAATAGGTTGCATTGCCACGCCCTTTGGGTTCCACCAGCCCCCAATCCCTCAACTCCCGCAACCGCGCACTGGCTTGCAAGGTGTCCTTTCCGGAAAGCTGGCGGAAAACGGAATTGTTCACCGCTCCAGACTCCCGCAGAAAAATCAATGCCTTTTTCTGGTCGTCATCCAATCCAAAGCCGGAAAACCGTTCCAGCCAGCGCAAATCCTCTTCGCCCAGAAAATGGTGCAAGAGGAGACGGGCCGTAAACTTGTTGGCTTCGCGGTCGGATTCGAATGTCGGGGCGGCGAGATGGGCATTTTCCATCATGCGTCTCATCCTCATGATGCCGGATCCTTTTTGCTCGGCAATGTCCAGTTCGTGGAATACGCCCGAAAGGATGGGATTCCGGGTTTCGCTTCCCGTCTCCCCCAGCTCGTCTTCGGGCTTGAGCGAATAGCCGGCGTTGACAATCTCTATCCGGTTGTCATAACGGATGATTTGAGTTGGACGGTTGACGCGGTACGATCGGTGGATCAAGGCATTGACAATCGCCTCGCGGAGCGCCCGCATCGGCAACCCCACGACGGACTGGGACTGGATGTCTCCCTCTTGCAACAGAAACCCCCGCGGGAGATCCGACCGGACGGCATCCATCGCCCTGTAAAGGACGGAAATGAGCGATCCTCTCATTTCCGTGGAAAAGAAGGACCGCTCAGGATCGGCAACCCACTCCGTTCCCGGAACGCGAACATAATCGACCCGCACGGCAGGGACGACCTGCCGCTGCAAGGCTTGTGTGCCGAACAAAAGGACCCCGGCAAGATTGAGACAATCTGGCTTTCTTCGATCCACGCATCCCAGCGCCTTCAGAAGATGTCTGTCATCCATCAAGAGTTCCGTGGCTTCCGGCCTCACTTTTGCGCGCAGCATCTTGTACAGACGAATGGCTTCAGGATCGACATCCGCCATGGACGTCTCTTCGACGGGAGTGCCATCGTATGCGTCCTCGCGGGCATAAAACACCCGGAGTTCTTCTTCGTTGCACCTTTGGTCCGAACTGCCAATTCTCCTATAGATGCCCCGAGGAATGCCATCTTTCACAAAATACAGCGGTTTGCGGCCGGCAGGCAGTTCCGGCACAAATATTTTGAGAACCTTCTTTCCGTTGATGTCAGCCACGGTGATTTCCGGGCGTACCGGAAAATTGAACATACACGCACACTGGGTGGCAAAATCAAGTTGGGCCTTGTCGAGATCACCGATGTCTTCCACGGAATAGCGTGTCGAATCCGGTCCGTTTTCATTTTCCGCCACCCCCAGCAACAAGACCCCGCCGCCAAGGCCCGGTTCATTGGAAAAGGAGCAAACCGTTTCCATGATGGAGCGTGTCGAATCCTTCGACAGAGCCTTCGCCTCGACATTGTTCGTCTCGTCAATTTCATTCAGGCGCTGGAATAATTCTTGCGCGGAATAGTATTCGATTCTCACTTCATCTCCTCCATTTTTGCAAGATGATCCATCACTTTGGCGCGAAGGCGGGCAACGTCCTCCTCCAGCGCGGGAAGGGGTGTGGCGTAGCGGGCGGCCAGGGCCTGGACGTCGGCGACGATGGAGGCCTTCACCCGCGCCAGTTCCGCGGAAAAGCGTTCTTCGAGGGTCGGCATCCACTTGCGCTCGACCACGAACGTCCTGACGTCTTCGGGGGTCATGGCGGCATAGAAGGCCGTGAGTTTGTCCGCCAGCTCCCCGTTGGCCTCCTTGATGGATTTCCGGAGGGACTTGGCCTTCTTGTCGAGTTCCTTGCGCTCGGCCGCGGCGGCTTCTTCGTCGAACTCCTCGTCCGGCTCCTCCTCGGCGAGCCGGGCGTCGATTTCGTCCATCCGGGCCGCCGTTTCTTCCAGCTTCGCCCCGAGGTCGTCCAGTTCGGCCAGCTCGGCGGCGAAGGCGTCGCGGGCGACGATTTCGACCGGGAGCAGGTCGCACACGCAATTTTTCCAGTCCGCCCGCTTCCGGGTCGGCGGCTGCAGTTCGGCCTTCCAGCCGTCGCGGGAGACGAGATAGCAGTCGTCCTGCATCGTTTCGGCCCAGTACTCCATCAGAATTTCGTAAACGTCGTACGCGTCCACGAGCGTCCCGCATTCCTTCGCCGTTTGCAGGAGGCGCCCCGACCACTCCGCGATGAGCTCCTTCGGCCGGTTGCCCCGCCCGATGGCGAGGGCGTGCTTCTTGAACCAGCCAAGCCAGCCCGCGCACGCCTGCCGGTACTTCTCCGCCGCCGCCCCCGTCACGGGGTCGGCGTCGAGGTTCGCCGCGACTTCGTCCGCGGGCCCGGCCAACCGGACGTATCCCTCGCGCAGGGGCTTGAAGAGCACCGCCGGGCAGGCCGAGGCGTCCGCCTCGGGAATGCCGCCCCGGATGTGCCCGGCGAGGTCCTGGTGCAATTCCCGGTCCGCCGGGACGATGTAGCGCGGAAGGTTCAGGCTGTAGTCGTTCCCCTCGATTTCGCCGTACTCCACCATCCGCGCGTAGTGGGGGATGCCTTCATGCGCCTTCCAGGCATCGACGATGCGCCGGATGTCGCACTCGCGCAGGCGGTTCTTCGCCCCGTCCTTCGCGTAGCCCTCCTTGGCGTCGATCATGAAAATCCCCTTGGAGGCCGGCGCGGCCCCCTTGTCCAGGACGATGATGCAGGCGGGGATGCCCGTCCCGAAAAAGAGGTTGGGCGGCAGGCCGATGATGCCCGAAACGATGCGCTTTTCCAGGAGGAACTTGCGGATGGCGGCTTCGGCATGGCCCCGGAAAAGGACGCCGTGCGGCAGGATGATCGCCGCCCGGCCCCTCGACTTGAGGGAGGCCACCATGTGCAGGAGGAAGGCGTAGTCGCCGCACTTCGGCGGCGGCACGGGCGCGACGCCGTCGCCGTGGCCCCAGCGCCCGAAGGGGTCGTTTTCCTGCGCGCCCTTCATCCACCCCTTCAGCGAGAAGGGCGGATTGGCGAAGCAGTAGTCGAACGTCCGCAGGCGGGTGTCGTCCACCCGGTGCTGCGGGTCGGTCAGCGTGTTGCCGTGCTTGAGCTCCGCGTCGTCGATGCCGTGGATGACCATCGACATCTTGGCCATGCCGATGGTCGCGAGGTCTTTCTCCTGCCCTTCGATGGCGACCCTGTCGAACGGGCGCCCCGATTCGACGGCCGCGCGGATCAGCAGCGAACCGGACCCGCAGGCCATGTCGTAGATGGAAATCATCGGGCGCGTGTCCGCCGCGATGTCCACGATCTGGGCCATCAGGCGGCTGACTTCGCCCGGCGTGTAGAACTGGCCCTTGGACTTGCCGGACTGGGTGGCGAAGTTTTTCATCAGGTATTCGTAGGCGTCGCCGATGAGGTCGTCGTCCGCCGCCCGGTTGCTCGAGAGGTCCAGGTCCTTGTCCTGGAAGATTCCGATCAGGTTGGAAACCGTCTCGACCAGGTCCTTGCCCTTCCCCAGCTTCTGCTCGTCGGCGAAGTCCGCGGAGGTGATCGTGTCCGCCAGCTGCTTGTTCGCCCCGCCGATGCGTTCGAGGACCTTGTTCATCCTCTCGCCGATGTCCGCGCTGCCCTTGAACGCCACCAGGTCGCCGAAGGTGCAGCCCTCCGGCAGGTCGATCAGCAGGCCGCCGTCGCCGCTCTTCGCCCGGTCGCTGATGTACTTGATGAACAGCAGCACCAGGACGTAGTCCTTGTACTGGCTCGCGTCCATGCCGCCGCGCAGCTCGTCGCACGCCTGCCACAGCTTCGAATACAACTGGGATTTCTTGATGGCCATTTCACTGTCCTCCGTCTTTGTCCAAGGTGTCGAACACCCTTCTCATCGCGGCGAGCGAGGCCGCAAGCCGCCGGCGGGCCTCGCACGCCTCCCGCGTCGCCTCCTCCAGGGCCCCGGCGATGGCCGCGACCTTTTCCGGCTCCGCGTCCGGCACGGGAATCTTCGCGAGGTTCTTGGCGGAAACCGTTTGCAGGCCGCCCCCGGTCGCCATCCGCGCGAGCCACTTGGCCCCCGCCGCGCTCTCCAGGTAGGCCCGCAGGTAGTGGGCCAGCGTCCGGTCGCCCCCCGTCCGCACGATCCAGACGTTCTCGTCGGCCACCAACCGGCCGGCGTGCGGCCCCACGACCGCCATCTTGAAGGGCGGCCCCATCCGCGAAACCAGCAGATCCCCGCTTTCCGCCACCGCCTCCTCCGCGCCCGCGGGGACGGCGGCAAGGCCCGGCAGGTCGTCGTCGAGCATCCCGTCCCCGAAATGCTTGAGCGACACCTTCCGGACCGGAGCCTTCCCCTCCCCGGCGGCGGGCGCCCACGCCTCCGGCGCCAGCTTGGCCCCGCGGCGGATTCCTTCCACCAGTTCCCCGAGCGGACGGGCGTTGATGTAGGAAAGGTCGCCCGCCAGGTGGAACTCCGGCATCAGGTTGCAATCCTGCGCGAACACCTTGTCGATCGCCTTCGTGGTCACCGCCTCGTAGTCGTGCAGGTCGCGGTGGTCCCTGAGCAGCGCCTCCGCATCCAGCGCCGCCGTCCCGCCGGGGCGCCGCTCCGCGTAGTGCCCGCCGTCGACGAACTTGATCTCCCCCGCCCCCCCGCCCAGCACCACCAGCGCAAACGGCACGCGCGTCCCCGGCAGGAAACCCCGCGGAAGGGAAATCACCGACTCCACCAACCGGTTCCGGACAAGGAACTCACGGTAGGCACGGCCCTGCGTCCCGTTCAGCGCCGTCGACGGAACCGCCACCACAGCGCGCCCTCCGGGCCGCAGCAGACTGGCCGCGCGGGCGGCGAAAACCCAGTCCGCCGACAACCGCTTCAGCGGCGGAAAGTTCCCGAACCGCTCCTCCAGCACCGCCTGCACCCGGGGCATGTTGACCGCCCGCATCCCCATCCCGAACGGGGGGACCAGGAGAATCCGGTCGTAGCGCTCCGTGCAGGGCGCGAACGGGCTCTGCTCCAGGATGCGGGCCCGGACCCCGGCCACGTCGCACAGCATGAAGGCCAGCGATGCCAGCCCCACGTCCTGCGACCAGCCCGTCACGGACAACCCTTCATCGCTCCCGGCCGCGTCCCAAAGCGCAAACCAGGCCTTGCGGACGAACTGGCCGCTCCCGCAGTGCAAATCCGCGAACGAGCCCCCCTTCCCGAAATCCAGCAACCCGAGACACAGCGCATCGATGGCCGGATGCACCGAAGGGTCGCACCGCCCCGCCTGCAACACCTGAATGGCCTCGTTGCCGAAGAAATCCACGAGCGCCTCCCCGTCGAACGCCCCCGCCGCCCGCCGGTACTCCTCCCAATGCTCGGCAAGCTGCCCGCGGAGGAAATCCCGGACATGCCCGGGTAGCTTCTTCTCCCGGCGCAGGACCGCCTCCAACTCCGGCAACGGAAACGCCTCCCCCGCCCGCGCGGCCAAAAGCGCCACGTAAGCCGCGGCCACCGTCGCGACCCCCGGCTCCATCGAGTGCTTCTGCGCCACATCCATGAGCGGCTGGACTTCCTTCGTCTTGATGGCAACTCTCATTCAACCCATTCCTTTTTCACCGCCCCATCCTGAAACCACGCCCCTACAATGTCAATAGTAATCCTTTACTACTCCATCCGGTTGCGACGTACTCCCATCTTCCAAATTCATCTGTATCAACCTCCGCGCCCAAGCGCGTTTTCAAAACCCCGGTTTCCGCAATCTCAAACGCGCGGCAAAACAGGGAAAGGGCCTCTTCGGCAAACAACCGCGCCCCCTCCCCGCCCCCCGACCGCGGGATCATTTGCGATAACAAGGAAAAACCGGATTTTTCATGCGGTTTCCGTATTGTCGCACGAGCACTCCGCCCGCTTCCCGGCAACGAAAAAGATTGCCTTCCCCCTCCCTCCCTGTACACTTGCTGTCAACCTGCGGTTGCGCATGCAATCGTCGGCCGCCATCAAGGAGCCCTCCCGTGAAAACCATGACCATCCGCAACATCCCCGACGAAGTGGCCAGCGCCCTGGCCGACCACGCCCGCGAAACCGGCCGCAGCATGAACGCCACCGCCGTCAGCGCCCTCACCATGGCCTTCGCCCCCGCCGTCTCCAAACCCAAGCGCGACCTCTCTGAATTCGCCGGCATCATGACCCCCGAAGAGGCGGCGGACTTCGAGCGGATCATCGAAGAGGATTGCGAGCGCATCGACCCCGGGGAGTGGCCCGGTCTCCCGCCTTCCGCCTTCGCCCCCTGGCCCTCCCGCCTTCCCCGGCCCGTGCCATGATCATCTGCATCGACACCAACGCCTACGCCAAATTCGTCTCCGGCCATCCGGCCGTGCGCGCCCTCCTCGAAAACGCCGAAGAGGTCGTCATCCCCGCCGCCGTCGTCGCGGAATCCTACGACGGCTTCGCCAACGGGTCCAAATTCCAGCGGGACATCGCCGCCTTCGAGGCCTTTCTGACCCGTCCCGGCATCCGTGTTCTGCCCGCCGACAAGCGGATCGCCATCCGCTGGGGCCTCATGCGGACCGCCCTCCGCCGAAAGGGCCGCCCCATCCCCGTCAACGACATCTGGATTGCCGCCACCGCTTTCGAAACCGGCTCCATCCTCCTCTCCTACGACCACCATTTCGACGCCATCGAAGGCCTCCCCCGCATCGCGCCGTAGGAGGTCCGGCAGGGAAACGGCCTTGGGGTTCCCTTGGAAACGGACCGGGTTTTCCAACCATTGGAAAACTTTTTTCCAATCATTGGAAAACCCGGCGGGGGCCGACGGGCCGGCGGATGGAGGGCCGGTCAGTCGAGTTCGTGGTTGAGGAGGCCCGTGCGGAGCTTGGGCTCGAACCAGGTGCTCTTCGGGGGCATGATCTGGCCGGCATCGGCGATGGCCATCAGCTGGTCGAGGGTCGTCGGGTACATCGAGAAGGCGACGGCGTAGCCTTTTTCGTCCACCAGGCGCACGAGTTCGCCCGTGCCGCGGATGCCGCCGATGAACTTGATGCGCGGGTTCGTGCGCGGGTCGTCGATGCCCAGCAGCGGCGCGAGGACTTTCTCCTGCAACGTCGAGACGTCGAGGCGGTGCACCGGGTCGGCGGCGGGGTCCTCGGGCCAGGAGAGGCCGTACCATTTGCCGCCGAGGTACATGCTGACGCGGCGCGGCTCGGACGGGGAGGGATCGGCGCCTTCTGTCACGTCGAAGCGCTTGCGGATTTCCGCGAGGAAGGCGTCCGGCGAGAGGCCGTTGAGGTCCTTGACGGCGCGGTTGTAGGGGAGGATCTTCAGTTGGCTGGAGGGGAAGATCACCGCCAGGAACCAGTTGTATTCTTCGTCGCCCGTGTGGTTCGGGTTGGCGGCGCGCCGCTCGGTCCCGACGCGCACGGCGGAGGCGCTGCGGTGGTGGCCGTCGGCGATGTAGGCCGATTCCACGCCCGCGAAGAGTTCCGTCACCTCGGCCGTCTTCTCGACGGGCCACACGCGGTGGCGCACGTCCAGCTCGTCCACGAAGTCGTACATCGGCGCGCCCTTCAGGATCTCCGCGAAGAGGGCGTCGATGGCCGGCACGTCGCGGTAGGCGATGAAGACGGGGCCGATGTTGGCGTTCAGCGCGGCGGTGTGGCGCGTGCGGTCGTCTTCCTTGTCCTTGCGGGTGAGCTCGTGCTTCTTGATGACGTTGTGGACGTAGTCGTCGATGTGGCAGCAGGCGACGAGGCCGGTCTGGGTGTGGTCGCCCATCGTCTGGGAGTAGAGGTACATGAGGGGACGGTCCTCGCGCACCAGCCAGCCGTTGTCCGCGAAGGCCTTGAGGTTGGCGGCGGCCTTGTCGTAGACGGCGGCGGAATAGGGGTCGGTGCCGGCGGGCAGGTCGATCTCGGAGTGGTTGACGTGGAGGAAGGACATCGGATTGTCCTTCGCCAGCTCCGCGGCCTCGGCGGTGTCGAGCGTGTCGTAGGGGGCGGAGGCGACCTTCGCGGCGAGGTCGGGGCGGGGGCGGAGGGCCCGGTAGGCGTGGATGCGCATGTTGTTCCTCTTTCTTTGCGGGTGGATAATCTGTTTCCTCCCCATACTACCCCCCCGCGCGCCCGAATCAAGCCCGCCGTTGCCCCTGCCGGGCCGACGCACCGCCGCGCCCCGGGACGCATCCGGGCTTCCCTGCATTGGTTTGGGGTCCTTTCTGGAAATGATTCTTTCGGGTTGACGCGGAACGCCCTTTTTGCCAGATTGACTCACGGGCGGGAACGCCCGGGCGGCGGTAGCCCGGACGGTTCCGTCCGAGAAGAGGAGGATGAGGCATGAGACATTTGGCATGGGCGCTCGTGATGGCCAGCGGCAAGGCGGAGAAACTTTCCGCCGGCGTGGAGATTCCCTTCCTCTACCTCAACGACCGGCCGGTCTTCGCCCATTCGCTGGCCGCGTTCATGCAGTGCCCGGACATCGACGGCATCGTCCTGTCCGTGCCCCGCGAGCGGGCCGAAAGCGTGCTCGGCGTCGTCCAGCTCTGCGGCTTCTCCAAGGTGCGCAAGATCGTGGCGGGCAAGCCCGGCCACGCCCCCTCCATGGCCGCGGCCCTCGCGCACGTCCCCGACGACGTCGAATGGCTCTGCGTGCACGACCCGGCCCACCCCGTCCTCTTCCCCGACACCGTCGCCGCCACCGTGCGATCCGCCCGCCGCCACGGGTCCGGCATCGCCGCCACCCCGATCCCCGGCCGGGTCGTTGCCGCGAAAAAAGGCGCCTACGTTTCGGAATGCGCCGGCGGCGATTCGCTCTGGTCGCTGGCCTCCCCGCAGACCTGGTCCGTCGCCTCGCTCCGGCAAGCGTATCCCGCTTCCACCAAGGAACGCCAGCGTTTTTCCACGGATTGGGACGCCATGCTGGCGCAGGGAATCGTCCCCCGCCTCGTCGAAGCCCCTCCTTCCTTCCGCATCCGCGGCCCCGCCGACCTCGAACCCGCGCTGGCCGAACTCCGCCGGGCGGGGCTGGCATGACGGGAAAACCATGGTTTTTCCCGAAAAAAATGGTTGCATTCTTCCGCGGAATGGAGGATAAGGCGCAACATTGATTGGGCGAGCGAACGGAAACCCATCTAAAAAAAGTACAACAAACCAAGGAGTAAACAACATGGCAACTGCCAAGCCGATGACCAAGAGCCAAATCGTCACGAAGTTGGCCGAAGAGTCCGAAATCACCAAGAAGCAGGCCGCGGCCGTCGTCGCCGAGCTGGCGAACCTCGCGTACAAGAACGCCAAGAACGGGTTCACCATCCCCGGCATCGGCAAGCTCGTCCTCGTCCAGCGCAAAGCCCGCAAGGGCCGCAACCCCGCCACCGGCGAACAGATCACGATCAAGGCCAAGAAGGTCGTCAAGTTCCGCGTCGCCAAGGCCGCCAAGGACGCCATCCTCGGCTCCAAGTAAGACACGTTCCGCACGGAATGCAGGCCGCGGCTCCCGCCGCGGCTTTTTTCTTTCCCTTTTCCCCCGCCCTGCGCTACCCTCCCCGTCCATGATCTGGTGGCTCTACAATCTCGTCTTCCCCGTCGCCTACGCGCTCCTCCTCCCGCACTTCTTCCTGCGCATGTGGCGGCGCGGCGGCTACCGCCGCGACTTCTGCCAGCGCTTCGCCCGCTACCGCCGCGAAGTCGCCGCCCTCCTCGACGCCCCCGGCCGCCCCGTCTGGATCCAAGCCGTCAGCGTCGGCGAACTCGCCGTCGCCTTCTCCCTCATGGACGAACTCCGCCGCATCGACCCCTCCGTCCGCTTCGTCCTCACCTGCAACACCTCCACCGGGCACGCCCTCGCCCTGCAACGCCTCGCCCCGCCGGACGCCACCCTCTACTTCCCCATGGACGTCCCCGGCGTCATGCGCCGCGCCCTCGACCGCATCCGCCCTTCCGCCATCGTCCTCGTCGAAAACGAAATCTGGCCCAACTGGATCCGCTGCGCCGGCAAGCGCGGCATCCCGGCCATCATGGTCAACGGCCGCATCTCCGCCCACTCCCACAAGGGCTACCGCAAGCTCCGTTGCTTCACCCGCGACCTCCTCCCGCGCATCCGCTGGTTCTGCATGCAGACCGACGGCGACCGCGACCGCCTGCTCGACCTCGGCGCGCCCGCCGACCGCATGGAAATCACCGGCTCCGCCAAGTACGACATCTCCCCCACCCCGCCCGAAGCCCGCGACCGCGCGCGCGCCGTCCTCGACCGCGCCGGCGTCGGCCGCGGCCGCCGCATCCTCGTCGGCGGCTCCACCTGGGACGGCGAGGAAGCCGCCCTCCTCGACTTCTACGCCCGCAACCGTGCCGCCCACCCCGACTGGTTCCTCGTCCTCGTCCCGCGCCACGCCGAGCGCCGCGCCGCCGTGCTCGAAGCCATCGCCGCGCGCAAACTCACCGTCCTCCAACGCAGCCAATTCCCCGACGGCGCCCCCGCGCCCGCCGCCGTCCCCGACGTCCTCCTCGTCGACACCACCGGCGAGCTCCGCGGCTTCTACGCCGCCGCCGACGTCGTGTTCGTCGGCAAGAGCCTCACCCAAACCGGCGGACAGAACCCGATCGAGCCCGCCCGCGACGGCCGCCCCGTCGTCGTCGGCCCCCACATGGAAAACTTCCCCGGCATCTCCGACGACTTCGCCCGCGCCAACGCCTGGGTCCAAGTGAAGGACGTGCAGGAACTCGAAGCCGTCCTCGCGCGCCTCCTCTCCGACCCCGCCGAATGCGCCCGCCTCGGCGGCGCCGCCGCCGCCCTCGTCGACCGCCATGCCGGCGCCACCCGCCGCATGGCCGAACGCATCCAATCCCTCCGCGTCCCATGACCCGCCCCCCGCCCCTGCCGGATCCGAATGCCGGCCTCAAATGGATTGTTCCCGTCGGGCGTTCCGGATTCGCCATCGCGGCCGGCTACCTCGCCCTCTTCTCGGTCCTTCTGCTGCCTGCCCCCTTGGCCCTCCTCTTCGGGTTGCTGGCCCTGGCCGACATCGCAAGGCATCCTGAAAAATCGGGAAAGGGCCGCGCCTGGTTCGGCATCGTCGCAGGGATGCTTTTCACCCTGCTGCTCCTCCTGTTTCTCCTCCGCCTCGTCCTCAAGGTCGATTGAGACGCGACATCCTTCCGCCATGAAACTCCCCCTCGTGTTCGAAGCCGTCATGCTCCTCTGCTTTGCGGCCGGATGGCCTTTTTCCATCGCCAAGACCCTCCGCACCCGGCAAGTGGCGGGCAAGAGCCCGGTGTTCCTGGCCGTCGTCGAGGCGGGCTACATCGCGGGCATCCTCTACAAACTCACCGGCACCCCCGACCCCGTCCTGGGCTTCTACGTCTTCAACTCCCTCCTCGTCGCCGTCGACATCTGCCTCTACATCCGCTACCGCCCCCGCTGACCCGCCCCGCGGCGGTTTTCCAATGGTTGGAAAAAGTTTCCAATGATTGGAAAAATATTTTCCAATGGTTGGAAAAATCGATGCATTTTTTCCAATGATTGGAAAAATTTTTCGCCCTTTTTCCAATGATTGGAAAAAATGTTTCCAATCATTGGAAAAAATGCGCGCCGCCCCCGCCCCCCCCCCCGACCCGCGCCGCGACAGCAGCCCGGACCGGCCCCCGCCCCATCCCCCGGGACGCCGCAGAGGATGTTCATGTTCTGCGGCGCGCTGC
>JAEEGG010013301.1_pt1 | contig 17628 bp, 10 predicted proteins | sample 9134161 | NCBI WGS metagenome assembly JAEEGG01 (sample SAMN16246543, study PRJNA631951) | gut metagenome | biome: gut microbiome; feature: rumen; material: CR-attached | host: Bos | place: Iran: Karaj | collected 2018-10 | reverse complement strand
GGGTAGCCCGAGGTGCTGTTTGCCACATTAGGTATCTGTGCGGAGTTCTCCATTGCCGTCTGTAATGTGTAATCGACATCGTTAATCCTTATCTGGTCACCATTATGCCAATAGGGTGTATGGTCGTTGATATAGACCTTTGAGTCGTTGCTGACTTTCTGGATGACCGCATTGAGTGTGACGACATCCTGGTCCTTTTTGCAGCTGACGGCACTAATGGCCAACAGGGCTGCAAAGAACGAGAAAATGATATATTGCTTCTTCATAGTATGTGTTTTCAATGTTTGATGATTTGATAAATTGTTTAATTCCATGAACCTGTGCCGAAGACATCGGTACCCTGAGAGGAACCGCTGTTCCATCCGGCATCACCGAAGCGATTGGCTTCTGTATTTGATGTCGGGCCATCCCATGTGTCACCATCGAAGAGGGGCAGTTCAAAGCCAGAAGTACGAACCGACATCTGCAATCCCTCTTCCACCACAAAGGACACCATTGTAACCTTAGGCGGGTCATAATTGAGTTTGTATTTCTTTTCCATAGGCAGGATTATTAATGTTCATTTCTTCTAAATCGACGTTTCTTGTGTGGGCATAAAAAAGGAATCGTGGTTCTTCACTTACGATTCCTTAGGAGTTCCACGTCCTGTCAAGTATGTAAGTAAAGCCCACGATTACCTCGCGGACGTTTACCGCTTTACCATACCTGACTTGATTTTAGTGGAACTTCAAGGAATCAGTATAGAGCGAAAACGCTTTATAATATGTTAGTTATCTTCTTTATTCTTCTTCCGATATGTTGTGTTTTTAGTTGTTATTTCGTTTGCAAAGATACGGATTATTATTTGAATAATAGGTTATTTACGATTCATTATATCCCTTTGGTTGTATTTCATTGCATTTTTGAACATTATAGAAGCTTGTATTTTTAATTGAACTCTTGGCTGCTGCATTTTATAGTACTATTATTTGAAATACTTTTTTTTTCTTTTCGTTAATCTTGCTTTTAGTATTTGCTGTTTCTTTTGTGAAGAAATATGGTATTTTGCAACATACCAACTATCTGTATCCTTGTTTATCATATCTTCAATATGATATAAACTGATACGGCTATGTAAACCAATTTTATAATGGCATACATCAGTGAAATTATAGTCAAAATGAGAACATGGGTGCCTTAACCCTTTTGCTCCTTTTGGGTCATAATCATATCTCACATAAGCAGGCTCTATTAGCATCAATATCTCAAACAATTGAATTGCTATAGGCATCTCTGAATCAGATGACTCCAGAGCCGAGGCTATTTTATAAAATGGCGTTTTTTCAAAATATGGTTCAAAATCACTATACAGCCCCTTGCAGTGACTCAATAAAGAAGAGGTAATATAAATATTTTTATAGCGTACATGCCACTTGTTTCCTTTCTCATAGATATGAAAGGGGAATGCGAAACTAACTATTTGGTTTTCCTTAATGATATATGCACGTTGTATTTTCTTTCCCGAATTTGAATCTATTACGAGATAAGGCATCCTGATTGTTTTTTCATCTTCCGATCCAGACCAAGACAAAAGATTTTCTAATATTTGCAAGACCAAATTGATGTAATCTAATGATTTCTTTAGATTAATGTCCATTTTGGCAGATGACATGCTTCCAAGCGAATGCGCATACCTCATACTATTTTATATTTAATAGACTTACAGCCATTCCTATCTTTTCTAGAAGAGCATCTTCTTCTAACCCTGTTAGATCAACCAATGCCAACATATCTAATATTTTTGACACATGAGTTTTCCCTATATTATTATCTTTTAGATATTGCTCAAGTAGTTCTTTAAGAGAGATAGCACGCTTTGCTTGCTCAAACCTCATGCCTATTTCCTTCTCTTCTTCTGCATCAGCACATTTAATGTTCATTGAATGGGTCGTCTTGATCTGGTGGAGACCATCTATTATCTCCGATGGAATAGTATATGTTGGATCAGTAATCAGCAAGTAGCTTCTGATAAATGAGCGTGTTAGCATTGTATATAGAGAATTTCTATATTGATGATTGTCTGCAATATTTTCTGTTATGCATATTACGTAGGGATATTCAAGACCTTTGACATTATTTCTATTACTAATCAAAACAGTGTTTTGAACAGGTTTTTTAGATTCGTAAGCCTTGTTGGTTCCCCAATTAAATTTATCTTCTATTGCAATGCAGATCTGATTCGCTAAATCATAATTACCCTTTTTTTCATCAACAAAAATAATAGCAACATCATTTGGAGTTAATGATTTACTATTTTCCGCATTCATTTCTTCAATCAAATGACAGACAACCTGTGGGATAGATAGTTCCGAATTGCGTTTATAAACTTTAACGCTTGCATACTTCTCTTCATCTCCATCAAATCTAATATTCGGCTCTCTGGTTAAGATCATTCTATCACCTTCTTTTTTTATTGAGTAACCGCATGTTCTCCAGTCCTCTTCTTTTAACCATCGATATCGTTTTTTCTCAAAGAGACCTAGCCCTAAGGCGTGAGCGAACATTAATGTATCGGGGGCTGTTCGATAACATTTTCCGAGCAAATAGTCTGCATTATATGCTTTGGCAATATGCTCTGCAAAAATCGATTGGAACACGTCACCAGCCATATAAACCTGCTTGGATGTTACAATCTTACATAGTTCTTCAAAGTTCTGATCAAAATCTTGGCTCTCATCTACTATAATATAATCAAAGGCCGGTTTTATTTCACCTTGAGCTTTTAATTCATCTATTGCTTGTTTGCAAATTTGATCAAATGATGTCAAATAACTATAACTATGGAAAGTGAGTCCATAGTGATAACAAATATATCTATACAAGCCCGAGTTTATTTCATAATTACGTCCCCATGCATTTGCGCACCACAATCTTTCATCCCAATCTATCTGTTTCTGAACCTTCATATAGTTAAAAAATTGCTGAATACGAATACGCAGGGTGCTTGCGAGAATTCGATTATGACATGTGAAGAATATTTTAACATCGTCTGACGAAGAATACAATTCTTTAAGTTTATGGAGAAGCAATTCAGTCTTACCTGTACCCGACAAGCCTTGTATCTTAATAATCTTCTTCTGCTTCTGCCTATTATCGTAAATAAATCTTGTTTGATCGCCATCAAAAAGTTGAATCTTGTGACGTACTTTTTCAACTAGGGTTTCCGGAACTTCAACACCTACTTTGGCAATCTCGTTAATACTACCGATACATAGTGAAACCAATAACTCTGATTTTCGTTTCTGAATAGGGTCATTAAGCCTCAGTTCCTCCATTACACCAGCAACATTGGTGAAAACACCTAATTTTTTTGATGTGATTAGTTCTTGTTCAACTTTAGAGTATAGCCCCATTTTAGTTCGATATTCATATTTCTGATAAAGATACCGTATGTCTCCTTTTATATCCTCCTCATAATATTCAAAATAATCGGTATCTTCCTCTTCAACAATGCAGAGTTTAAACCCTGGAGACAAAAGAAGAAAATGTTTTTCATATATCGCGTGTTCGGAATCCACCACTGGATATTTGAGAAGATATAGTCTGAGGTTATTACCTGTGCTATACTCTTCAAGACTTACTAGCCAATCAGGCTCTTCTCCGTCACTATATGGGAGATTATGATAAAAATAACTTGATTTCATTTTTAAGTAAATAATGTCTCTGCTATATTTTTTCTAATACAAACTAATTTGGTAATTCTTCTACACTTCTTATTATTATTGCATATATTAATCTTGTTTCTCGCTAAATAATTTCACGCTGCAAAGATACGAATTAAATCCGAATCAATGAAATCTTATTCCGAAACAAACTGCCTAGGCAACCCTCCCAATGTTGGCGGGTGGCCTCTACTCCTTTGCGTATCTGGCGCTACTGCACCCCCTTGGAGTTCTTTCAATTCTCCCAGTACTCCACATCATATTCCAGCGTGCCTTCGAGGCCTTCCTCGCGGATCACGCTGCCCATGGCGTCGTACCACTTGCGGATGATGCCGCGCTGCTCGGGGTTCTCGCCATAGTCCCACTCCTGCGGGTAGCTGATTTCGGTGCTTTCCAAAGGCGAGCCGTCGGGGCGGCAACTATAAAAGATGTCCGACTCGATGCCTTGCACCCACGACTTGCCCGACTTCTCCACCAGGCCGCCCAATGCGCTGTAGCGGTAACCCAACGAGTCGGAACCGCCGTAGAAGTAGTTCCGCTCATATTGTATGCGGCCCTGCACGTCGTAGGCGTAGCGCACCTCGTAGTTGTCCAGTCCCCGCGAGCCCACGTCGTCGGTGTAACTCTCCCTCACCAGTCGCCCCCTCTCGTCGTATTCGCGACGGAAACGGCAGAAGTCCCTCCGCTCCTCCACCACGCCGCCCGCCGACTCCCTTTCGTAATAGGCATAGTCGCACTCAGTGATGCCGAGTCCTGTGCTGCGTGCCAAATGGACGAGGGTGTATGTGACTACAGAGGTGTCTATCTCCGACCCCACGCGGTCGTAGACAACCTGCTGGTCGAGGCTCACCAGCCCGTCGGGAGTATATTCGAGGCTTTCCACATAAAGAGTGCCCCACACCATCCGCTGGCTGTCGTCGTCCCAACGGTGTTCTGCGCGATGCCACTGCACCAGTCGGCCCAGCGAATCGTATGTGCGCTCTGTCGTGTCGGGCATCTCCGACCCTCGGCGCTGATAGGTCATATACCCATGCCTGTCGTAGTGGGTTGTTGCCAGCAGTTCACGTGCCCCCATCACCACGGTCGAAGGACGGTACTCTCGCACTGTGCGGACGCCATTGGTGACGCGTGTCGGCATAAAACGCAGGCAATCGTTGACCTCGTTATACCCCTCCGGCCCCGACTGCGCCCAAAGAGAATTGAAAAATAAAAAATGAAAAATGAGAATAAAAAGTATCTGTATTATCTTTTTCATGGTCTTGATTTTGGTGATTGGTGTTTTTGAGTGACCAGTGATCTGTGATCAGTGACACGAGATTTAGTGATTAGTGATTGGTGTTTTTGCGTGAACAGTGACCTGTGACACGAGATTTAGTGATTAGTGATTGGTGTTTTTGAGCGACCAGTGACCTGTGACACGAGCGCATTCTTGCCACGGGTCACTAAATCAGACAAATGAACGCGGCAGACAATTTTTAATTCTTAATTTGTCACGTTTTTAATTTCCACTATCCGGTAGCGTTGTGTGCCAAGTCCTATCTGGGCGGCATAGTCGACCGTATGGGTGCCGTGTTTCTTATTGATGCGCTTGATGAGTGGCTGAGGGTTGTTATTGTCGGTGACGGGAGTGTTGAACACGATGTCGAGACAAGCCTGGTCCAGCGCCACGGGGTCAGTCGAAGCAAGGATGCCCACGTCCTGCATCTGCGGCTCCTTGGGGTTGGCAATGCAGTCGCAGTCGACCGAGAGGTTGTTCATCACGTTGATGTAGACGATGCGTCCCTCGAAATAGTCAGCCACCGACTGGGCTGCAGCAGCCATGCTCTCGAGGAAAGCATCCTGCGGGGTGGAGACAACGGCAGAACTCCAGCCCGAGAGTTTGTGATTGGCATCAGCCTTGCGACCGGCCGTATGGATAAGCAGCTTGCCGTTGGCGGAAGAGACACCAATCGACTGGTTCTTGATTACTCCGCCATAGCCCGCCATGGGGTGCCCCTTGAAATGGGCAAGATTAATCATACAATCGTAGTTCGCCAAGTGTGTGCCGACAAGGTTGTAAGGCAGATGCGATGTGTCGCGGACGGGTATCCGCATCTCGCCATCGGCATCCATAATGTCCACCTCGGCAATGTCGAGGAAGCCTCGCTCTCGGATTTGAGCCCAGTGGTCCTCATTGTTCTCGCGGTTGCCCCAGTAGGCGCAGTTGCACTCCACAATGGTGCCATTAACCAAATGCACAAGGTCGCCTATCAGCTCGGGGCGGAGATAGTTGCTCTTGCCCGACTCGCCCGTGGAAATCTTCACCGCCACGCGGCCTGTTGGCTCCACCCCCAAAGCCTGATAGATGCTCACGAGCGACTGAGGCGTGATATCGCGAATGAGATAGACCGTAGCCACGCTGTCCGGAGCAAGGGCATTGGCAGGAGTGTCGTTGCTACTATGGCAGCCGCCAAGTAACAGCGATGATAAGACGAGTGTGATCGAAATAACAAGTTGTTTCATGGTATAAATTATTTAAGGGATTAGCGATTAGTGATTGGTGATTAGTGTTTTTGAGTGACCTGTGACCTGTGATACGAGCGCTTTTTTGTGACACATGATACGACCCCATTCGTGTCACTGTTCACTGATCACTGTTCACTTATTTAAGTGATTAGTGATTGGTGTTTTTGAGTGACCAGTGATCTGTGACCTGTGACACGAGATATAGTGATTAGTGATTAGACAAATGAAAGCTGCAGTCAATTTTAATTTTTAATTCTTAATTTTTAATTTAATAAGTTTTCAATTTATATTGTTGATTATCTAATAAGCGTAACCGTGCCGATACGGCTCTTCCAATTGTCCGGAACCGTTGGCACTCGATAGCGCAGGTGGTACAGGTAGGCGCCCTCGGGGCACGGGACACCCTGGTAGGTGCCGTCCCAAGGGGTGTGGATGTCAGTAGTATGGAAGACAGGGATTCCCTTGCGATTGAAGATGGTTATTTCTATTTCAACCACCACTTCACTGCGCACAACAAACCATCGCTGCGAGGCATCCTCACCCTCAGGCAGGAAGACATTGGGGACGTATAGTACCTCATGGTGGATGGGGACCGTGTGAGAAACAGTGTCGACACAAAGGTCGTTCCTCACCACCACCTCCAATAACACACTATCATCCTCCGGGCTAGCCACAAAGGTGATATTGGCACAATCCTCGGCATACCACCTATGGTTAACCATCCATTGCAATCGGCTGGCATTGCGGCTCCGGCACTCAGCATAGAGGGTTAGATTGTCCTCCGTCAGCATTTCGGGACGCGTAGTAATGGTGGCCGTGGGCAGTTGGGCAGGCTGCAGGGCAAGCGTGTCATAGGCAGGGCAGAACAGCGTATCGCGCCAATCGGCACGGACAATATAGTAAGCCGTAGTCAGCGGTCGGGCAATGGCATCTGGTGGGGTCGAGAGCAGTCCGGCACTATCAGCAGGATGGGCAAACCACTCAATATATGGAGCAGATGAGGTGGCCGTAAGATGATAACACTGGAGAGGGCAGTCGTAAGTATAATATGCTGTTACGCTAGGAGGCTCCACTACTGACAAATATAGGTAGACTAAACTATCGCATCCATATACACCCACAGAGTCAAACCGATATACCGCCTCTTGGTCACACAATTGACCATGCCACCACATCGAGCCTCCACGGCACAAGGAGTCGTACAGACGAGTCGTGTCGACCGTATGGAGCGTGAGGTGCAGAGCCATCACAGAGTCACACCCAGTCGTCGACACCATCCGCACCAACCGATAGCCACCCTGTCTATAGAGCGAGTCGGTCACCTCCCAATAGAAAGAGCCACAGGCTGTGGTGTCAAGCAGCGACTGATAGCTATAGTCTACCACTAGAGAAAGAACACTCAGCGAGTCGCACCCTCCCAGACCCACATAGCGAATCGAATCGATAGCACTTGCCAGATACATTTGCCCATTTTGATCCCACCGAAAACTATCACATGCATGCACCTCACCAATGGTCCGATAGGAGGAATAAATGGACAGATGGAGGACAAGCATGCTGTCGCATCCATCGGAAGTAAAGAGGTTGAGCGTGTCGGTAGTGGAGGTATTATACCCCAAGGCTTTTGCTGTCCAATAGAATGTGTCACATGCCGATACTTCTAGGGGTGTGTAACTACTCCGATATATGGTTAAATGCAACGTGTCACAACTTGGAACTTCATTTGAATTGTTGTAATGATAGAGGTAGATGCCTGACATCGTGTAGACAGAGTCATGCCATAAATAGCTATCGCATGCAGTGTCGTAGATAGCCAAATGGCTGGAATGGAGGATGGTCAGATGCAAAGTATCAGCACTTGCACAGCCCGAAGCATTAACGTAATTGTAGGTATAGTCGCCCGAGGTGGTGTACGTCGTCCCATGCCAAGTATAGTTCTCTATACTTGACACTGTTGTATCATAGTGAGTACCTTGGTTGAGAATGAGTAACAGCGTGTCAGTGCTAGGGCATCCTTCAGTATTCATGTAATCATAAACATAGACACCCGATGAGGAGTAATCGTTACCATGCCACGAATAGAAGTCACAGGAGGTAGCAGTCTGGCTGTTGTGTGTTCCATAATGGAGTGTCAGATATAAGGTATCCACATTAGTGCAGCTAGAGCCCGGCTGGCTATAGTCATAGGTATAGGTCCCCGAAAGGTTGTAGGTCGTTCCATTCCATAAGAAGCTGTCGCAGGCAGTGACATGATATGCCATGTCGGTATGGTTGCTGATGGTCAGATGCAAGGTATCAGTACTCGGACATCCGTCTGAATTGGTGTAGTCATAAGTATAGACTCCCGATGAGGTATAGTCTTCACCATGCCAAGCATATGATTCGCAAGCAGTGGCAGTCTGACTTGTATGTGTTCCGTGGAGAACCGTCAGATTGAGCGTGACCGTACTGTCGCAGCCCGCTTGATTGACAGTAGAATAGGTGGGTATATTGGTAGTAGCATAGTAGGTCGTCCCATTCCAAGCAAGGCTGTCGCAGGCCACAAGCGCCTCAGTCGTCGCGTCACTTGGGTTAACCACCAAATGCAGGGTATCTGTGCTAGGACAACCTTCCAAATTAGTGTAATCATATTCATAAAGGCCCGAAGCAGTATAGGTGTTTTCGTGCCAAGAATAAGAGTCGCAAGCGGTGGCCGACAGGCTGTTGTGTGTGCTCTGATGAAGGACTAGATGGAGCCGTGCAATACTGTCGCACCCCAACGTAGTGGCATTCGGGAAGATGTGCGTAGCCGTATTGGTGCTGGAGGTGTAGGTGGTGCCATACCACAGAAGGCTGTCGCACGCCTCGACGACCCACAGGCTGTCGCGGTCAGCCTGCAGCACCAGATGAAGATGAACGATCGTAAGGGCGGTAGGGGTATAGAGTGTGTCAACGTAGTCGCCCGAGAGGGTATAGAGCTGTCCTAGGTGGGTGTAGGAACTCTCGTGGCAGAGAACCACAGTGTCGAACTGATGGTGCTGCCACTGAATGGCGCCTACGCTCTGCGCACCGCCTAGGGGGGAACGATGGTTACCCAGCTCGTCGAGCGAGTCAACAGCCACGGACGAAGTGAGCGTGATGCCCGCCGTATTGTTAACCCAAGAGCCAGCCGACCCGCTGGGAACCCAGTGGGCGGTAGCGCTCTGGGTGCCTACGACCAGTCCAACGGCGGCTCCGAGAGTAGCCGCCGCCGACTCTGCGACGGGTGGGTATACGCTGTGGAGGACACCCTCGACAACGGTATCGATGGCTGAGGCACCCAATTGGGCAGATGCATCAATGACATTAGGCAACCCCAAAGGGAAGATGTGCGTGGCAGGTAGGTTGGTGACGGAAATGATGTCGCCCCATGACTGGAGGGTGGTGTTGCCGGGAGCGTCGACATCGCGGGCTAAAGAAAGGGGCGTGCTGCGGACGAAGAGATTGTTGCAGAGCTGCAAGGCGGTTTGCTGCCCATCGACACGGATGGCGCTGCCCCCATAGGAGGAGAGTGACCCGTTGGAGACAAAGGTGCAACTGGTGACAGAGGGTGTGCGATAGAGTGATCCACCTAAATGAAGGGCACCACCCATGGTAGCCATGTTGCCTCCAAAGGTGCAGCCATGCACCCAATATTGTACACTGGTCGTCTTCATCGCACCACCATGCACTGAGGCGCTGTTACCCCAAAAGCAACATCGACCGATGTGTAGGGTGCTGCCCGACGCAGAGCCCGACGCCTGAGCGAAAATGCTGCCACCATAGGCTGCCTCGTTCCCCTCGAGCCGACAGTTGGTCAACGCAACGTGGGCAGCCTGCGACAGGGCTATGGCTCCACCATAGGAATAAGAACCCACACAGGCACCTTCGGCCACTAGTGCCATATTACTATCCAGCAGCGTGTTCTGCAGAGACAGGTCGACATTGCCACTAGCATAGATGGCACCCCCATAGCAGGAGGTAGCCGTAGTGGCGTTGGCTACCAGCACCCTGTTGTATGCTAGCCGACAGTGGTCGACCGTCAGTGCCGCACCTTGGCAGTAGATGGCGCCTCCCATTCCGTCAGAGGCAAGGCCATGCACTAGTTCAAGATGGGAAAGCGTGAGGCTGGACTGGCTCTCCAATCGGAACAGCTGATACTGGTCGTCGCCGCTGAGGCACACCCGCCCCCCATCGGAACCCAAGTTGAGGCCATCGATGCTGAGGGTGTCGCCATTCAAAGTAGGAAGCGGGGCATTGAGGACAATCGTAAGCGGCAAGGTGGCAGGAATGTTGAAGGTGATGAGACCGCCCAGCGTGGGGTCGTCCATGGCATAAAGCATAGCCTCGCGCAAGGAGATCTCTCCATCATCGGGGTCGACCAAATCGAGATGGGTTGTCACCACCGTAGAGGGCAACTCGGAGGTGGTCGCGCCCTTTGCGGCTGCACCTTTTGCCGTATCTATAGCCCTGCCGAACGTTGGCATACTTATGCCAAGTAGCATAATAGTCAGAGTTATAGACAGGGTCCGTTTCATAGTGGTAGAGGGTGCAAATATACTAAAAATAATCCGACCCGCCAAAGGGTCGGATTGTTTATGGTCTTTTCTGTCGGAAATGGGGTCACACTCTCCCCAAAAGGAGACTAGAGACGGATGTCCCAGATGCCGGCACTGCGCTCCAACTCGACCCATGCGGCCATGCAGTCGTGCAGACATTCGGCATAGGCTTGCTGAATCTCGTTGTAGGTGTGTTGCGCGTTGATGAGGTCGAGCAGCGAGGTTTCGCCACGGTGGTAGGCGTAGCGTTTGCCATCCAGCACCTGACGGGCATTGTCCATAACGGAGGCATCGTAGCTGGCCAGTCGGCCGACGGCCGAGCGGTAGTTGTTGTAGGCCTGTATGATCTCGGCTTGTGCCTGCTGTCGAGCCATATCAGTACGCACTTGTGCCTGCTGAGCGCGGAACTGGCTGGAGCGCACCTCGCCCCGATTGAGGTTGGATACAGGCAGGGGGATGCCCACCCCTACGGTATAACCCACAAACTGAGGTGCGGGTGCCTCCTCGTTGCGCACACGGGAGTTGAGGCTCACACCCAAGGCAAGGTCGATATCGGGCATACGCTCGCGCCGCACCAGGGTCACCTCGCTGGCGGCCATGTCGGCCTCAAGGCGTTGCTGCACGAGGTCCATCCTCAAGGTGTCGGCAGCGGAGAGAAGACTATTTAGGTCGAAGTACTGCCGTGGGTCTTCAAGTCGACCTGCGACCTCTTGGGTGGTCTGCAACGGCTGCCCCATAAGGAGGTCGAGCTGCACAAGTGCATTGCGATATTCGGCCAGCAGTGCCAGATAGTCCTGCCTTGCAACGCTAGCCTCGACGAGGGTCTGCAGCACGTCTATTTCCGACATCTCGCCAGCAGCATGACGCAGGCTGTCGCTTTGGTAAAGCGACTGCATATAGGCAGCCGACAGCTCGCCGACGACGGCCCTGTCGCGTGCCAATAAGGCATCGAGGAAGGCAAGTGTAGCCTCGGCCCTAAGGGTCTGAACAAAATGCTGTAAGCCAGCTTCGGTAGCATCGAGTTGCTGTCGTGCCACTTGAATGCGGGCGGAACGCTTGCCAAGGGAAATGGACTTTTCAAGTCCGAAGCTGAGCGATTGGCCCATGGCGATGTCCCAGTCGCTGTTGTTGCCATATTCGGCCGTGATGGAGGGGTCGGCAATCTTGCGGGCTGCAGCCAGGTCGGCCTGCGACACCGAGAGGTCGAGCCGAGCGGCGGCATAGTCCAAATTGCCCTGCATCACTCGGTTGATATAGGAGGTATAGTCCAGCTGCTGAGCGCCTGCGACCGAAGGCAGCAGCAGAAGGAGTAGGGTGATATGTGGTAGTATCTTCATTTGGGATAGGTGTTTATTCTTCGGTGATTAGTGATTGGTGATTAGTGATTAGACAAATGAAAGCGTCAGTCAATTTCACTTTTCAATTTTAAATTGCTGATTAGACAGTACTATGAACTAAGAAGTTGGGGCGGCAGCCATTTTTTAATTCTTAATTTTTAATTCTTAATTTGTCACGTTTTTAATTTCATCGTCGGCAGCATGCTGGCGGCGCAAGACCTGACGTTCCAACAGATAGTAGAGCGTGGGCAGGATGAACAGCGTGACGATGGTGGCAAATATCAGACCGTAGACGATGACAGTGGCCAAGGGACGCTGCACGTCGCTGCCAATGCCGGTAGATATGGAGGCTGGGAATAGACCCAACACTGCTACAGAGGCGGTTAGGAGCACGGGACGCATACGGTGGGCTGCTCCCTCGACAACGGCATTGCGCAACCCCTTGCCCCGCTCACGTAGATGGTTGATATGGGATATCATAATAATACCGTTCTGCATGGCTACACCTATCAGCGCAATGAAGCCTACGGCCGACGACACATTGAGTGTCATGCCTCGCACATTCAGGGCAAGCATGCCGCCAAAGAGGGCAAGGGGCACGACCACCATTAGCAGCACGGCCTGTCGCACCCGTTTGAAGGCAAAGATGAGCAGGATGAACATGACCATCAAAGCCAAGGGTATCACCAGCGCCAAGCGACCAAAGGCGCGGTTGCGGTTCTCGAACTGACCTGCCCAATGCAGGTGGATGTTCTCGCGGTCGAACTGGACCTTCTGCCCTATCTGCTTGTCGGCTTCGGAAACAAAAGTAGTCAGGTCGGCACCACGCAGGTTGATGCGGACCAGTGTGTATCGGCGGCCCATCTCGCGCATGATGGTGCTGGCCCCGAGGGCCATCTTGATATCGGCTACTGCCGAGAGGGGCACCTTCACCCCGTCGGCGGTGGTGAGGAGCAGATTGCCTATCTCCTCGGGGGTGTTGCGGTAACGCTCGGCATAGCGGCAGGTAATATCGTAGACCTTGCTGCCCATATAAATCTGCGAAATGGCCCGACCACCAATGGCCAGCTCGATGAGTTCGGTCACGTCCGATACATTCAGCCCATACTGGGCGATGCTGGCGCGGTTGACCGATATCTGCAACTGGGGCGTGGGAGGCTCTTGGTCCACAGCCACGTCAGTGGCACCCTTGATGCCCGACACGACCGCAGCAATTTCCTCAGCCACTCGGCGCCCCTCGTCAATATCGTCGGAATAGACCTTTAACGCCAAGTCGCTATGAGTGCCGGCTATCTGGTCCATCACCATATCGATGATAGGCTGCGAGAAGCCTGCCGAATAGCCAGGCATCTGCTCGATGGCGGCTGCCATGGCCTCAACCAGCTCGGCCTTGGTGCGACCGCTTTTCCAGGTGTTGTAGGGTTTCAATCCCACGCCTGCTTCCACATGCGAGAGAGAGAAACACTCGGCACCCTCGTCGTCGCGTCCCAGCTGGGTCATCACATACGAGGTCTCGTCAAACTCTTTCAGCACACGGCGCAAATCGTCAGCCATCTTCTTCGACTCATCGATAGAAATACCCGAAGGCAGCTGCACTTGCACCCAAACCGACCCTTCGTCGAGCGGTGGCAGGAAGTCTTTACCCACGGTGAACGACAGCACTGCCGAACCACCCAATATAAGTAGCAAGGTAGCCAATACGGCACGGCCTTTGCCCAGCAACACGCCCACTTGCCTTGCATAGTTGCTATTGAGTCGCTCGAGCCACTTATTATGATAGAGCTTGCGGGGTTTGCGATAGGCTATGAACGAGAGACCCGGTGTGAGCAGCAAGGCTGTCAGCAGGGCTCCGACGAGGGCATAGCCCACAGTGAATGCCATCGGGGTGAAGAGTTTCCGCTCCACATGTTCAAAGGCAAAGAGAGGCAGGTAGGCGGTAATAATAATTATCGTAGAGAAGAATATGGAGCGAGCCACTTCTTTGGCACGCTGTTTGACGTCCATAGCGGTCAACTCTTTCTCGGGATGACGCTCTCGTTTCTTCAAGATATTCTCCATCATCACGATTGAGCCGTCGACCAAGATGCCGAAGTCTATAGCTCCTAGCGAGAGGAGGTTGGCAGGTATGCCCGTCAACTTCATCAAGACGAAGGCCGTCAGCAGGGCTATGGGGATAGTGATGGCGACCACCAGCGACCCCCTGAAGTTGCCCAAGAATATCATCAGCACCACTATCACCAGCAACATGCCTATCAACAAGGTATGGGAGACCGTCTTGAGGGTCTCGCCCACTAGGTCGGTGCGGTCGAGGAAGGGGTGGATGCGCACGCCCTCGGGCAATATCTCGTTGTTCAGCTCGTCGACCGAGGCATGGACACGTTCCAGCACCTCCGAAGGGTTCTCGCCACGCAGCATCTGCACAATTCCCTCCACAGCATCCTCATAGTCGCGATTGTCGTCGCTATAGCCCAACACGCCTTTGCGCTCCAAATTGCCATAGCGCAGTTCTCCCAAATCCCTCAGGTATACGGGTGTGCCGTTCACAGTCTTCACCACGATGTCGCCCAACCCCTCTAGATCACTGATAAGGCCGATACCCCTCACCACATAGCTGAGGCTGCCTTCGGTAAGGATGCTACCACCGGCATTGAGGTTGTTTTGTTCCACTTTCTCTGTTATATCGCTGAGCGAGACATCATACTCTCTCAACTTCTCGGGTGATAGTTCTATCTGATACTGAGTGGTGATACCACCGTAGTTGCTCACATCTGCCACACCCGAAATCTGGCGCAGATAGGGGATAATCGTCCACTTATGGATATCGGTAAGACTACGTAGGTCGTGGCTGCCGTCGGGACTTTCCACTATATAACGGAATATCTCGCCCGTAGGTGCAGTAAGTGGATTCAACTCTGGCACTGCACCATAGGGCAGGTCAACCCCTACCAGCCGTTCAGTCACACGTTGTCGTGCCCAATAGTCGTCCACGCCGTCGTCGAAGACCAGCACCACAGTAGAAATGCCGAAACTATTTTTGCTGCGCATGGTAACCAGGTTGGGAATACCACCCAGCGCCCGTTCCACGGGGATAGATATCTGCTGTTCAATTTCCTCGGTGGCAAGGCCCGGTACCTGTGTCACCACCTGCACGGTTGTATCCGATATGTCGGGATAAGCGTCAATCGAAAGCGCGTTCCAAGCAATTACGCCTGCAGCACAGAGCAGTCCAAATATAGCAGCCGCCACTGCCTTGTGGTCGATTGCCCAGCCTACTAATTTATCAATCATACACGAAAAGGAATTAGAAGATTGTAATTTAGTGATTAGTGAACAGTGATTAGTGATTAGACATTACCATTCAACGTATCAACAGGTCACAGGTCACAATAAAAGAACATTCTGCCACTACTTAAAGTCTACCAGATAGAATCCTCCCTGCATCACGATCTCATCGCCAGCCTTCAACCCCTTGACCACACGCAGGCTATGCTCGTCTACAGAAATCACCTCTACCGGAGTGCGCACAAAGCAGCCATCGCCCACCTTTCGTAGCACATAGCGGCTCTTGTCGCCCTGCAGCACGGCCCCTTTGGGCACGATGATACTATTGCAATTCTGTACCTGCATACGCACCTGAGCATACATATTCGGAAGCATCAGATGACGGGGATTGCTGCACTCAATAATGGTCTGCACCGTGCGGGTCTCGGGGTCTAAGATGCCTCCCACATACGCCACATGCCCTTTCACCGTGCTGTCGGGACGAGCCACCAAGCTCACCTCAACCTCCTTGATACCATCCACATAAGGAGCATCCATCTCGCTCACATTGGCCTTCACCCACACCTTGTCCAAGTCGGCGACCACCACCTTGGCATCGGCATCCTCTTTCAAATACTCTCCTATCACTAAATTATTACCCAACACCTTACCCGATATTGGCGAGCGTACCACCATAGGCTGTCCCACCTCGGCACTCTTCAGGTCAATCTGATACTCTTTGGCAACCGCCACCGCATGACGATACTCCTCAAGAGCCAGACCATAGGCTGTCTTCACCTCGTCGAGTTCCTTGGCCGAAGCGACCTTGTTGTCAAAGAGGTCCTGTGTACGGTCCAATGCGCGCTTTGCCATCTCCTTCTCCGACTTGGTCTGTACGTAATTCTTCACAACCTCGCCATAGTCGGACGAAGAGATCTCAAATAGCGGAGTCCCAGCCTTCACGTTCTGCCCCATGCGCACCAATGAGCGAACAACTCTTCCAGAAAAGGGAGCCGCCACCTCGGCATAAGCCGAAGGTATGGCCATCACCACTCCGGTGGTGGTCAGCGTAGCGGCATACACCGAATCACCCACGATGCCACATTCCAACCGAGATGCGATGGTCGAAGTAGAGGACACCACCAAGGTATCACCCTTTACTTCCACCCCACCTTCAGCCAACGGCTCAGCATTCTCAACACCTTGGCCACACCCTGCAATAAGGGCAATTCCAAGCAGAATAAAGGATATTTTTCTCATATAACTCATAAACTATTTTTTATCTTTTCCATTAAATTTCAATCATTTTCACCCTTGGACAGACCTCCTGTCTTCGGTGGATTGGGTTGCAAAGATACAATTATTTATTGATTTATCAACAATATTTATCGCATTTCGATAAAAAATTATCAATAAAGGACAACCAAAGTCCAACTGCAATCCCTTTAAACCCATCTCAACTCACCAACACTCCCCCAAAAAGTCATCCCCCATCCAATCAGCCCTGCCCGACAGATTCCGACACTGACAACCCCAAATCAACAAAAGACACACCCCCTCTTGCTAACACTACGATAAAGCAGTGACTATATGTCTTTTACAACTAAAATACATTAACAATACACCTCTTTTTCACTCTCCTAATCGAAGATGATGCGATGAATAATTGGTAACGAAACGAATCACACCCGAACCCACTACTGCAACAGGGTGGGTGGGGCGTTCAACAATGTCTGAAGCAGTTTATATTGAAAGTTCACAAAAAGGGTTACCCTGCTGTTCTTATGAGAGTAAGCTCACGGCAGGTTGAAGGGATAAAAAAAACAGGTTGCTAATTGCAAGCTACTTGTCTGATTTAGTAGCGGGGACGAAATGCGGGCATAAAAAAAGCAGAACTCTCGTCCTGCTTACTTTTGATTTTGTAGCGGGGGCTGGATTCGAACCAACGACCTCCGGGTTATGAGCCCGACGAGCTACCTCTGCTCTACCCCGCAATGCTTATTTCGAGTGTCGAAATCGAGTGCAAAAGTACTACTTTTTTGCGATATGGCAAAATTTCAGCATCCAAAATTGAGAAAATTAACATAATGACCGATGGTTTTCAGTCCGTTGCACACTGGCTTTAACACTCAGTTTTCCTTTCAACCACTACCGATTTCCCATAGAAAAAGAGATAAGAATGTCATTTTTGAGGGACATTTCTCTAAATTATGCCTATCAATAAGACTGAATACACTATAAATCTATGATTTAAAGCATACACCCCAG
>JAEEGG010013299.1_pt1 | contig 17628 bp, 10 predicted proteins | sample 9134161 | NCBI WGS metagenome assembly JAEEGG01 (sample SAMN16246543, study PRJNA631951) | gut metagenome | biome: gut microbiome; feature: rumen; material: CR-attached | host: Bos | place: Iran: Karaj | collected 2018-10 | reverse complement strand
CGTCGCTCTGCCCCTCGACGGGCGAGACGAAGTGCGACTGGTGGTTGGGGTCGTCGGTAGTTATCGTCATCCAGTCGGCCTCGCCTTCGTATTGCACGCAGCAGAGGAACGTCCTGTCGAGGGCTGGCATGAAGTGGTCGACGGTCCACTCCTGATAGATGTAGCGGCTGATGATGACGGTGCCGCTGAGCGAGATGATGAGGCCCAGCAGCGACAGCGCCGTGTAGCCCTTCATGCGGGTGATGATGCGAAATGCTTGCTTCATTGATGACTTGATGTAAACGATGACATCTTCTATACATCAACAATCGTGCCAAAACTCTAAAATGCTGATTCCGTGGAGAATGCTGAAAACTGCATTGCTGCAAATGTGTGCGGATGCGCTCTGCTGTGTGCGGAAATGCACAGTGTTTGCCCCTTCTTGCGCCCCTTTGGCAGCGACCAGAGGTCGAGCGCAGGGCATCGGGTGATGACGGATAACCATTTTTCTATATTCATCTGTAAATTTCGGTTGGCAGCGGCCGCTGCCAATCATGTCCCCGCCCGCTGCCAACCTAAAAAGCGTGCCCTTTTTCCCTCTGCGGTGCCTCCCGCTCCCTGTTTGTCGTGCGCCGCCTCTCCTGAATGCTCCCCATTTCGCCCGTCATCAACAATGCTCACCTGCATGACATCACTTTTTTAGCGAATGGTTTGCTGATTCCGTAAATAATTCGTTGCGGTTGAAAAGACGGTGGCGTTTTTTGAAGATTCCAGACGCTGAAAGCGTCTTTCAGCCGTATAGCTCGGAGTATTACCTTAATAATCATTAAATTTTTGGCATGAATTAGGATCTATTTTGCTAAACACTTAAAAATGCCTATATTTGCAGTGCAAAATTGTGTCTTTGGACATGATGATGCAAAGCCTCACGCCAAAGTTGCCCTATCGGCAGCGGATGGAGGTGGAGACTACATAGTGGTAAAAGCGTTTGCTGGCGCTTGGTTTTGATGCTTTGAAACTTCGAACACTTCAATGTCACATCAAAGAACCTTGCAACGGTAGATGCTCATGGGTATGTATTATATGTCTATGCCGTCACAAAACAATGATGTTTTAGGCGTTATATATACATACGGCGTGGGGTCTTCGTTGCTCGTTTCGATGTGACGGGTAAGTTCGAAGACCTCAAAGCGGGAACGGGCAACAGTGGGGTTCCACGCTTTTCATGCATAAGCTTTAGGGTGAGTGTAGCTTTTCAATATAAACGTCTGATGGGAACCTTAGACACCTAAAAGTCTAAAGCAAGATGAAACAAGCTTATTTCAGTGGTGCTGACACCGAAGATGAAGACTCCTTAAAAGACGTGGGTAATTATACTCGAATAGAAGCATACGACCCTAACAATGTTGATATGGATTTATTCATCATTGTTGATAAGGCCAGTCAAGTTACGGAAGAAGAATTGTCTCGAAAAATGAAAGCCTTACTTGAGGGAATTGGGGAGGAACCTAATGTGGATCCAGATAGTGGCAATATAATTGTCTCGAACATCCCTCAAGGTAAACGATTCTTGACAAGATTCGCTCGTTTTTTTAATCGCTTATTCCAATTCCATTCCATCGGAGACTTTGATATGATAATAAAGACACAAACAGGTGACACGATTTACGACGTATGTATAACACCGAAGTGTCCATTTGATGCTGATGGTTTCGTCAATTCGATTTCTGCGAAATGCTCTGACCTCCGATGTAAGACAATGGGTATTACGTTAAGTAAAGAGCCATTAGACATCTTCTTTCAAAGAAAAGGAAAAGACATTGCAGGTGAAGTGTTAGGAACGGGTTCCAAGAAAACATCAGCAAGAGAACACGAAGACGATTTAAAAATACTTTTTCCGGAAGATTCTAATTGGATAATCGTCCAGTCATATGACGACATCAAGAATAATGGGATGAATTCTGCTCCTATTCAGGCTGTAGTATATGAAGCTTTGCCGTATATAACAGAAAAAGGAGTTTTTCTAGTTGAAACAGAAAGATTACTTGACAAAGCGAAATTATACTCCCTTTCAGAAACTACACCAATAATAATCTTTGCGATATATGACACAAATGATATTCAAGCATATCCTACTAATGAATCGTCAATGAAATTTCTCGGTATATACCAGTTGGACAAAGGCAAAAGTTTGGCAGAAAATCACTTGTCATTTCGTTTGATGAAAGACGACTGGAATACAAGAATTAGGTCAACCCATCATCGACATCAGTAATCACTAATTATTGACGATGAAATGAAGTCATCTATGGTCTACACCAAGGAAACGACATTTCAAGCCAAACAATAGTGAAAATGAAAAAGTTTCATTATATATCTATTACATTTGCATTCAATATCCTGAATATCTATTATTATAGTTATTACAATTATGAAAACTAGAACAAGAAAAACAATGTTTATTACAAGTTGGTTTTCAAAAACGACTTGGGCTATAGTCATTTTCTATAGTATGTCCTCAACGTTCTGTTTTGGCATGCGCTTTTGGAGGACTCAGCAGAAAACAACGATGGAGACAATAGAAGAATCTACAATTAATGAGAGTATCAATTCTATACAGGAGGAGCCAGCGTACATTACTTACAAAGATGTCGTTTATTACACTTTGAACCTTGGAGAAGGATTCTTAAGTGAATCTTCTATTGAGGAGTGGTTAAGTAAGGCTGGTCTCAAAAAAGTACATGCTGAGCGATATATCTGGGACTTGGACTTTGGCGGCAATAGCCCTGCTATAAATTATTGCTGGGGTAAGGGGATATCCTATAAAGACTGGGAGATGTCACCTACTGAGAATGAGTATTTTGGCGTAAAATTTATTTTATTCTTTGATTCCGAAGAGTTTAAAGAAAGTGGCTTCATCACAAGCTTGACTATAATAACATCTTCTGAGACATGGTATAAAAAGTTTATGGACGCTGCATTCTCTACCGGCTTTAAGTATTCTAATGATTTAGATAAGGAAACCTATGGGAAAGAAGGTAAAAGATATACCGACATCCCTTTGAATGGCGATGATGAAGAAGAGCCAAGTTTTATCATAGACGACTTCTCTGTTTCTGGCAAGTATTGCATAGAATTTGCTAATTGTACGCGCCCTGATATTTGATTTGTAAACTAACAACCATAAGTTAAAACAATTATTATGAGAAGTAAAACAATATTCTTAGCATTGCTGATTACCATAGCATTAACAAGGACATCTGCTAAAAATGAAATAGTAGATGGTCATCAATATGTAGACCTTGGCCTACCCTCAGGGACATTATGGGCAACATGTAACATTGGTACTAATAGACCTCATGACTTTGGCTCTTTTTTCTCCTGGGGAGAAACCCAAGTTAAAGAGAGCACAAAATATATTCTCCAATACTACAAACACAACAATGGACGAGTGCAAACCCAAACCAGCCCCTATATGAACTCAGGCTCAAATACTGTTGCGACGATCCATTTTACAAAGTATTGTTTTGATGCAAAGAACGGGATAGTGGACAAGAAAGAAGTTTTAGATAGCACTGACGATGTGGCAACAGTACAGTGGGGTAAGTCATGGTGTATGCCGACAAAAGAACAATTTGACGAACTCCTGAAAGTGTGTACTTGGGAATTTGCAGAGATAGAAGGTCATCAATGTTGGAAAGCAACTGGCACAAATGGAAATGAACTGGTACTTCCTCTTTCTGGAAATTATAAGCATATGCGTTACATGATAAAGAGTTCTGTAAATGAGTTGGAAAACAAAGAAGGTTACTATTGGACAAAAACACTGTACAAAGAACAAGATCGAGGCGCTTATTGCCTTGTTCTCAATGCTGATAGAAACAAGTGCGAGGTGGACTTCTACGACAGGGTGTATGGGCAAAGTGTACGTCCTGTAATAACCAAAGGTGTTCAAAGAACTATATCAGAAAAAGCAAATAGTGATCCCCAACCTGTGACTGACAATCAGGAACCAAATCTTACAATGGCAGACATTGTTTCGTTCTATATAAAAGATTTGAATTTTACTAAAACACGACTGGAAGCCCTCGGATTTCATTACTATAATATGGATGATGCACACTATTGGACGAAAGATTGTAGCTATAATGTCGACAACGATATTAAATTCTCAGATTCAGGTGAACCCTGTTTGATAGAAATTCCTGAAGGGGGTTATAATGTTGTCGCGTACATAAAGAGTGACCAAATGTTTTCGTCGTTCATATCTCAATTGAAAGAATTAGGATATAAAGTCGTGGACTCTTCCAGAGGTTCTGAAGGGTATGAGCAAGAATATTACCAACTTAATGGATACCCCAAAGTGACTGTTGAAAATGCAAAAGAAGTTGGGGAGAAATGGCCATACAATTTCTTTATAATGGAGGATAATTAATATAAATAAAGCTTTCATGGAAAATAAACATATATACGTTAGGGGACTTTTGGCTCTTTCAATGTTCTTAATCTTCTTATGGGGAGGAGTCAATATCGCGTATTCGCAATCGCGCACCTACACAAATCCCCAAACTCAGAGGTCGCCAAACAAGAAATACTACGCATCACTCGTTTTTGGCGAAATGAGCCACAAAGTTCCTGTCTACAGTAAGATTACTGGTCCGGAAAAGACTATAGCCCGATGGGTTAGATGTCAAAGCCTTTATAAAGTACAGCCTCTTTCAAATACAACGAAGTATTACAAGATCTTCGATTATGATGACCAATATCTTGGTTATATCTGGGTTGATGACTTCCAATTCGAACAAGCTCCTTCTATACCTACATTCGAAATGGTACACGTAGAGGGGGGAACATTTATTATGGGTAATAATGAAGATCCTAAAGCAGCTCCTGAGCACAGTGTTACCATTTCTGATTTCGACATCTGCAAATTCGAAGTCTCATACGAACAATGGTCACGCATTATGGGTAAAGGGAATGTGTACTACAATGACATAAGAAACTTAGGGGGTAATAATATGCCAACTAACATACAGTTTAGTGTTTCATGGTGGGAGGCAATGAATTATATTCATATCCTGAACAAGCTTACTGGAAAGGAATACAGGTTACCGACTGAAGCCGAATGGGAATACGCGGCAAGAGGAGGAAAACTAAGTCAAGGTTACAAATATAGCGGGAGTAATGATGTCAATGAAGTGGGATGGTATGAGGGGAATCCTCCTCAAGACTCCTATCCAAGGCGTCAGGCATCAGGCATGAAAAAACCCAACGAACTTGGCATTTACGATATGAGTGGCAACCTTTGGGAGTTTTGTTTTGACCAGTATGCGCCATATAATGAAATAGCAGAGACCAACCCGTATGTCAGAGGTGATAAAGCAGATGAAATGAAAGTGTTAAGGGGTGGTGGCATTAACCACAATGCGGAATACTGTTCAGTATATAAACGAAACGAGGTAACATCCTTTGGTTCGACCTGGATTAATGGCTTCAGGCTAGTACTAGACAAAGGTACTAAATTTAGCCCAGTAAATGCAGCAGACCGTAACAATCCTAATGCTCGAATTGCAAAGAGTGAAAGAAATCAGCAAGGGACAATAGATATTACAATAAAAGACATCATAAAGGTCTACCAAGAGGGATTCGGATATGCAAAAAGGAATTTGTATTCTTTTGGATTTGACGATTTTACTTATTTTGATGGCATGAACCGTTGGTTGAAGAACTGCAGCTACAATCAGAACAAAACACTCTCATTCTCTGAAACAGGAGCACCGTGTCAGCTCGGGATTCCTGACGATAACTACTACATCGTAGTGTCCTTTAATAGTATACAATCCTACAATGACCTAATAAGACAGATTAAAGAACTTGGATATGATGAAATGGGCGCATCGGATGATAAACAGATTACTTATAAAAAAGAAGGTGCTCCCTCAATAATCATTGAAGACAAGCATTCCTCTCAGTCTTCATGGTCTTATTTCCTTTATGTAGGCAAGCAATAAGATTCGAGCTGTGGTTAGACTGAGCCAATTTCGTCGTTATGTGAGTATTTATTTGGAAAACCAGAACAAACAAGAAAAGCAGATGAAAAAATAGGATCTAAAAGATTTCGTATGGGTGGAAAAGTTTATTTCTCGTCGTGAAATTCTCGTACCACGTCGTGGTTTTATCGTTCCACGTCGTAGAATATATTTTTTTTGCTATAGCTTTCTCAAGCTTTGGTGCTCCCTCTCTTTTGCATGCGAAGCTGTTGCGTTAGAAATGATAACTCGTCCCGATGTTGACCACGCCCTCCATGCCATAGCCCAGCTCGGAGAAGAAGCGCAAAGAGCCGCTGCCAACCTCAATGCCTATTGGCGACAGCTGATAGGCCACATGCCAGGTGCGGCGGCTGATGTTGTAAAGGTCGCAGTTGTCGGCCGCGAAATACTCATGCTGGCTCATGGCACCGAATGCCACCTTGGAGTAGATGCATGACTTGTGCATGAAATACCACTTCAGCTTGGCGGCGGGCATGAAGTACCAGTCGGTGCAGTTGAGGTTGCCGGCATACAATGGCTCGCTGGCATCTTTGCCTTGTGGGGTGGTCGTCTTTTCAATGACCAAGTCGTCGTATGGGCGGCGACCCGTTCCCACTATCAGTCCTGCCGACCATTGCGGATTGAGGTGATAGAAATAGGAAAGGCTGATGGACGCATTCATCACCGATCCTAAACCACAGGAGAAAGCATCGGGGTCTTCTGTCAGGTGCTGGTTTTCTCTCGCGAGCTTACCGAAGCGGTCGTAGGAAGCGTTGTTGAAGACGTTGCCAAAGTTGACACTGAGTCTCAGCTCATGGCGGAAGAAGGGGCGAGAAGGAGGTGGAGCCATGAACGATGGCTTTTCGACATTTGACAGTGATTTTTGATAGTCGAGCAAGGGGAGTGGGGCGCTTAGCGTGTCTTTCCTGGCAGCATCTACATGATAGTAATTCTGCACAGGCTTATAGGCGGCTCCGCTAACGATGTCTACCAGAATGCCGACACCTGTGAAGCAGAGGCTGAGAAGACTGTAGGGGTTGCTGCGTCGTCCGGGAACGAGCGACTGTAACGCCCAATGTTCCGACTCAAAGCGTATGGGCTGGTCAAGATGGTTCCTCTTCAGCTGCAGGGTCATGGGCTGGTTAGTGAAGGTGAGCGTGTCGGTGCTGGTGATGGCCGTTACGGGGTCGGGCACGTCGCAGCCTACGGTGATGGTGGCTTTGGTGCCTTCAAAGATGGTCATGCAAGAACTCAGCAGTAGGCAAACGATTATCAACGACAGTAAATTTCGCATAGCTTGTTCTCCTTTTCTTGGTTGAAACTCTTATTGGTAAACAGTAGTGAGTAGTAAGTAGTAAGGAGTGAGTAGTAAGTAGTAAGTAGTAAGTAGTAAGGAGTAAGTAGTAAGTAGTAAGTAGTATGGAGTAAGGGAGTTGAGGAGGTGAGGGGATAGTTTTGCTGAAATATCCTATCAGCTATCTCCCATCTTCACTCCCAGCCCTCAAAACTATCCTCTCACCTCTCACCCCTCACCTCTCACATTAAAAACGTTTCAACCTCGAAAATCCTGCACTCGGCAATGAAAAAAATGTGATTACTTACCTCCTCGTCTTAACCGAAATCCTTAGTGCTTTTCAAGCAGTGCGACGGCGTAGGCCGAGATTCCCTCCTGTCTGCCCGTGAAGCCGAGTCGCTCGGTGGTGGTGGCCTTGATGCTGATTTGGTCGGGGTCGCAACCGATGACGGCGGCCAGCGTCTGCTGCATCTGCGGGATGTGGGGATTCATCTTGGGCCGCTCGGCACAGATGGTGGCATCGATGTTGCCGAGGACATAGCCCTTCGAGGCTATTAGCTCTATGGTCTTCTTCAAGATGATTTTGCTGTCCATGCCCAGCGTGTCGTCGCTGGTGTCGGGGAAGTGATAGCCAATGTCGCGCATGTTGGCTGCGCCAAGAATGGCGTCGCAGATGGCATGAATGAGCACATCGGCATCGCTGTGTCCCAGCAATCCCTTGCTATGCTCCAGCTTGATGCCGCCCATCCACAGCTCGCGGCCTTCCACCAGTTGGTGGACATCGTAACCAAACCCAACGACCCACCCCCTTCCCCTCCCGTACGGGAGGGGGGATTGTATAGTTTTGCTGTTGTTTTCTAATGTCTTGGAGATATCTTCTAGCGTGTCGGAAATTTCTTCGAGTACATTGTCTATGTCGCACAGTACTTCTTCGTTGGTAAAACGGAGTATGACGAATCCTGCTTCGTTTAAGTACTTGGTGCGTTCTTCATCCTTTTCTGGCTGCTCTCCTTCAAAATGATAGCCACCGTCAATTTCGATAATTAGCTTATCTTTCAAACTGACAAAATCAGGAATGTAGCCACATACGGGATGCTGTCGGCGGAAATGTGCCCCCATTTTGTTGCCCTCAAGATAATTCCACAAGGCAGACTCGGCTTCAGTTGGATTTCGTCTCATTTCCTTCGCCTTGTCCAATAAAAGCTGGTAAGTGGAAGCATCCGTTGTCTCAAAATTCGTATTCCTCATCTTTTTCTACCTTCAGTTCTATATTAGCTCCCCTCCCGCACGGGAGGGGCTGGGGGTGGGTTTACTTCTTGAACAGATCTTTGATGCCATCCATGTCGAAAGCGAGGGTGAAGCGCAGCGTCTGGTCGAGGGGATTCGACTGTGCGGTGGAGATGACGTAGCCCACGTCGAGCGAGAAGACATTCATGCGGAAGCCACCACCCACGGTGAAGTACTTGCGGTTACCCTTCGACTGGCTCTCGTGATGGTAGCCGGCACGCAGCGAGAACTGGTCGTGGTAGACATACTCGGCACCTACGCTCCACTGCACCTCCTCCAGCTCTTCCTTGAAACCGCCGGGGGCGTCGCTAAAGCTCTGAAACATCCCCTTGATGCTGCTCACGTCGCTGTATTCGCGGCGCACGCGGTCCTGATAGTCGCTGTTCATCTCGTCCACTCCCTGTGGGGGCACGGTGGGCACCAGCAGCTTGTTGGCATCGGCAGCCAAAGTGAAACGGTTGTACTCGTCGACGGGAATCATCAGCGAGGCACCTAAGCGCAGGTTGGCGGGGATGAACTGGCTCTCGTCGTCGCCGTAGAACGAGATTTTGCTACCCATGTTCTGCAGCGTGGCACCCAGTCCCAACTGGCACTCGCGCGAACCCATCATGATAAAATTATTGTAGTAGAGCGCTATGTCGGCAGCAAAGGCCGAGGCCGGTTTGGAGTCTTCGGAATAATCGTAGCGCAGGTCGCTGTAGAGCCATCGCAGTCCCACGCCCAGTGAGAAGGTCTCGCTGAGCATACGCGAATAGGCCACGTCGAGCGACATCTCGTAGGGGTTCACCGTCATGGCGTTCTCGTCGTCGCTGGTGAACACCTCGCCGAGCGAGAAATAGCGCAGCGACCCACTCAGCGAGCCATAGTCGCCAATGCGGTAGTAGCCGGCCATGTAGGCCAGGTCGATGTCGTTCACCAGTTGGCGCAGCCACGGTGTGTAGTTCAAGGCTATGCCCGCGCGGCTGATGCAGAAGGGATACTTGGCCAGGTTCCAATACTGCGAGTTGACATCGGGGTCGGTGGCGGCACCCACGTCGCCCATACCGGCGGCACGGGCATCGGGGGCGATGGTCTGCGAGATGACGGCGTGCTCCACGGGGTTGAACGTCGAGGTCTTGTAGTCGTCGGCCTGCGCTCTGGCTGTCGTCAGCATGCTGGCGCACAGCAGAAGTGTCTTGATGTTTATGCTTCTGTGTTTCATTGTTCGCTGTTATTTTTTTAGTGAAGAGTGAAGAATGAAGAATTTCTTTCAGTCGCTGCGCTTTGTGAAAGCGTCCCTTCGGGCCGAGCGGCTACCGCAGTTCTATCCTCCTTACTCCCCAACTCCTTACTCCTTACTCCATTTGCGAAAGTTGAGTGTTGTTATATAATCTAACGTGATGTTCAGCCTGATTATTGCCTCTTGGTCATCTTTTTCCTCACCAGACCGTCGGGCGTGCGCTGCAGGATGATGGCGGGCTGGTGCTCGCCAGGTTGCTTGATGTAGCGTCCTTGCAGGTCGTAATAACGTTGAATGTTGAGCGTTGAGCGTTGAACGTCGCTGATGCCCGTGGCGTTGCCCATGACGCTTTGCACGTTGAAAATCAGCGTGAATGCCGACGAGTGGTTGAACACGTCCCACGCACGCAGCTGCAGCCAGTGCGTCCCGTCGCTGAGGTGTGGCAGACGATATTCGAGCGTGCCGTTGCGGAAGTCGCCGAAGTCGAAGGCGAAATAGTTGTTCAGCTCGTAGGTGTGCTCCATGCGTCCGTCGATGCACAGCTCTATCTGGTGGCCTATGCCCGCATCGCTCACGTTGATGCCATCGTCGTCGGTGATGTCGGCATGCAGCAGTGGCTCTGCCCCCACCACGCCGCCATCGGCAAAGTCGGGCTTGTCGAGCCATGCCCGTATGGCGGGGCCGGTGCCCTCGGTGGCGTAAGTGTCGGCACTCACCACGGCGAAGGCATCCGTGAGGCCGTGGGCCGCAGTGGTGTGGTTGTCGTTGGTGGCATGCACCAGCATCAGTCCACCATCGTCGCTATAGTCGGCATCACGGGGCACTGCAAAGGTGAAGGTGAATTGTCCTTGGCTCACGCTGTCGGTTCCCACGAAGAGCGTCGAGGGCCGGTCGCGATAGGTCAGCGGGGCCTTGGGTTCTTCGTCGGCTTGCTGCGGATTCATCCTGCACACAATGGTCTGCTCGGCTCCCTTCACCGTGAGCGAGGCCATGCCGTTGAAGTCGGGATGCCCTTCGATATGTCCTTTCACCGTGGCGATGCTTCCGGCGGGCAGCAGGGCGAAGGCTCCGTCGGCCACGCTCTCGCCGTTGATGCTGTCGACGACGGCACGCGCGGTGGGCAGCGGCAGACGCAGGGCGGGGTCGCCCATCAATGCGAAGTGCAGCTTGTTGATGCCGGCCTGCAGCTGGGTGCGCTGTCCCAGCACCTGGTCGTTCTTGGCCAAGCGCACGGCCTCGCCGATGGTACGCGGCTCACCGCCGTCGGTCTCCAGCACGTGGGTGGTGAAGGCCTTGTTCATCGCGCGGTTGTGGATGGCATAAACGGTGCGAGTGGTGCCCAGGAAGGCGATGGCTCCGCCGTTGGGGTTGAAGAGGGCCTGCTCGCCAATGGTCTGCTGACTGTTCGATTCGAAGGGAACCACATCACACGAAGCGGTGAACCATATCGGCAGGCGCAGTGATGTGGACGCCTTGAAGTCGTTGATGTCCACCACATACTCGTGCGACAGCATGTAGGTAGACCCGTGGCCGCTATAGTTCATCAACAGCGCTCCCTCGAACATCTGCTGGCGTATCAGTCGGCTCACGTCGGGGTAGGCATGCCCCAGCGCCGACTCTGTGCGCTCGTAGGCATCCCAGTAGATTTTCTTCACCTGATAGGCGGGCCATTTGTCGCTGATGAGGCCCGCCACGGTTTCGGCATCGTTCATGTGCATGTTGGCATTGCCGTCGTCGCCCATCATGCAGATGATGTTCTGCCATGCGCCATACTGCTCGTTCATGCGGTAGGAGTATGCCTTGTCGACGGCTATTGTGGCTTCCTCGATGGAACGTGCGGGGATGCGGCCGATGGCCACGTCGCACTTGTCGGTCTTGATGATGTCGGCGCCCTCGCCTTCGTCGAGCATGCCAAAGAAGTCGTCGCTGACGTAGCAGGCGGTCTCGCTCATCGAGTTGTCGCTCTCATAGCAGAGCAGGAAATCGTCGGGGTTCAGATTGCTGAACTCGGCCTGGCACATGCGGTTGTCGTAGACGGCATCGCCAAAGAGCAGCAAGTAGCGGGGCTTGTCGCTGTCGCTGTCGGCGCGGTCGTAGAGCATCTTCAGATAGCGGCGGTAGGCGTTGACGTCGGGCGTGCCACTGCTGAACTCGTTGTAAAGCTCGTCGGCTCGCACCACCCGCACCCGCAGCCCGTCGAAGTCGCGGTGCATCTGTGCCAGGCGCTCGGCTTGTTGCAGCAGCTGTGCCGATGGTGCCACGATGATAATCATGTCGGCGGCCTCGTCGGCATGGCGGTTCTGGTTGGCCACGACATTCATCACCTTGGGCAGGGGCAGCGCAGCAGTGCTGAGCGATGGCACGGGGCGGGGCTGCTCAGCTACCAGCTCAATGCGGTCGAGCCGCATGTCAAGCCCGGAAAGTTGGTGGATGGTGAACTGCACGCTGTCGGTGGTGATGGTTGGCAACTGAAATATCCACTCGTCGACGGCAGCCCGCATGTATTGGTCCATGTATTGCTTGCGTCCAGTCCCCTTCGTGGTGGTGGCGTTCACGAGGATGTGGCCCAGCACCGAGTCGCCCATGGCCACGGTGGCATCGCAGTAGCCGTTGTACGACATTACCACGTTGACGGTGGCTGCTGCCCCTTTGACGGCGGGCAGCTGATAGCTGCGGGCCTCGTCGGGGCCAAATAGTCTGCCGTCGTAAAGGTTGCGGCCACCAGGATACCAGGAGAAATCGTCAACTTCGTAGAGTGAGTGGAAGGCAGCGGGCTGTGCTTGCCATGCTGCTGCCAGTTGCAGACTGTCGATGACGAGCGGCTCGTCGGCATCGCTGTCGGTCAGGAAATAGCAACCCATGTTGGAATAAGGGTTGCGGATGCGTGTGGTGGAGAGTGGCTGTTCCCAGTTCACGGGTCCCGTGGCCAGGAACAGGCGGCGCCCGCCAACGAGGCACAGCGGCACCTGTGGCAGGTCGTCGGTGGCGGCCAGATAGTCTGCCTGTAGCTTTTCGGGCTGCAGGGCGCCACCGTAGCCATACAGTCTCACCTGCTGCGGATTGCTGAAGCCAGCGGCCATGAGCATGGAGTCGTTGAGCTGATAGATGCCCGTCTGGGGGATGCCAATCTTCACCCATCGGCCAGTGGCCAAGCGCGAATGTGAGGCCCCTGCAGCCAATGGCAACAGCACTGCCAGCATGAACAGGAGGCGGCATGCTCTTCGGCTATGGTTGTCGATGGGGTGCAAACTGTTCATTCGTCGATAGATTATTTGATGAGCACGATGAGCTTTTGGGCTTGCGAAGCCTTCTTGCTGCCATCGCTGCTGATGAGCACACGATAGAGGTAGACGCCGGTCTGCAGACGGTTGCCTGAAGAGGTGGTGAGGTCCCAGTCGAGGGTGTAGGTGTTGTCGGTCGAGATACCTGTCTCGCCTTTGCGCCACAGCAGACGGCCCGAGGTGTCGAAGACCTCCAGCTCTACGTCCATTTCGCTGCCTGTGCGGTCGTGGTTGATGATGAACGAGGTGCTGGTGGTGGCGGGGTTGCGGGTGCACTCCAAACTGAAGCAGTTGGGTTGAAGGCTGCGCACCACATTGAAAGTCAGCTCGGCCACCGACGAGTTGTTGAGCACGTCCCACGCACGGAAGCTGAGGTGGTGCTCGCCCTCGCTAAGCTCTGGCAGCGAGTAGCCCACGGTGCCCGAGCGATAGTCGCCGAAGTCGTAGCGGAAATACTCGTTGAGGTTGTACGTCATCGCCATTTCGCCATCTACGGTAAGCTCCAGGTCGTGGCCCAGCGAGCTGCCCGCCGCATTGATGCCGTCCTTGTCGGTGATTTGCGCAAAGAAGTAAGGCGTGGTGTTCACCGCTCCACCGTTCTGGAATGAGCTGGTGTTCAGATAGCAATAGATGGATGGGCCAATGCCGTCGGTAGCCACATCGGCCTGTCCGCTCATGCTGAAGGCGGTGGTCTGTCCCTGTGCCTCGCGCTGTCGGTCGTTGCTCAGTGCGTAGGCAATCATCTGTCCGGGGGCATCAGAGTAGCTGATGTCCTGTGGCAATACGAAGCTGATGTTGAAGCGCCCGTGGCGCACGCTGTCCTGTCCGGTGTAGATGGTGGTGGGACGGTCGGTGAACACGAACTCCTCTTCGGCACCGTCGGCCCCTTGGTCGTTCAGTCGGCACACCACGGTGCGCTCCACGTCCTTCACCAGCAGCGACAGCACGCCGTTGAAGTCGGAGGCATTCTCTACGTGTCCTTCCACCGTCACCTTCTGTCCTGCGGCCAAGGTGACACTCCCCTTCGAGAGCGAATGGCCGTTGATGCTGTCGATGACGATGCTCATCGACGGAGCCGCCAGTCGCAGGGCGGGGTCGCCCAGCAGGGTGTAGTGCAGTTTGTTGATGGGATAGCCTTCAGTGCCATAGTCGCCGGGCTGCTCGCCGATGGCGCGCACCTCGTTCTTCGACAGTCTGACGGCATCGCCCAGCGAGCGGCAGCGCCCGTCCTCGATGGTGAGCACGTGCTTCAAGAAGGCGGTGTTCATGTTCTTGTTGTCACCCGTGTAGACGGTGCGGGTGGTGCCGAAGAACGCCACGGCGCCGCCGCGTGTGTTGAGCATGGCGGTCTCGCCGATGTTCTCCTCTTGCGTGTCGAAGGGCATGATGTCGCACGAGGCCGTCACCCACAGCGGCAGTCTGAGCGAGGTGGCGGCGGCGAAGTCCTCGGTGCGCAGCACCTGCTCATGGCTGATGCAGTAGGGGGCGCCGTGGCCGCAGTAGTCGATGACGAGGGCACCGCTCTGCATCTGCTGCCGCGACAGCTTCTCCACGTCGGGATAGCGATGGCCAGTGGCTTGCGAGCTGCGCTCGTAGGCATCCCAATAAATCTTCCTGACGTTGTAGGCCGGATGCTGTGCCAGCACCAGCTGTGCAGCGTCGTCCACGTCCTTCATGTGGGTGTTGTTGTTGCCGTCGTCGCCCATGAAGCAGAGCGCGTTCTGCCAGTCGCCGGCATGCTCGTTGTTGGCGTATGCCAGAATCTTGTCGACCATGATTTTAGCCTCGGCATCGGTGCGGGCAGGGAGTCGGCCCACGCCCACGTCGGTCTTGTCGCGCTTGGCCAGGTTGCCACCTTCGCCCTCGTCGAGCAAGCAGAAATAGTCGTCGCTGACGTAGCTCATCGTGGAGCTGAACGAGTTTTCGCTCTCGTAGCAGAGCAGGAAGTCGTGGGGCGAGTAGTTGCGCCATCCTCCCGACAGCAAGCGGTTGTCCCATGCGCCATCGCCGAAGAGCAGCAGATAGCGGGGCATGTCGGCCTCGCTGTCGGCGCGCTCGTAGAGCATTCGCAGATAGCGTCGGTAGGCGTTGGCATCGGGAGTGCCGCTGCTGAACTCGTTGTATAGCTCGTCGGCCGAGATGATGCGCACCCGCAGCGAGTCGTGCTCCTCGTGGTATTGCTTCAGCCGCTCGGCCTGGGCCTTCAGCTTCAGCGTGGCGGGGATGATGATGACCATGTCGACGGGCGTGTCGGCATGATGGTCTTGGTTGGTGATGAGGAAGTCGAGCGTTGGGGTGGGAAACGACGCGCTGCTCAGGTGGGGGGCGGCAGCGGGCTCGGGCATGGTCAGCGCCACATAGTCCAGTCGCATCAGCGCCTTGCCATCGGTCTGGCGCAGGCGGACGGTGTTGTTTGAGCGCAGCATTCCGTTCAGGGCGAACTGCTTGGTGATGACCTCGGCCTTCGAATTGTCGTTTGGCGCATTGTTGATGGCCACGGTGCCCACCAGCGAGTCGTTCACCTCCACGCTGTAGCTGCAACGCCCATCGTAGGTCATCACCACGGTGAGCGTGCCGCTGTCGGTGTGGGCGGGCAGCTCGATGGTGCGGGCGGTGGTGGTGAGGGGTGTGCTCTCGTAGAGGTTGCGCCCGCTGTGATACCACGCGAAGTCGTCGACCTCGTAGAGCGAGTGGTAGTCGTTGTTGGTGGGGTAGAATGCCTTCACGAAGTCGGCGCTGTCGGCAGTGAGGGGTTCGCCCTCGTCGCTCTGCGTGATGAAGTAGCAGCCCACGTCGCTATAGGGGTTGCGGGTGCGGGTGGAGGCAGTGCTGCTGCTCCAGCTCACGGGTCCCACGGCATGAAACAGGTGGCGACCCCCCACGATGCACTGCGGCACCTCGTGCAGGTCGTCGGTGCTGGCCAGATAACTGGCTGTCAGCACTTCGGGCTGTAGGGCACCGCCATAGCCATAGATCTTCACCTTGTTGATGTTGCTGAAGCCAGCACGGCGCACGATGGCATCGGTGAGCTGATAGACGCCGGTGGCGGGGACGCTGATCCTGGCCCATCGTCCGTTGGCCAGCACGGAGTGTGAGGCGTAGATGCTGTCACCAGCAGCGCGTGCCGCCCTGGAGCGGGCCGCTTTCGGCGTGGCGTGCTTTTTCAGTTGGAAGCTGACCAGCTTCTGGTACTTGCCATCGCGAAACACCAGCGGCACCAGCGAGACGTAGAGCGTGCCCTCGCCGCGCGACACACCCACAAACTGCTCCACCAGTGGCAGCTGGGGCAGTGCTTTGCCGCTGATGGCTTCGTAGCGAGCCACGTCGGCGGGCTGCATGTCGATAAACTCGGGATATTCGATGCTCACCGTGAAGGTGGAGTCGCGATGGGCGCTGCCCAAAGGAAATTCGTGGTGATAGACGGGCAGAAGAGAATCAATCCTGACTTCCCGCGCAGTCAGGTTGATGAATTCCTGTGCCTGCAGCTGCAACACCGTGCACAGGAACAACACAAGCAAAAGCCTTAGTCGTCTCATTTTTATATATAACGCGCGAAAGGGCATATTATTGTATCAGCGACAATAGAAGTCGAGCACGCGCTCTTCACCCAGATAGCCTTGCAGGTGGTCGCCGATGCTGACGGGGCCCACGCCGGCGGGCGTTCCCGTGAAGATGAGGTCGCCCGTCTTCAGGGTGAAGAAGCGCGAGAGGTAGCTGATGATTTCGTCGATGCTGAACAGCATGTCGGCCGTGCAGCCCTGCTGTACCGTCTGCCCGTTCACGGTGAGGTGGAAAGAAGACCCTCCCCCTTCCCCTCCCTTGCAGGGAGGGGCGTATATAGACTCGGCATCAGTGGAGGGGTCAGCAGGACTATCCACTCCCCTCCCTATAGGGAGGGGCAGGGGGAGGGTCTGCTTCCACTCTCCTATCACTGCGCTGCCGTCGAAGCCCTTGCAGATGGTCCAGGGCATGCCCTGGCTGCGGGCCTGCTGCTGCAGGGTGCGCGCCGTGAAGTCGATGCCCACGGTGAGCGCATCCCAATAGCGGTGGGCGAAGCGCACGGGGATGCCCTTGCCCAATCGGCAGATGCGCACCACCAGCTCGGCCTCGTAGTCGACGCGTCCCGCCCAGTCGGGCAAGAAGAAGGGCTTGCCGTTCTTCAGCAGTGCCGAGTCGGCCTTCAGGAATATCACAGGTTCCGACGGGCGATAGGCGTGTCCGTCGAGTTCCTCCGTATGCTGGAGGTAGTTCATGCCAACACCAAATATCTTCATAGCGGCGGCAAAGTTACGAAAAGTCGAGAGCAAAACAAAAGAAACTCGTTTCTTTTTTAGCCGAGACAAAAGGAAGCTTACGACATCGTCGCAAAGCTACGGAAAGTAAGGTAAGAACAAGCGAACTGATGGATGCGGGCGGTCACTTGTCGTCGTAATGACCCCACGCCGAGAGCGCAAGCACTTAGACCACCTGGTCGTGGATTTCGTAGACCAACCGATGCTTGTCGCTGATTTTACGTCGCCATTGGTCTGAGCGGTCGTC
>JAEEGG010013288.1_pt1 | contig 17641 bp, 14 predicted proteins | sample 9134161 | NCBI WGS metagenome assembly JAEEGG01 (sample SAMN16246543, study PRJNA631951) | gut metagenome | biome: gut microbiome; feature: rumen; material: CR-attached | host: Bos | place: Iran: Karaj | collected 2018-10 | reverse complement strand
GAACTCAACAAATACGTGACGGGTACTGCCAGCACCGACTCCTTGGAGTTAGGCAAGGCGATGGACATGCCCGGCCTGGGCAAGATAGCCAGCACCGCCAAGTTCCGTTTCGACATTTCGAAGCCCCGCACCCTGAAGATGCGTAAGCGTTTAGGCGGCAAACTGCCCATCGGCGACATTCAGGCCGAGGTGAAAGAAGGCAGCTACAAGAAGGTAAAGGTACGCAATGTGTTTGGCGAAATCAAGAGTAACGGAGCCATTGCCGAGGGTAAAGTCATCGTCAAGGGCAAGCGCGTTGACTTGTCTTGCTCTTTCTCGTTCACCAATACCAACGAGATGAAGAAGACCAAGATCAAGACTGGCATCAGTTTCCACGGCCTCTCCGCCGAAGACAAGGCAAAGAAGGAAGCCGACAAGGCTGCGAAGAAAGCCCAGAAGGATGCCGACAAAGCTGCGAAGAAAGCCCAGAAGGATGCTGAAAAAGCCCAAAGGGATGCTGAGAAGGCTGTCAAGAAGGCTCAGAAGGAAGAGGAGAAGGCCCGCAAGCGTGCCGAGAAAGAAGCCCGCAAAGCCGCCAAACAAGCCGCCAAGGATTCTACCAACACCTAACACCTAACACCCAACACCCATCACCTAACACCCATCATACGTCCGAAACACCAAGTAGTAGCCGTCAGCCTCTAACGTAAAGCTGTTGCCTACCGCCTCGTTCAGCGTACCCTGCCACCACTCCTCATAGCCGTACGACTGCCAGCGCAATCCCTCGCTGACTATCTTCGTGCTACCGAAGTTGAAGATGCTCACCTGCTGCCCCTTGAAACTCTCAAAGGTCTGCCGTCCTTGGGCAGGGGTAAAGACGCCGTGATTGGTCAGCATCACTCCATCAACTCCCATCGTCCGGTAGTAGCGCATCAGCAGCGAGATATTTCCTATAGTATGGTCTTCGCGCTTGCCGGTAGCACCGAGATAGGCAATGCGGTGCCACCCTTGTGCCAGACAGTAGCGTGTTGCCTTGGTCAGATCGTTGTCTTCCTGCTCATCGACTTGTATCAGCCGCGAGCGGTATTGGTCAGGAACAGAATCGCCGTCTCCCACGACCACCTCTGCCTGCGGCACGTTTCTGACGGCACCGTCGCAGGCCACCACATGAGTAGCTTCCTGCAGGACGTCAAGGGGAACGGCGTGCGTGGGGAACGCTCCGTTAGCAACAATGACAGCATCAAACTTTTTCATACTTCGTAATCTTTCTCATCTTCATCCATTTGAAATAGCCTACGACGGCTATCACTACGTAAAGTCCATAGAGCCCTGCCTTGAAGGGGATGCCTTTCTGGATATAGAGCACGCTACACACTGCATCGACCACAATCCAGAAGAGCCACTGCTCCACATACTTGCGAGCCAGCGCCCACATACCGACGAAGCTGAGCGCATTGGTGAACGAGTCTTGCAGGGGTACGGTCGAGTTCGTCCACCTTATTAATATATAATAGGTGACGCCCCAAGCCAGGAAAAAACAGGCAGCAACAGGGAGATACTTGTCGCGGGGCATTCTGATGATGGGCAGTTCTTCGTGGGTCTTGCGCGTCTTCTTGAATTTCCAAATGGCGAAGCCGTAAATGGCGGCTAACACATAGTAGCACGCCATTCCGGCATCGCCATAAAGACCGTGACTCCAATAGAGATAGATGTCCAAGGCTGGCATGATAATACCGAAGAGCCACAGCCATACGCTGGCTCGATACTCCAGCAAGATGTATATCAAGCCGAGTACCGTGGTCAATATGTCCAACCAGTCAAGCGTCATCTTTCACTTTTCCCTTTTCACTTTTCCCTTTTCACTTTTCACTTATCACTTTTCCCTTAAAAGTTCACCGACAGGTGCGCCATCATGTTAAACGGTGCGGAGGGAGCGAAACCCGCTGCTCCGCTGTCGCGTGTTCCCCATGTGTTGACTGCCTTGATGCTGCCGTCGGCACGCTGTTCCAGCTGGGGAGCCGCCCATCCGTTGTTGTTGAACTTGGCGGAGAAGAGGTTGTTGAGTGTCAGTCCCACGGTAGCCTCCTTCACGCCCCACGCCTTCATGCCAAAGGTATAGGACAGGTCGAGGTTCGCTTGGAAGTGGCGTTTCAGCAGCAGCGTCTCGTAAGTCGTGGTGACACCGTCCTCGCCGGTACACTCCATCTCGCTGAAGCCCGTGTTCGTCAGGTACTGGTTGCTGACATATTGTCCCTGGGCACTCGCCTTGAAGCCCTGATAGGTAAAGGTCAGGATGTGGTTCATGATGAAGGCTGGCGAGAAGGCCAGTGGCTGGTCGCCGATGTTGACGTTCGTCACACCGTCGCTCAGCGTCACCACCATATTCTTCACACGGTTGCGGCTCCACGTGGCGTTGGCGTCCCAGCGCAGGAAGTCGAAGGGCTGCCACGCTGCCTCTATCTCTACACCCAGTCGGTAGCTCTTGTCCAGGTTCTTGGTCAGCGCCTCACCGATGGCATTCAGCTCGCCTGTCAGCACCAGCTGGTCCTTGTAGTGCATCCAGTAGAGGTTGGCACCTGCCGAGAAGCGCGGACTCTGGAACTTATAGCCAGCCTCGAGGTCGCCTAACTGCTCGGCCTTTGCCTTACAGTCGGGACGTGTGGGGTTCGCCACCTCCTGCATGAAGTTGTTGCGAACGGGTTCCTTATGACCGATGCCGTAGGAGACATACACCCTGTGCTGACGGTTGATGTCGTAGGTGACGCCTGCCTTGGGGTTGAAGAAGTCGTAGGTGTTGTCGATTACCCAGCGGCCATCGACGTTGTAGCCATAGCCCACCGTGGGATTCTGCAATCTGTAGCGTACATGGCGGTACTGCAAATCGACGAAGGCGCTCATGCCCCTCACGAACTCGTAGGTCGCCTTGCCATAAATGTTGAAGTCCGTCTTGCGCGAGTTATTTCGGTAGTATTCGAAGTCGGGCGACAGGGCGGAGGGCGTTGCCACAGTGGTAGTGACGTTAGGCTGTGTCCACACGATGTGTCCGAACTGAGCGCCGTTGTAGCGGTTCCAACCGCCACCCAGCACAGCCTGCAGACCGTTATGGTTGTTGTAGAGCAGCGAGGCGACGGCTCCGAAGAAGTCGTTGTCCATCTTCTGCTGGTCTGCCAGGTCGGCAACGACGGCGGATGTGGTGCTCAGTCCGAAGTCCTTCCACGACTTGCCGTACAGCGCCATCGTCTCGGCACTCTGATACTGCTGGTAGTAGCCCTGTCCCTTGGTATAGTGCAGGGCGGCGTTCAGCGTCAGTTCGCGCATGAGTCGCTGGTTCCACAGCAGCTGGTAGTTCTGCTGGTGGTAGTTGTCGGTCTGGTCCTTATAGTAGGCAGTGGGATTGCCGTTGGCATCCTTGCTGATGAGTCCGCACGAGTTGTAGCGGCGTCCGAAGCGCGACTGCTCATACTTCGACGTATAGTTCCAGGCGTGGTAGGTCTCCTCTATGCCGTTCCACGTGACGAGCTTCACCACGGTGCTCTCACCGAAGTATCCTGCCTGCAGCAGATAGCTGTTCAGCTTTGTGGAGGCACGGTCCAGATAGCCCTTCGAACCGATGTTGCTGAGTCGGCCCTGTATGCCCCAGTGTCCGTTAATCATTCCCGTGCCGAAGCGCACCGTCTCCTTGTGGCTGTAGTACGAGCCGCCACTCATGTCGATGCCTACGAAGGGCGTCGTGCCGATGTTCTCCGTCAGCATGTTCAGCGTAGCACCGAAGGCTCCGGCGCCGTTCGTCGATGTTCCTACGCCGCGTTGTATCTGCATCGACTTCACGCTGCTGGCGAAGTCGCCCATGTTCACCCAGAACACGGTAGAGCTCTCGGGGTCGTTCAGGGGAATGCCGTTGGCCGTGATGTTGATACGACTGGGGTCGCTGCCACGCACTCTGAGCGACGTATAGCCAATGCCGTTACCCGCGTCGCTGGTCATCGTCACGCTGGGCGTCAGCGACAACAGATAGGGCACGTCCTGTCCGAAGTTGACGGCCTTCAGCTGCTGTTGCGTCACGTCAGAGAACGCCATTGGCGTCTTCTTCGACGCACGCGTCGATACCACCTGCACATCCTGCAGCGAATACGTCTTCAGCGTATCCTCCTGCTGTGCCTGAACACTCATGGCAGTTGCCACAAAAACCATGAAGAAAAACTTTCTCATTTCTTATACCTTATTATTATATAGAACAAATAAGGGGAGAAATAAAACACTCTGTCATCCCTACGCCGGCATTATCCGTATCAGGTTCGAGGGTATCATCTCAGCCCACAACCGTGAGCACCCCTTGACAAGCACTTTGCTAATCGCCTGCAAAGGTACGAATAAGTGAGCACAAAACCAAAGGAAAACGAAAAATTTTCCTTTGTTTTGTCGAACGAAAGTACTTTCGACGTTAGTCAAAGGTAGTACAAATCGGTTAAAGAACCAAACAAAAAGCCATTTATTTGTTGTTACCCCCCCAGTTTGCAAAGTGTTTCCCCTATAGAAACAAACTGCATCTATAGGGCTCACACGTTGCAAACCCCATCTGCGTACCCTGCAAGTATAGAGCGTTGCACAACGTTTTGCACACAAAAATAAAAATTTTTGCCTTTTTTCTTTGCTATTTCGCTGAAAGTTTGTACTTTTGCGCCCGAAAAGTGTTTGCAGTTGTGGGTGAGCTGATGCTCAGAATTCCTAACTTCGTTTAGTTTTCCCCTCCCGACTGCGGCATTTTGTCTATGGGTTAGATGATAATTCATAATAAAAATACTAATTAACAAAAAAACTATGCTTATGAAAAAATTAGTTACTCTTATCCTCGTATTGGCGGGGATAGTTGGTACGGCGAGTGCGGGTACTGAGATAACGGTGTACTATGCAATCCCAACAAGTGTTACTGGATATGATAACGTAAAGCTTAATGTTAATCATCGAGGATGGGGTGATGCTAGCGGAGATTGGTGGCAAAGCTTTTCTATGTCAAAAACAAGCAAAACCTATTTTGGTAAGTATATTTATTCATGCACTTATGACTCTCCCTACAATGGCGTCGGAGTAATGCAAATTCAATTGTATAATGGAGAAAGTCAAGTAAGTCTGGTCACACCTTTCGCTTGCACAGAAAGTAATAAGTTTCTGAAGGGTGATGATTTTAACGGTAAGATGTGGGAGCATGACAATTCAGATGGTAAATGGAGGTCTTATAACTACGATAAGACGGTAACCATTCATTGTAAAAAAACTGCTTCTTGGACACCTACCAAGTGCCACAATTATTTCAATGATGGCGTAACAGGAGATGTACCTGAGACATCTTTCCCAGGAAATGGTACAAGCCAAAGTACATTGAATTCAGACTGGTATGACTATACAATTACTGGTAGACCTTGTACAACCGCAATTATGAATAATGGGTATTCTGGTACTGGTAATCAGTCTGGTAAAATATCGATTGGTGATGAAAAGGAGTATTGGGTAACTTATGATGGCTCGACAACGACATGTGAGACAACTCCCCCTGCAAGCTTCTCTTATTCTCGTGACGTAACTTCGGGTAACTTTGGAACAATTTGCCTGCCTTATGCAGCAACAGTTGAAGGTGCTACCATTTATGAGATTTCCAGTGCGATAAAGAATGGTAGTGGAGAATTGGCTGGCATTAACTTAAGTGAGACCGCATCGTTGACTGCAGGCGTAGCTTACATTTTTAAGGCTACAAGTAGCACGTTAACAGCCACACTCTCTGGTAATTATACTGATGCAACTGCTGGTAATTATATGGTGGGTAACCTTTCTCCAGCTAACCTCAATGTTCCTCTGGAAAAGTACGTTGTAAGCGGAAACAAGATTCATAAAGTTATTGGTGGTGGTAGCGGTGTGACCGTTGGTCAATACAGAGGTTACCTTGACCTTTCTACCTTAGAAGCAACATCAGCTCGCGGTCTTAACTTTATTAGTCTGGAAGGCGAAACAACTGGTATTGATGCAGTTAAGCAGGAAGTAAAGACTAACGGAGTCTTCTTCAACCTTGCGGGTCAGCGTGTTGCTCAGCACACTAAGGGTCTGTATATCGTGAATGGTAAGAAAGTAATCATGAAATAATCTATAGGAGGACACAAATATGAAAAAGACATATATTAGCCCTATTGTTATGGTCGTTAAAGTTGCAACGCACGGCATGTTAGCAACTTCATTGCTAAGGGGAGAAGACATGAGTAGCGGTACAGGTGATGCTCGTGAATTGGACTTCGACGAAGAATATTAATCTCTGAATAGCAATACAACATGAATGCGGCAAGCCCCCGAACGGCCTGCCGCATTTGTTTTTCCCCTTTTTATTTGGTTTTCTCACTTATTATGCTTACTTTTGCAGCCAAAATAAAGAAATAATAGGTAGTCTGATAACGGATAGCAAGAAAACCAACATGGATACAATCAAGAAACGCTTTGCACAGAAGCTGATGGATATCAAAGCCATCAAGTTGCAGCCCAACGACCCGTTCACATGGGCCAGCGGCTGGAAATCGCCCATCTATACCGACAACCGCAAGACGTTAGGATACGCCGACGTCCGCTCGTTTGTGAAACTGGAGCTATGCCACGCCATACAGCAGCACTTCCCCGAGGCTGAGGCGGTGGCAGGAGTGGCAACAGGCGCCATTGCCCAAGGAGCCTTGGTGGCCGACGAGTTAGGACTGCCCTACGCCTATGTCCGTCCGAAGCCGAAAGACCACGGCATGGGCAATCAGGTGGAGGGAGAACTCCAGAAGGGTGCCAAGGTGGTAGTGGTCGAAGACCTCATCTCCACGGGCGGCAGTAGTCTGAAGGCTGTCGAAGCCCTGCGCCAATACGGCGTAGAAGTAGTAGGCATGGTGGCATCGTTCACCTACGGCTTCCCCGTCGCCGAAGAGGCTTTCCGCCAGGCTAACGTGCAGCTGGTAACGCTCAGCGACTACAATGCCGTGCTGGAGCAGGCTGCCGAGACAGGCTATATCAAGAAAGACGAACTGGAAGTGCTGAAGGAGTGGCGCAAAGACCCCAGCAAGTGGGGAGTATAGTTTCCATCCCGCCCATCATTCCCATTAATCCCATCATACAATGTCAAAATTTGAAAGTAGCATTAAGCAGATACCCTACCCCGTAGAGGCTGTCTATAAGAACATCAGCGACCTGAGCAATCTGGAACGTGTCCGCGACAGAGTGCCTGAGGACAAGTTGCAGGACTTTTCGTTCGACAGCGACTCCGTACAGGTCAGCGTGCCTCCTGTAGGCACCATCAAGCTGCGCATCATTGAGCGCGAAGAAAACAAGTGTGTCAAGTTCGAGGCCGAGCAGTCGCCGCTGCCCTTCAACCTGTGGATTCAGGTGCTGCCCGTGGACGATGCCACCAGCAAGATGAAGGTAACGGTGAAGGCCGACATTCCCATCATGCTGAAGGGAATGGTCGCCGGACCGCTGCAGGACGGCATAGAGAAGATAGCCGACGTGCTGGCACAGATTCCTTATAACTCATAAGCCCTATAAGCCTTATAGGCCCTATAGGACCCATAAGCCCCATAAGAAAAAACAACTATGGCAAACAAACTCTGGGAAAAGAACTTCGAGGTGAACGCCGAGATTGAGCGCTTCACGGTAGGCCGCGACCGCGAGATGGACCTCTATCTCGCCAAGTACGACGTGCTGGGCTCTATGGCGCACATCACCATGCTGGAGTCGATAGGCCTCATCGACAAGGACGAACTGCCCCTGCTGCTGCAGGAGTTGCGCAACATCTATGCCATCTGCGAACGCGGCGAATTCCGCATCGAAGACGGTGTGGAGGATGTCCACTCGCAGGTGGAACTGATGCTGACCCGCAAGTTGGGCGATATGGGCAAGAAGATTCACTCCGGTCGCTCACGCAACGACCAGGTGCTGGTCGATCTGAAACTCTTCACCCGCCACGAACTCATGGAGGTGGCAGACGGCGTGAAGGTACTCTTCGACGAGCTCATCCAGAAAAGCGAGCAGTACAAGGACGTGCTGATGCCTGGTTATACGCATCTGCAGGTGGCGATGCCCAGCAGCTTCGGACTGTGGTTCGGCGCCTACGCCGAGAGTCTTTGCGATGATATGCTCTTCCTGCAGGCCGCCTACAAGATGACGAACCGCAATCCGTTAGGCTCTGCCGCCGGCTATGGCTCGTCGTTCCCCTTGAACCGACAGATGACCACCGACCTGCTGGGCTTTGACACGATGGACTATAACGTGGTGTATGCCCAGATGGGACGCGGCAAGACGGAGCGCAACGTAGGCTTTGCCCTTGCCACCATCGCCGGCACACTGGCAAAACTGGCGTTCGACGCCTGTCTGTTCAACTCGCAGAACTTCTCGTTCGTCCGCTTGCCGAAGGAGTGTACCACAGGCTCGAGCATCATGCCGCATAAGAAGAACCCCGACGTCTTCGAGCTCATTCGTGCCAAGTGCAACAAGATACAGGCGCTGCCCCAGCAGATTATGCTCATCATGAACAACCTGCCCGTGGGCTACTTCCGCGACCTGCAGATCATCAAGGAGGTGTTCCTGCCTGCCTTCGATGAGCTGAAGGACTGTCTGCAGATGACTGCCTACATTATTAATAAGATAGAGGTACGCGAGGACATCCTCGACAACCCCATGTACGACCCGATGTTCAGCGTAGAGACCGTCAACAAGCTCGCGTCTGAAGGTTTACCCTTCAGAGACGCCTACAAGCAGGTCGGCCTTGACATCGAGGCTGGCACCTTCCGTCCCGACAAGAACATCCATCACACCCACGAAGGCTCCATCGGCAACCTGTGCAACGACCGCATCAGCGCCCTGATGGCTACCGTGCTCGAAGGTTTTTCCTTCGAGAAAATGCAAAAGGCAGAGAAGCAGCTGCTGAAAGAGAAATAAAGCAACAACAACCCACCATGAGAGGCAAGCAACAACATAGAACAGAAGCCATCAAGAGAGGGCGCCGCCTGACAGTACACAGCGCTCTGCTCTGCCTGATGGTGGCTCTTTACACCTCTTGTGGAAAGTCGGGGGAGATGTTGGGCGACATCTTCAATCCAACCTCGACAGGCGAATACAGCACGTGGCCCTGCCGCTTTGCCTACAACAACCTGATACACCAGGACGCCACGCTGGCGGCTTCGATGAGCGATGCCTCACGGGGCATCTTCTGCATCATCAGCGAAACGACACATGCCGGCAGGAAGTTCGTAGTATTCGAAAACAACAACGGCAGCAGTTCCGAGCAGCCTGAGTCGGAAGAGGAGAAGATGGCGTTCATCCTGGGCCTCAACAACGGCATCATCGTCGGTTTCCAGACCTTGATAAACGAACCTAACGGCGGCTTTGTGGCTTACGACCTGCAATGTCCCAACTGTGTGCGTCGCGACAACAACACGTTGACGCCCACCTACCGGCTGACTATCGACAGCAAGGGCATTGCCACTTGTCAGAAGTGCAAGAAGACCTACGATATGAACAACGGTGGCATCGTGCAGAACGGTGAAGAAGGAGATACCGGACTGGCCAAATATCTCGGTAGAACAATGGGGCCTTACGACTTTGTCAGCGTGGTTACGAGACAGTAAGCCCACCCCCTGCCCCTCCCCAAGGGAGGGGATTAGATAGAGAAGAAGATTATTGATAATAGAAATATAAGATATATGCAAATAGAACAACAGATACAACAGGCGGCACAAGCTGCCGTGAAGGCACTCTACGGACAGGAGGTGCCTGAAAAGATGGTCCAGCTGCAGAAGACGCGCAGCGAGTTTGAGGGCAGTCTTACCCTCGTCGTGTTCCCCTTCGTCAAGATGGCTCGCAAGAGCCCTGAGCAGACAGGAACAGAGATTGGCGAATACCTCGTTGCCAACTGCTCCGCCGTCAGCAAATACAATGTGGTAAAGGGGTTCCTGAACCTCAGTATCGCTGATGCCGCATGGTCTCAGCTGCTGCAAGACATCGACGCCGACGCCCACTATGGCGAAAAGGCTGTGCACGAGGGTTCACCCCTCGTGATGATAGAGTATAGCAGCCCCAACACCAACAAGCCCCTGCACTTGGGCCACGTCCGCAACAACCTCTTAGGCTGGTCGTTAGCTCAGATTATGCAGGCCAACGGCTACAAGGTCGTCAAGACCAATATCGTCAACGACCGAGGCATCCACATCTGCAAGTCCATGCTGGCATGGCTGAAGTGGGGCAACGGCGAGACCCCCGAAAGCAGCGGCAAGAAGGGCGACCACCTCATCGGCGACTACTACGTAGCCTTCGACAAGCACTACCGCGAGGAGGTAAAGGTCCTTGCCGAAAAGCTCGCTCTCAGCGGTTTACCCGCTGAGCAAGCCGAGGAGAAAGCCAAGCAGGAGGCTCCGCTCATCAAGGAAGCCCACGAGATGCTCGTCAAGTGGGAGCAGAACGACCCTGAGGTACGCGCCCTGTGGGAAAAGATGAACGGATGGGTGTATGCCGGTTTCGACGAGACCTACAAGAAGATGGGTGTCTCGTTCGACAAGATTTACTACGAAAGTCAGACCTACCTGAAGGGTAAGGCAAAGGTGGAGGAAGGTCTCGCCAAGGGACTCTTCGAGCGTCACGACGACGGCTCGGTATGGGCAGACCTCACCAACGAGGGACTGGACCAGAAGCTCTTGCTGCGCTCCGACGGCACCAGCGTCTATATGACGCAGGACATCGGTACGGCAGAAATGCGCTTTAAGGACTACCCCATCGACAAGATGATTTACGTCGTAGGCAACGAGCAGAACTACCACTTCCAGGTGCTCAGCATCCTGCTTGACCGTCTGGGCTTCAAGTGGGGCAAGGAACTCGTTCACTTCTCCTACGGCATGGTAGAGTTGCCCAACGGTAAGATGAAGAGTCGTGAAGGAACGGTGGTCGATGCCGACGACTTGATGGAACTGATGGTCAGCGATGCTCGCCGCGTCAGTGACGAAGCCGGCAAGAATGCCGATATGACGGAGGAAGAGAAGCAGGAGATAGCACGCATCGTAGGTATGGGTGCCCTGAAATACTTCATCCTCAAGGTCGATGCTCGCAAGAACATGCTCTTCAATCCCGAGGAGAGTATCGACTTCAACGGCAATACGGGTCCTTTCATCCAATATACTCATGCCCGCATCCGTTCTATCTTACGTAAAGCTGCAAATACTAGTACGCCTAGTCTTTCTAGTACACCTAGTCTTGCAGATAAGGAGGTAGAGCTCATCCAGAAGATGAGCGAATACGGTGCTGCCGTAGAGCAGGCTGGCAAGGACTATAGTCCCAGCGGTATTGCTAACTACTGCTACGAGCTGACAAAGGTCTTCAACCAGTTCTACCACGACTACAGCATCCTCAACGAGCCGGATGCCGACAAGAAAGCCTTCCGTCTGGTCTTGGCACGCAACGTTGCCAAGATCCTGAAGAACGGCATGAACCTGTTAGGTATTGAAGTTCCTGAGCGCATGTAAGAAACTCGGAGCGAGGTAATAAAAAGAATCGTGCTGCAAACGGGGTTTGCAGCACGATTTCTTTTGCCTAAGCGTTGTACCCAGACCCGGGCTCGAACCGGGATGGGTTGCCCCACTGGTGTTTGAGACCAGCGCGTCTACCGATTCCGCCATCTGGGCTTAAGCGGGTGCAAAGGTACAACAAATGCAGCAAAAAACCAAAGAAAAGAATAAAAAAATTAAAAAAGAGCGTATTTTCTTGTACGTTATCTAAAAACTTTGTACCTTAGTAGTCGAAAAAGCACTAAATCTACTAACTTATGAAAATAAACGAAGATAATTTCTGTGTCATCTTAGCGGGAGGAAGAGGCCGCCGACTGTGGCCCAGCAGCCGTATGGAGCTGCCGAAGCAGTTCATTGACTTCTTCGGAGTGGGGCGCACACAGCTGCAGCAAACCTTCGACCGATTCGTCAAGATACTTCCCAAGGAGAACATTCTCATCTGCACCAACAAGGAGTATGCTCCGCTGGTTCGGCAGCAGTTGCCCGAGCTACACGAGGAGAACCTGATGATTGAACCCATCTACCGAGGGACAGCTCCCAGCGTCGCTTGGGCAGATATGCGAGTCTGTCGCCGCAATCACGAAGGCTATATCGTAGTCACTCCCAGCGACCAGTTCGTGCAGAACGAAGAGGCGTTCTATGCCAACATCGAAGAAGCCTTTAATTTTATCCGTCATCACGACATTCTGCTGACGATGGGCGTTAAGCCTACACGTCCTGAACCAGGCTACGGATACATTCAGAAAGGCGACCCTTCGGATACGGACGGCATCTATCAAATACAGTCGTTTACCGAGAAGCCCGAACGCGAATTTGCCAAAATGTTCATGGAGAGCGGCGAGTTCCTGTGGAACACTGGGCTGCTGTTTGCCAATGCCCGTTACCTGCACGAATGCTTCCGCAAGCTGTTCCCCGAGGTCTTGAACCAGTTTGACACCTCCAGCTTCAACTACACCATCGAACAGGAGATGGCTTTCGTCAACGAGAACTACCCCTCCTACCCCAAGCTGAGCATCGACCAGTGTGTGCTGGAGCGTGGTAGCAATGTGTATGTGATGACCTGCGACTTTGGCTGGGCTGACCTGGGCACATGGCATTCTATCTATGAAAGCATGAGCAAGGGAGATGGCGACAATGTCGTCATCGACTCGGAAGTGATGCTGGAAGACGCTCATAACAATGTCATCAAACTGCCGAAAGGAAAGTTGGGCGTCATCAACGGACTGGATGGCTACATCGTGGCCGAGGAAGGTAACGTGCTGTTTATCTGCAAGAAAGGCGACTCGTCGGCTATGGTCAGAAAGTACGTGTCGGAGGTGCAGATAAAATACGGCGACGACTTTGTATAAGAGCAAGAGACAAGACAAGGAATAATTTATATGATAGTAGGTATTGACGCTAAGCGCATTGTGCGCAACGGCACAGGTTTGGGAAGCTACGGACGCACATTGGTGAACGATCTTATCCGGTTAGGCGACAACGACATGGAACTCAGGCTCTATGCGCCGGACGAAGGACGCGAGGACTTGCGCAGTCAGATGATTGAGGGTACAGAGTTCTTCTATCCCAAGGGAAATCCTTCGGTTATCAGAAAGGCGTGGTGGCGCTCACGGGGTATCATCAAAGACCTGCTGCACGACGGTGTGACCGTCTATCACGGACTGTCAGGCGAATTGCCGACAGGGCTGCGCCAGGCTGGCATCCGAGGTATTGTGACCATCCACGACCTTATCTTTATGCGTCATCCCGAATACTATCACTGGTTAGACACGAAAATCTACGAATGGAAATTCCGGCAGGCACTCAAGGAGGCAGACCACATCATTGCCATCAGCGAGCGCACCCGGCAAGACATCTTAGAACTGGGCGGCGAGGAGTATGCCGACCGCATCAGCGTCATCTATCAGAGTTTTGCTCCCCGCTTCTCTACGGAGGTGAGTGCCGAGCGCAAGGCCGACGTACGGAAACGCTACAAACTGCCCCAACGTTTCGTGCTAAACGTAGGAACCATCGAGAAGCGCAAGAACTTGGCAGTAGCGATAGAGGCTGTAGAACTGTTGCCGCAGGATATTCATCTGGTGGCGGTAGGTCGCCAGACAGACTATGTCAAGGAGTTGCCCAACAGCGAGCGACTGCACATGCTGAGCGGTGTGCCCGATGAGGATTTGGCGGCCATCTATGCGCTGGCAGAAGTCTTTGTCTATCCGTCACGCTACGAAGGTTTCGGCATTCCCATCATCGAAGCCATTGCCGCCGGACTGCCCGTGGTGGCTTGTACCGGCTCCTGCTTAGAGGAGGCCGGCGGTCCCTATAACCGCTATATCAGTCCTGACGATGCCATCGGCATGTCGGAAGCGTTGAAGATGTCGCTGCGAGGTGGTCGCAACCGACAGGAGCGCATCGACAAAAGCAGGGAGTACATCAAGCGCTTTGAGGGCAACAACGTCGCCCAGCAGGTGGCTGAACTATACAGAAGGTAAGACGCTACAGTTGACAGCTTAGTTGTAACAGCAGGTCGCACAGGGAGGAGTGGTTGACTTGCTGGAGACCGGTTCCGATGACAGAGCGGTCCAAATAGCGGGTAATGCCGACCTTCGCCGTCGCAGAAAACCTTCCGACATCAGCGCGGAGCTGCAAGGCAGAGCGAAGGCCACGACCATAGTAGGCAGGAAAGGAGAAATCGTAACGCACAGAAGGTTCATACTGATAGAGGCGGCTGTCATAGTCGTCGGTGCAGAACCATGCCAACACGGCACTGCTACGTAGCCATTTCCACTGCCACCGCAGTTGTTCTCCCACCATCACACCACGACTGCTTTTCCCTTGAAACTGACTGGCGACAGCATCAGCCTGACTATGCAGAGTCAGTTGTGGGTTTATGCTATAGTCAGCACTGAAACGTAGGCGGTGCTCCGTTCGGTTGAGCAGGTTCTTCTTCTCACTGTCATCCCGTTGACGAAGATGAAAGCGATAGCGGCCATAGAGTGTCCATCGATGAGAACGACAGGTGGCAGACAGCAAGGCGTCGAAGGCATCGCTGGGAGCAGACACCAGATAGCGTGCCCAAGGAAAGTGCGCATAGTCAACATACCCTTGTAACTGCCATGACCACGACGGCTGCCACGTAGCACCCAGATAAACTCCATGCTCGTTCTGCACACTGCTGCCCTCTCTGAAACTGCTGGAATGAAGTGCTGTATAGCGCTTGTCGTAATAGCGGTGCAACAACATGAGCGACCACGTATCAGAGGCTTTCAGGCTGACACTGTGAATAGCCGCTAACGAACCTTTCCTGTTGAGAGCCGTCTCGCCAGCAAAAGACCACGGATAACTGGTATATCCATAATCCAGACTGATATTGAGGAAGTCACTACCGGTGGCGGCATAGCGGCGGTAGAGCGTGGCGGTCTGCGGTTGTAGCGAACGGTCGAAATGCGTATAAACAGCATTGGCATTCACATAGAGCGAGCCCTGACGCCAGCCGATTCTTCCTCCTAAGTCCGTCTCACGGGTGTTGTTTTTCTTCTCCATCTCTGTCGGTGTGCGGTGATAGCCGTCGGTAACAAGCGTTCGCGCCGTACCATCCATGTTCAGCGTAGCATCGACAGGACGTGACGAAGCAAACGCCATCACCTGCCAATGGTCAGACAATTGCACCGTAGCGGCAGCACCCTGCAGATAGTTGGCCGACGACCGCGAGCTGTAAGCCGTCAGAAGACGAGACGAACGTCCCAGCGACTGCAACATCGCCAACTTACCCAAATAGAAGCCTGTATTCATCAGCAGTCCCATACCCATCTGAACGCGATACATTCCAACGTTCAGCTCTTTCAACCGTCCGATGTCCCGCAACTGGAAATAGTAGCTGTAGTGGTCGTATCCCCACTTGTTCCTATTGGTAAAGAAGGGCTCGCCAGCATCCTGCGCCGCCGTCAGTCCGAACTTGACACGGTTGTTATAGTTAAACTGATAGCGGAAGTCGTGGCGGTAGCGATAGCCTAAATAGCCGTTACGGTCGCCACGACGCTCATAGAAAGGAATCTTACCCGTAGCCATCAGGGTATGACGACCATATTTCGCCACCGAGTCCAACGGAGGGAAAAGGCGACGGGGAGCCATCTCACCAACATATACGAAGTGTTGGAGCAGATGTCGCGTATAATAGTCAAGGGCCTTGATGACCTGCAGCTCGCTCAACGAGCGGATGGGACTATGTCGGTCGATATATTCCACCAATCCCTCCACCTGCTGTTCAGAGAGAAACGGCAACTGCTCCAACTCCTCACGACTGGTCTGGTTGAGGTTAATGGGGTCGGCTGCCAACTGCTCAAAGAGTTCCAGGGTTTCCTCCCCGTAATTCTCCTCTATATCTTCTTTCATCAACCATTGCCGCAAGGTCTCCCGCCAGTCGTTCTGAGCGATTGAGGTGAGAGGTAAAAGACAGGCGATGAGTAACAATATCCGTTTCACGGGAGCAAAATTACAAAATATTCTTCACTTTTTCATTCATTATCTTCAATTATTTTGTACCTTTGTACCCAGTTATGGAATGGAAACAGCTAATATCGAACAAGCGGTTAGGACAGGAACACCGCCACACGGAGCGGCATGACGACCGCACGGAGTTCAAGCGCGACTATGACCGACTGATTTTCTCGGCACCTTTTCGTCGTCTGCAAAACAAGACGCAGGTCTTCCCCTTGCCGGGAAGCGTCTTCGTACACAACCGACTGACGCACTCGTTGGAAGTGTCGAGTGTAGGCATGTCGTTAGGCAATGATGTCGCCCAGCGCATCGTCCAGAAGCGCCCGGAACTGAAAGATACGCTGTTTGAACAGATAGGACAGATCGTTGCTACCGCCTGTCTGGCACACGACTTGGGCAATCCGCCTTTCGGACATAGCGGTGAGAAAGCCATCCAAACCTTTTTTACCGAAGGGAACGGCCGTCAGTTGAAGGCACTTGTCAGTCCTGCTTTCTGGGACGACATCACCCACTTCGAGGGTAATGCCAACGCCTTCCGACTGCTCACCCACCAGTTCAAGGGGCGCCGTCCCGGCGGTTTCGTGATGACCTACTCCACCATTGCCAGTATCGTGAAGTATCCTTATGCCTCGTCGGCAGCAGGAAAGAAGGGGAAGTTCGGCTTCTTCCAAACGGAGCAAGACATCTATCAGCGACTGGCGGAAGAGATGGGGCTTTTGCGCCTCTCGGCAGACGGAGAACCGCTGCGCTATGCCCGTCATCCACTCGTGTATCTGGTAGAGGCCGCCGATGACATCTGCTATGAAATCATGGACTTGGAGGATGCTCATAAGCTGAAACTGCTTTCCTACGAGGAGATTGCGGCGTTGTTGCTCGACTTCTTCGATGAGGCAAGCCAGCAGCATATCAGACAGCGCATCATCGATGAGGGGCTTACCGACGACAATGAAAAGGTGGTCTACCTCAGGGCTTGTGTCATCGGGCGCTTGGAACACGAATGTGTCAGGATATTCATTGACCATGAGCAGGAGATTCTTAGCGGTACCTTCGAGGGCAGTCTTGTCGACCATCTGCCTCCCCAACAGTCAGAAGCCTACCGCAAGTGCGCCGAACTGTCTTTGCAGCGCATCTATCGCAGTAAAGTGGTGCTCGATGTCGAACTGTCCGGTTATAAAATCATGGAGACCCTGATGAAGCAGATGGTGGAGGCCATCATGCATCCTGACCGCTATTATTCCCAGCAGCTCATTGGCCGTGTCAGCAGTCAGTATGCCATTCATAGCCCAGACTTCGAAACCCGCCTCATGGCTGTCATCGACTATATCTCAGGCATGACCGATGTCTATGCCCTCGATGTCTACCAGAAGATTAACGGTATTTCGTTGCCTATCGTGTGATATGGCTTCTCAGATCGCCTTTACAAAGCCAAGGGACAGTAGGCTCAGCCTGACGTTGTTGGCCTTTAATAGCTCTTGTGCACAAGAGGTCATGGTGGCACCAGTGGTGATCACGTCATCGACCAGCAGCACGTGACGCCCCTCGATGAGGGTTGCATCTTTCAATTGAAAGACGCCGTCGACGTTCTCCCGACGATCTGTATGTCCTAAATGCGTCTG
>JAEEGG010013287.1_pt1 | contig 17643 bp, 12 predicted proteins | sample 9134161 | NCBI WGS metagenome assembly JAEEGG01 (sample SAMN16246543, study PRJNA631951) | gut metagenome | biome: gut microbiome; feature: rumen; material: CR-attached | host: Bos | place: Iran: Karaj | collected 2018-10 | reverse complement strand
GGCCACGCTTCGCCGCAACATCTTCAACACCGCCGGCGGTGTCATCAAGATCGACAGCGGGCGCAAGGTGCTGTCGCTGAGCGACCTCTACGAGCTGGCCTGCCGCTTCCCCGTTGGCAGCGATGACTTCTGCAGTGCCGTCGACTTCTGCTGGCGGTGCTATCCCGATAACGACGTGGCGGTACTGAATGCCGCCGGCGCCGAACTGGTACGCGGCAACCTCGACCATGCCGAGCAGCTGCTCCGGCCGTACGAGAGCGACCCCCGTGCCTATAACAACATAGGTGTGCTGTGCCTGTTGCGCGGAAACCGCGACCGTGCTGCCATCTATCTGAACCTGGCCGTTGCCGCCGGCAGCGCCACCGCAAGGAAAATATTAGGCCAATGAGAAGAATAACCCTTATCGCCCTCTTCCTGTCGTGCCTCCCGCTGACGGGCGTGGCTCAATCCAGATGGTTGAGTTCCCGTAGCCTTGGTATCCGCACCAACCTGCTCTTCGACGTAGTGGTGGTGCCCAACCTCGGTGTAGAGTGGGGTATGGGTGATAAGTGGTCCATGCTAGTCAACGGCGACTACATCTGGATATCCAATGACGCGAAACACCGCTACTGGCGCATTGCTGCCGCCGATATGGAGCTGCGCTACTGGCCTGGCGACAACTTCATGGAGCTGTTCCGCGAGGGTTTCCACATGGGGCCCTACGTCGCTGCCTACCGCTACGACCTGGAGTTTGGTGGCGAGGGCCAGCGAAGCGACTTCAACTGGGGTGCCGGCGCTGCTTTTGGCTATACGCTGCCCATCAGTCGCACTCTCAGTCTTGACTTTACGCTCTCAATGGGCTATATCGATGGCAAGTACTGGAAGTACCATCCTGAAGACGGCAACTATGTATGGGAGACGGAATACCGCCGACGCTATGTCGGGCCTACCAAGGCCGAGGTGGCGCTGGTATGGAATATAGAGTTGGGGAAAGGAGGCTGGCGATGAAACGGTTGTGGCCGCTATTGCTCGTATCAGTGCTGATGGTCGGCTGCCAGAAAGAACTGCTCGAGGCCAGTCGGGGCGATATCTGCCTAGGCTATACACTGCCTTCTGGCAATGAACTCGGCGAGTACAAGAGCAGCATCGACACCCTCACCTGGCTGGTCTACGACGACGGTGGTCGGCTCGTGTACCAGCTGAGGATGACTCCCCGCCAGTACTTTATGCTCGACGAGTTGCCCGACGGGCGCTACACGGTAGTGTGTATGGCCAATATCACCGGCCGCACGGCCGTTACCGGTGAAGACGATCTGGAGCAGCTCATGGTGAAAGCCGATACCCGCCAGGCCGACGGATGGTACGACAATACCGACCACCTGTTCTGGCAGATGGGCACCTTCGTGGTTGTCGAGGGCCACAGTCAGGTAGAGCTGCCGCTGGCCGATGTACACTGCCACCTGCATGTACAGGTAAGGTGGAAGACGCTGCCCCGCCAGGTGGGTAACTGGACACTCCGCCTCTACGACGTGCCGCTGGCCTACCAAGCCGGCATGTTAGGCAGAACGCTGGAAGGCTTACCCCATCCGCTGGCCGACGAGAACGAGCTGGGTGAACACCGCATAGACGTGAGGCTGCTCAACTACGAACTCGATGGCCTGTTCACCACCTTCCGCTGGACCAATGCCCATATACCCGCCCTGCAGGTGTGGTGTGGCGACGAGCCCGCATCGCCGCTTATGGGTCTGGAGAAGGCCTTCGAAACCTGGCACTGGTATCCCGACCGCACGATAGCCCAGGACTACTGGCTCGTCGTCACCATCGCCGACGACGGCACGGCCGAGGTCAAGGTGGCAAGCCGATTCGGCGTAGCCGACTGGATAGACGGCGGTGTCATAGGCGGATAGTTACCGCCACCCGCCCCCGAGATAAGTTAAGTTACCAATTTGTTCTTTGACAATCTATTAACACTCTATAAAAAGAAAGAACGTATAGTACGTATTTTAATGATTATGACCGTTTGACGCTCATTTAATCAATGATGCTCAATACCCTCTCAGTAAGATATATAGTGATATTTAAATTAACGCTAATTTATAACTAGAAAGTAATTTTTTTTATTTATTTAAAAATGTTTGATTATGAAAAGAGTAAATCTATTAACAGTAATGACGGCTCTATGGCTCACAGCAGCTGTAGGATTCACTTCCTGTACAAACACAGACGCCGTTGACACCGCCGAGGGTCCATCCCCCCGCACAGTTACGTTTAACATCTCGTTGCCTAATGGCGACCCCGTACGCTATACTCGTGCCCAGGATGCTACTGAGTATACACTTACCTCTCTGAAGTTACTGTCCTATGATGCAGCCACCGACCTTTTAGAGGCAGCTGCTGAAACTGTCAGTCCTACTGCCAATACAAATGATGGTAGTACTTATACCTGGTCGAAGTCCTTTGGAACTGACCCCGCGGCTAAGAACCCCGCTCGCCGTTTCGTCTTCGTGGGTAACGATGATACAGCAATAGGAAGCCTTGCTGCTGGCGCTGCATACGACGATCTGGCTAGTATAAAATGTACCCCAACCATTGCAGCCGGCACTGCCCTAAGCAGCGTTTTCTCTGCTAACAACCTCCCCATGTCGGGTATTGCCAAGCAGACGGGTGGTACCGACATTATCTCACTGGGCCAGTCAGCTACTGCTGCGGCTACCGTAGAGATGGTGCGCTGCGTGGCTCGTATCGATGTGAAGAATACCGTAACTAACCTTGTTATTACCGGTCTGACACTCGACAACGTGGTATCCAAGGGCTACCTCATGCCGCCTGCTACGCTTGCCGCTGCCGACGCTAAGGTTAGCAATGTAGGTCTCTTCACAGCCCTGCCAGCAGGCGGACTGACGACATCGACGAATGACGGTGTAACGCTCGCCAAGGCATTCTATGTATATGAGGATGCAGCTGGCGCAGATGATATCCTGACGCTTAACGTAAAGGGTACCGTTAGCGGTGTGCCTGTATATTACAGCATCCCCTTCAAGGTTAAATATACAGTAGCTAATAGCACAGATGAATCCGGTATTGCCATAGAGCGTAACCACCTCTATACGGTGCAGTTGGGTAATGGTGCCCCCATTGCAGTCAATACCTCTGTACAGCCTACTATCGTTTCTGCTGTATGGGTTGCTAACGCAGACGTTCAGAAAGCGTTCAGCTCTGAGATCTTTAACGTAGATGGTGTAGCCAACGCTGCCGACTACGAGGTAACTACCCAGAACATCCATATTAGTTCGGCAGTTCCTTCTGGTCTGACTATCAACGTGTCTGACGATTACTACCGCTCAGGTGACGGTTTCGTTATCGCCAGCGTAGAAGTAAACGACGGTAGCGGATGGGGTACGCTTGTGAATACAACATCTGGCGAAGCCACTGGTGCTGGCGCCTCTGCAGACAGATGGCTCACAGCCACCTTTACCAGTGCGCAGACTGTTACCATTACTACTTCGGCGGCAAACACTGGTGCTCAGCGTATCGGACAGATCCGTATCAAGTACAAGCAGACGCCAGATGCCCAGACATCTACGGCTACTATCTTCACGGTAACACAGGCTGCTAACAGTTAATAACCCTAAGACAGTAAAAGTTATGAAGAAATACATATTATTTATAATGACCGCCGTCATGTCGTGGTGCATGTCATCGTGCATCAACGAGGAGCCGCTGTCATCCCCTGTCAACAACAGTGGCGAGGGAAACATCAGCTTCACCCTTGGCGGCAGCGCAGGTGCCAAGGCCCTCACCCGTGGTGAGACGCCCACAGCACAGGACTGCGAGAAGCATATTGACCACCTCCATGTGGTGGCCTTTAAGAACGGTTTATTAACAGCCGTGGTTAAAGATGTGGTGCCAGATCAAGATAATAATTGTGTGGCCAACGTAGGCGGCTCCGGCACCATGGATATCTACTTCATTGCCAATGCCGATGCCGATCTGGCTGCTTTAATCGAGGCGCTGACAGTTGGTACGTCTACACCTGCTGATCTCGAGGCGCTCATTGCTACCCAGAGCCCTGGTGAGTACGAGGCATCTGATTACACAGGTAAGTTCCTGATGGTAGGTATGGTAGGTAGCGTTACCGTACAGGCCAGTGGAGCTACCTCCACCAATATCGGAACGATCAACCTCACCCGTCTGGCTGCCCGTATCGACATCGCAGCCATGCCTGAAGGTTTTACCATCAGCTCGGTGCAGGTATGTAATTACTACACCAAGAGTCTGCTGATGCGCGATGGTAACACAGCCACCATGCCGGAAGCCTTGGGCAGTCCCACTGATATGACAGCTGTATCGCTCACTAACGGTGATCTGCCTTACACGGGTCGGTTCTTTGTATACGAGGATCCTACTTCTCAGCTCGAGGTGGTCATCACCGGTACCTATGCAAGTAAGGACGTTACCGCCGTGGTAAGCTTTGCCGCCCCGTCAGGTGGAGGCGCTGCTGCACCCATCAAGCGAAACTCTATCTATACCATTTCGCTCGCTGCTTCTTCTGAGACGAGTACAGTGGCTGAATTGGAGGGCTCTATCACAGTAAAGGATTGGGACGAGGGTGCCACCGTTACAGCGCAGAACTCCGCCATTATCAGTAACAACGCTGCGCCTACGGCTGTTGCTTTCGATAATCTGAGCAACTGTACAGAGACCAGTGGTACTCTGAATGTTACTGCTGCCGAGACGGCTGTCAGCTTCGACGTTGTTGTTACCAATGCTTCTAAGGGAAACATCTCTAAGTTGGTTTGCAAGTATCCTGTTACAGGCAAGGGCATCACCATCTCTGGTGGCGACTTTGCTGCCGACGGCGTAACCCAGACGTTCACGGTTAACATCACCGCCGCCTGTGCCTCCGATCCTTATATCCTCGAAGCCCAGAACGTGCTTAAGAACACCGCCTCCCTGGCCATCTACATCAATGATCCTGATCCGGGTGTGGACTTTGCTAATGTTACGAGCACCCATAAGGGTTGGTACATTGCCCAAAACGGTAAGGCCTACCAGACGATGGCCCTTGCCCAGCAATTCAGTGGCAGTGCCGCTGTTGGTTATATCTGCTATGCTGGCGCTGTAGACAAGTACTTTGATAAGTTTATTGCCATTGCCCTGCACAATGCACATACCACCTATACAACATGGTCGGATGCTCTATCCAAGGTTAACACCTATGCAAGTACTAACGCCATTACGGTAGGTAGTACTACGTATAACACTAATGCTCCAGGTACGAGTACGTATTATGATCAGGTGACAGATGGTACTGGAACCTCATCAGCGTCAAGGACTGGTAGTATAGTCAAGGGCTGGCGTCTGCCAAGTGTAACCGACTGGCGTTATATCTTTGCAGGTTTAGGTGGACTAAGTGCTACAAGCCCGGCAGGTGTTGGTGCAGGTGGTTCGTATCCGTATGGTACTGGCTCAACACTGTTAAGTGCCATCAATACTGCTTGTGACAACACAGAACTGCAGTCCAGCTACTATTGGTCGAGTTCGGAGCTCAGTAGCGATAGCGACTACGCTTGGCTCTACAGCTTCAACAGTTCGTATTTCTACAACCACTATAAGACGGATAACTCTTATGTTAGGGCGGTCTTCGCTTATTAACTCTCTTTTCACATAAAAAGGAATAAATACAATTTAAATGAAATCAATATGAGAACAAAACATATTATACAAACCACGCTGCGCATGGCGGCCTTTGCCGCTGTGTTCATCCTGGCGGTATCGTGTACTTCCGATATGTTCGACCAGCGCCCTAACGGCACGGGCTCGGACTCCAAGTACGCCGTTTCCTTCTCGCTAGGTAACCGCCATGTGCAAACCCGTGGCACACGCGCAGCAGCCGACGTAAGCGGCTACGAACGCGAGACCGCCATCACGCTTGATAATACGCATCACATGTATGCCGTTATCTTCAATGCGTCCGACAAGAAATGGTTTAAGACCGTGGAGATTAATTCCTCTGACTACAGTAATGGTACCTTCACCTTCGATATGGGTCAGGGTGGCGACTTCTATATGTATTTAGTGGCCAACACCGTGGAAACCACTAAGCTGACGGATCTCACCGCCGAAACCACGGAAGACGACTTCTTCCAGATTATCGACGAAACCTCCATCAGCGATGCTGGCATCGGAACTACCGACTTCCTGATGGTGTCAGGCCGACAGCATGTGAACATCGATCTTGATGTCACTCAAGGTCCCACCACTACCGACCTTGATGCCGTCCTCGTTTACCGCCGTGCGACCCGTATCGATATCGACGGCAGCGGCGTAACCGGACTCCAGATTAAGAAGGTGGTGATGAACAAGCGCTATAAGGATGCGTCCTACCTCGTTCGTGCCGACAATAACAACGCCCCCGCCGTTCCCGCTAATGCCCAAGGCGATGGTTATGTAACTACCACCTATCAGCTTAACGGCACGGCCACCACGAACCTCATCGCCGTAACGGCCACCGAGCAGAACGCCACCGGCGCTAAGGTTGACGACGACGAGTGGCAGGGCGTTATCTACTGTTACGAGAACCCCACGGAGAACGATACCGAGCTGGAAATAACCTGTACGATAGGCAACGTAGAGCGTACCACGGTGGTTCCGTTCGGCACTACGCCCGTTAAGGCCAACACCCTCTATACCGTGCAGCTGAGCGTAGAAGAAACCCCAACCTCCACCGCAGGGGAACTCTCCGGTTCCATCACGGTTAAGGACTGGGAGAACGTAACGCTCACCTACGCCAATCTTACCGACACCCAGGTGCCAAACTTCACCGTTGTCAGTGGCGCCACGGCCTCGGGCACTAACCCCGCTGCCATGCGAGTAGTAAGAACAGCCGCCTCCGACATCGTTCTAGAGGTTACCTCTACCGGCGTATACGGCTCAGAGGTGGCGTTCCTCAACCGCACTGGCGTTAGCTATAACTTCTCTGCTGGTGGCGGTACCATCACGCGCAGTTCTACGGTAACCTATAATGAGAGTGGCCAGATTGTGGAGACATTCACCATCCACATCCCCGCCGCCATGGCCGCAGGCCTCTCAGCCTCCGACTGCCTCACCTTCGCCGTGAGCAACGCCTACAACAGCGATTCAAAGCGCACCTTCCAGATCGTATCGCCTAGCAAGTACTTAAATCCGTTGTTCTACGTAGCCGAGAACACCGTGAAGAGCTACGACGCTACAAACAAAGTGGTAACGCTGGAAACTAATCCTGCAGCCCCAGGTGATAGGACGTGCTACACGTGGGCTACCGGCATGACTTACTTCGCTAAGCAGACCGATAGCTACGATGAGTATTGGGAAGGTGACATCACCGATGGTAGCACTAACTTCAAGTACCACCTGCCTTGTGCAAAGGAGTTTCTGGGTATTGTGCCTGTATACTATACCAGTTCCGACAGAGAGAGTATGTTTGATAATTCGGGTACGGTGTTATTCGTTACTTCTGGTCTCTACACTGAGCCTGCCTGTATATTTGGCTATAGCGATGCCACCAAAACGGCTACTCAGTATCAATCGTATTGGTCTGCATATGTAGCCAATAGCACCGTACGTTATGCCATCCGTTTCCTAGGCACCCCCTATTGCTCGGTATGGAAGTATCAGTGGGTTACGAACAAGCTGGTAATCACGTCTAAGTTGATAGAGCCGATAGCCGCTGATAATACAAGTGCCTTGTCGGCCAAGATGGCTGAGATTACGGCTTCTGGTTACAACTGGACCAATCTCGATGAAGAAAATGGCGAAATTACCCGCACGTTCTATGCTGCAGGTTATAGGAATAATTCTAACAACGGAGGTAACGGCATAGCTGATCTACTTCTAGATACGCATGGTAACTATTTTACTACTACTTCGAATACGACGGGTATTGGTATGTTGGCTTTCGACAGTGTCGAACTGATGTTCATGGCTGCAGGCAGTAACATGAAGTTCGGCATGACCGTCCGCCTGTTCCATAATGGTGGTAATAGCGCAACTCCCGTAGTTACCGATCCGGGTGTAGCGTTGGCTGATGCGACACTGGGTATGATCATAGCCGACAATGGCTTGGCCTATACCTCAAAAACTCAGGCTGAATCGTATAATCATACGGCTGTTGCCATTGTGGTTTGGAAGGGAACAGACAATGATTTAACCTGCGGTAAGGGTCACGGTCTGGCTATGGCTCTTGGTGAGCCTAGCTCGGCGGCATGGGGTGGTTCTGGTACTGATGAGTCATATCTGACCAATACTTCTGATATCGCTGGTTGCCAAAATAATAATAAGAATGGTTTGACTAATACCCAGAATCTGAATAATACAGGTGGCCATACAGCGGCAAGTCTTGCAGCCAATTATACCCCTGCTGCTCCTTCGTCAAATGGTACCACCACATGGTTCCTGCCGAGTGCCGCTCAGTGGCTGAAGGCCATTGGTATCGATGGCCTTGGTGGTTATTCAGGAGCGTTCGCGTGGGGTGACTATGCTTCATCAAGTGCCGGTGCTATAACAACCATTAATACTGCAATTGGTTCTAATGGAACTGCTTTGGCAAACGACGCCCGCTATTGGTCGTCTACGGAGAGCAGTGGCAACGCCGCCGTGCACGTGCTCTTCACTAGTTCGAATCTTGTCTACGTGGGCGGCAACACTAAGTCCAACAACTTCAGGGTGCGCGCGTTCCTCGCCTTCTGATTTAAATAGGTTAAACATACATACAATCTCTTTTACTCCCGCCGTCACCCCAAGGCGGCGGGAGTTATTAAAAAAAGGAAAAATTCGATCTATAACTTATTGACACACTCGCCGCAGAAGGGTAAATGCATATTTTGTGCTCCAAAATTTGGAACTTTCATTTTAGAAATACCCCCCTGCGGCGCCCTGACTTGGAAAAGTCAGGGCGCTTTGCGTTTACCCTGCCGACTGCTTCGGCAGGCTCAGGGACCGCATGGCGTTTGTGTTACAAGACTGATACCACCTGCGGGGGTAAGCCTGCCTTTAGGCTTTCCTAGGGCCACAGTTCAGCAGGTACTGCACCCCGCAGGTGGATTTCATCCCCGCCGTCGCGACGACGCCGGGGTTTCTAGAAAGAATTAATGACTAATAAATATAATTTATGGCAAATATTGAAAGCCTATTGGAAAAGCAGATGCAGACGGTACACATGGACCGTATGAAGGATAAGGTGATGCTGGAGAAACAGACCCGTATGTTCCGTAGCAAGCTCGACTTCTACTACAAGGTGCTCGCAGAGATACAATCGCTGCACGACGGTATGACTAGCTACATGAAGCTGTTTAGGTCGGCCAGCCTGAGGCCCGGCCAGGAGGAGTGGAACATGGTCTGCAACCAGATGGACGAGCGCGCCGACTACATCCGTGAGATGGTAGACAGCACGCTGAAGATCATGCACTACGAGGAGATGACTGAGGTGGAACGCAAGGACCATGTGCTGATGAATGTCTTCTGCCAGGACGTGTTCGAGAGCTGCCAAGGGTATCTCAGCGGCGATGTGGACGTCCGTCTGGAGACGGAGCTGGATGACAACGATACCGTCACCACCAACATGAAGCTCCTTCAGCAGGTGCTTACAAACCTGCTGCGCTGCTCCATGCAGTTCACCCACGAGGGCGAGATAGTGCTGGAGGTAGGGCGAATCCAGAAGGGGCTGAATAACTACCTGCAGTTTGCCATCAGCGATACGGGATTGGGCATCCCTGAGGAAGCCAGGGATACTGCCTTCGAATATATGTCTGATACCGATATATCCATCAAGATAATAGTAGTAAGGTTACGCCTCTGTAAAGCAATCGTCAAACTGCTGGGCGGTAACATTTTCATGGATCCGCTAAGAGAAAAAGGCACATCGATGATCTTTACCATACAAACATGATTCAAATCATAGTGCTTTGTCTGTCAGAGAACGGGTGCATTGTTGACAGAAATCAGGTGCATTGTTGACAGAGACTATTCGGGTGATTGCAATTTAGTCTAAATTGCCGACCAATTTAGTCTATTTTACTCTGCAATTTAGTCTAAATTGCTTTGCAATATAACTTAAATTGCATTTAAAGGTATTATGAATGCCATGACAGATGCCTACGTCTGTCGGACGAAGCACCTGTCATTGACACAAATCTAAAGTATTTGTTTGTTTTATTTCTCCTCTATCCACGCGTCGAGCAACATGCGTGCGATGGATAGTTTCTCGGGGATGTCGGGGAGATTATCCTTGCGGAACCAGCCGCCTTTGGCAATCTCGCTGGCCTGGAGGTGGATGTCGCCACTGATATAGTCGGCGTTGAAGCCTACCATCAAGCCACAGGGGTAGGGCCAAGGCTGCGAGGCGAAGTAGCGGATGTTACCGATGGTTACGCCCGTCTCTTCGAGGGCTTCGCGGGCTACTGCCTCTTCAAGGGTCTCGCCAGTCTCTACGAAGCCGGCGACAAGACCGAAGAAGTCGCGCTTAAAGTTCTTAGCACGCACCAGCAATACCTCGTCGCCCTTATGGATGAGCACGATGACGGCTGTGGCCAGCTGTGGCCATATCTCCTTGCCGCACTGGGTGCATTTCTTGGAGATGTCGGTGTCCATGCGCATGGGGGCGCCGCAGACACCGCAGTACTTGGTGTTCTGGTCCCAGTAGAGCAGTTCCTGACACTTACCGCCCTTGAGGTATAGCGGGCGTGGCAGTTTATAGTAGCTCTGGCGCAGGGGGCACATCTCGAAGCGCTCATCGCCCACAATGGGATTGTCGATGCGGTAGGTGATGACGGGTGTGCCGTCGGCCATGGGGGTGATATCCATCTGGTGGGTCCAGGGCTTTACCTCGGTGGGCGGTTCGTCTCCGAGGGGAATGGTGTAGCTGCCGTCGGCGAGGCGCTCCAGCAGCAGGTCTTCTTTACAGAATACGAAATAATAGGTTTTCATTTTCCAAACAGTTGTATGCGGTCGCGCTCAAGTGCGGGCTTGGCCCACTCCTCGGGCACGAAACGCCAGTTATGGTTGGGTTGCGGGTCGATGCTACCCTGTTTCTTGATTTCCTCTGTCAGGTAGTGGCGCTGGTCGAGGTCGGTATGCCAGATGACACGGCTCTCGAGCGAGTCCTGAGGGATGCCTGCGCCGCGTGTGAGCAGCTCGCCGCCGCCGTTGGCGCGATAGCTGTTCATCACCACCTTGTACCACTTGTGCTCGTCGAAGGGGTCGCCGTTCGACATGCGCAGGATTCTGACCTTCTGCCCACTGGGCTTGGTGAGGTCGACCTCATAGTCGATGCCTGCGGCAGAGTCGAAGTTGAAGGTGTAGTACTTGAATCCGAAGCGCTGCTGGTCGTCGGTCGACTCGTCGTTGAGCAGCAGAGCGTGGTCGTCGGGCGATGTCATCGTGTTGGCCCAGATACCGTACGAGAATTCCAGGTGCTTACGGATTTCCTCGCCCGTCATGCGGAGCACGAACATCAGGTTTTCAAAGCGATAGAGCTTGAACATATCGGCCTGGCTGACGTCGCCGGCGTTGATTACTGTGTTGAAGGCCAGCGGGGCATTGAAGGATATGTCGGCACCTGAGATCTTCAGCTGCAGGTTGTGGATGAGGTCGGTGAAGGCAGAGTTGCCGAAAAAACTCTCACGGGTATAGATGGGATGCTCGAAGCGGCCTATCTTACGGTTCACGTAGGTCTTCACCTGGTCGATGGCGGGTTGGAAGTGCTGGAGCATCTGGTCGTCGATGGCCTCGTCTTCTACGTTTACGATGGTACCTTTGATATCCTTGCTCACAAGCTTGCCCTTCTTGAACTGAAGTGTGATCTCTGCTTCGGCCACGTTCTTAACGTAGCAGCTGGGGTCGATGCAGAGCACCTGCCGGCCCTCGGTGTTGGTGACCCACTTGTTGTGTACCAGATGGTCGTGCCCGAAGAAGATGATATCGAATCCCGGTACTTCGCGGGCCACAGACTCGGTGGCGTCTTCCTCGTACTCGTCGGTCTTGATGCCGCCGTTGAATCCCGAGTGGAAGAGGCCGAATATCAGGTCGGGCTGCTCGTTCTCCTTGACATACTTCACCCATTTACGGGCACAGCTTACCATCTCTTCAAACTCAATGCCTTTCCAGATGGACTTGTTGAGCCAGTTGGGAATAGCAGGGGTGAGCATGCCGATGATGACAATCTTCGCCCCGTCGACATAGTGGACGGAGTAGGGCTGAAGCCCCGTATAGATGTTCTCGGGGCTGGCCTCGGCGTTCTTGCGGTCTTCCTTCACGATGTTGGCTCCCAGCAGCGGGCAGCGTACCTCGCGAATCCATTTGTCGTAGACCTTATGGCCGGGCTCAACGTCGTGGTTGCCCACGGTCTCGGCGTCGTACTGCATATAGTTGACTACCTGAGCGGCCAGATTCTCGTCTTCGGGCATCACATAGTTTGTCCAATAGACACAAGGCTGCCCCTGCAGGATGTCGCCGTTGTCGATGAGCAGCAGGTTGTCCTTTCCGTAGAGCTCGCGCTGCTTCTTGATATAGGTATTTGCACGGGTTAGCGTACCCTTGATGGGACGGCCCTCCATAAAGTCCCATGGGAAGAAGTGGCCGTGAACGTCGCTGGTCTCGATGACTTTCATCTTAACAGTCTTCGTGCCTTTTGCCGAGACAGGAAGCGTGGTTGCTAGCATAGCGAAAAATATGAAAATGTATTGTCTCATGATTCCTATTTTATATTATTATGGGGGGCAAAATTACGAAAAAAAACTGTGATGAGCAAATATCGGCATGGTTTTTGCTGCATTTTTAATGCAAATAGATTAGAAGTGAGGAGGATAAGATTATGGCATTTATAGACTATTACAAGATTTTAGGCGTAGATAAGACGATAGCACAGAAGGATGTGAAGAAGGCATACTTGAAACGAGCCAAACAGTTTCACCCCGACTTGCATCCCGACGACCCCAAGGCTCAGGCTAAGTTCCAGGCTTTGCAGGAGGCCTATGATGTGATTGGCGATCCTGAGAAGCGTGCCAAGTACGACCAGTATGGCGAACAGTGGCGTCAGGCCGATGCCTTCGGTGCTGGCGGCTATGGCGGCGGTCAGGCGGGCGGCAACCCGTTTGGCGGTTTCGACTTCTCGAGTTTCTCGGGTGGTGGTGGCTTTAGCGATTTCTTTGAGAATCTCTTTGGGCGTAAGGGGCATCAGGGCGGCGGCTTCGGCGGGTTCCAAGGTTTCTCGTCGGGCGGTTCTGGTTTTGGCAGGCAGCCCCGTACGTATTCGGGCGAGATGAATGCTAACGTGAGCATCGACCTGTATACGGCGCTGCTGGGTGGTGAAGTGATGCTCACCCTGTCGAATGGCCAGAAAGTGAAGATGAAAATCAAGCCTGAGACACAGCCTGGCACGAAGGTGCGACTGAGAGGCAAAGGCTATGATCGGGGGGATGGTACTTTCGGCGACCTGATTATAACCTATCAGGTGAAATTGCCTACCAACCTTACAGAACAGCAGAAAGAACTGCTAAGACAAATGAAGGGAACGAGTTAAGACGTTCCCTTCATTTTTGTTTATTGCCTGGCGAGGAAAGCCTCGGCACGGGCGAGGTCCTCGGGAGTGTCGATGCCTACGGTCTCAATGTCGGTGAGACCTACACGGATGCGATAGCCGTTCTGCAACCAGCGCAGCTGCTCCAGACTCTCGGCTTTCTCAAGGCTGCTCTGTGGCAGTTGGGTCACCTCTTTCAGTACCTCACGACGGTAGGCATAAACGCCTAGGTGTTTTAGGAAGGGATACTGGCCAAACCAGTCGGCAGGCTCTATACCTCTTATATATGGTATGACGCTGCGGCTGAAGTAGAGAGCGAAACCACGATTGTCGGTGACAATCTTGGGCGAGTTGGGATTCTCTACCGCCTCTATCGAGTCAAAAGGCTTGCCGAGGGTGCCGATCTGGGTCTCGGGGGCATCGAAGAGTTGCATGAGCGTGGTGATCTGTGACGCCTGGATGAAGGGCTCGTCGCCCTGTACGTTGATGATGACATCGGCATCAGAGCCGATTTTCCCGGCCGCTTCCTCTATACGGTCGGTGCCGCTCTTGTGGTCGGTACGGGTCATGACGGCTCGTCCGCCAAACGACTCCACACACTCGAAGATACGCTCGTCGTCGGTAGCCACATATACTTCGTCGAGCAGACTGCTCACCTGCTCATATACTCTCTGAATGACAGTCTTTCCGCCGAGAACTGCCAGCGGTTTGCCCGGAAAGCGCGTAGAAGCGTAGCGGGCAGGGATAATAGCCATAAACTTCATAACGGCTGCAAAGATACGAATAAGTGAGAAGAAAACCAAATTTTACGATGAAAACGTAAAAACATATAAAATAGTTTTAGATTATTTGCTGACTTCGGGAAAAATGCCTATTTTTGCAAAATAATTAAATACAAGAGAGACAACAATGCGAATAAGATTATATACCACCACTTTATTATTTGCGCTGCTGCCTGTTATGGCGGGCGCACAGAAGATAACCCTCGGATCGGTAGCCACAAAGGACGGCGGACAGTACCAAGGGGAGATGATGATGGGCAAGCCTCACGGTAAGGGTAAGGCCAGCTATAAGAACGGTAATATGTATGAGGGTGAGTATGTGAAAGGCAAGCGACAAGGCTTTGGCACATATACATTCTTCGACGGAGAGAAATACGAGGGAGAATGGTTCCAGGATCAGCAGCATGGGCGTGGAACCTACTACTTCTCAAACAACAACCGCTATGAGGGCTTATGGTTTCGTGACTATCAGCACGGACATGGTATCATGTACTACTTCAACGGCGATAAGTATGACGGCGAGTGGAAACAGGACAAACGCTCGGGCAAGGGGATATATACCTTTGCAAGCGGTGCCTTCTACCGTGGTGAATGGGTGAATGACAAGAGGAACGGCAAAGGTTTCTTTGACTGGGGCGACGGCTCGACGTATGACGGCGACTGGAAGGAGAATATGTGCTCAGGAAGGGGAACCTTCAAGTATGCTAACGGCGACGTGTATATCGGTCAGTGGCTCGACGACGAGATGAACGGCCGTGGTATCTATAAGTTCCAGAACGGTGACGTGTATGAGGGCGATTATGTTCGTGGAGAACGAACCGGTTCAGGCATCTTCCGATATGCTAACGGCGACAAATATACAGGGCAGTTCCAGAACGGTGATAAGCATGGACAGGGTACCTTTGTATGGAAAAGCGGCGACAGCTATGTGGGACAGTGGAAGGCTGACAAGCAGGATGGCCGTGGCAAGCTGACAAAGAAGAACGGTGACACCGTAGAGGGTATGTTCAAGGGCGGGCAGCCTCACGGCGAGTGTATCGTGCGTTATGCCGACGGCGCCAAGTATAAGGGCGAATATAAAAACGGCAAGCGAAACGGTGCTGCCATTGAGGAAGATAAAGACGGCAACCGCTTTGAAGGTACCTATGTAGATGATGTTCGCGACGGACGTTTCGTAGAAAAAGACCGTAACGGCAACATCAAGGCACAGGGCAACTATACCCGAGGACGCAGACAGGTGAGATAAAAGTTAAAAACAGCAACTTAAAAATATTAATCGTTATGATCATTGATACACTTGACAATTTAAACAAATATGCGGCTCTGAACCCATTGTTCGCCGATGTGATAGAATTTCTGAACAGTCATGACATCCGGACTTTGGAGGCAGGCAAATATCCTATCAAGGATAAGGATCTGTTTATGAATCTTCAAGTAGCTGCGGGTCGCAGTAAAGAGGCAGCTTTCTTAGAGACTCATATCGAGATGATTGATATTCAGATACCTATTTCCTGTGCGGAGACATTCGGTTATACGCCTTTGTGTGATTTGCCAGACTTTGAATATAACACAGAGAAGGATATTACGAAGTACGGCGACACGAAGCCTCAGACTTATGTCACCGTTAATCCCGGACAGTTTGCCATATTCTTCCCACAGGATGGGCATGCTCCCTGTATTACGGATGAACCTGAAATCAGGAAGGCCATCTTTAAGGTGAAGGCATAAAGCATAAGGGGCTAAAAACATTAAAACTATGACAACAAAAAAAGACACAAAGAAAAAGCCCGCAGTGAAAAAGGCGGCAGCTCAGAAAGAACCCGAACATATCGGCTTGGTACGTAACGACTCGTGGCTGGAACCTTTCGAAGGGGCTATCCGTGGGCGGCATGACCATGCCATCTGGAAGATGAACCAGCTGACACAGAATGGCAGGAAAACCCTCAGCCAGTTTGCCTCTGGTCATCTCTACTTCGGTCTGCATAAGTTGGCTAAAGGCTGGGTGTTCCGCGAGTGGGCGCCTAACGCTACCGATATTTATCTGGTTGGCGACTTTAACAATTGGCAGGAAAACGAGAAGTACCGTTGCAAGCGCATCGAGGGTACGGGCAACTGGGAACTGAAACTGAGCGAAAAAGCCCTGAAGCATGGTCAGCTTTACAAAATGAAGGTAAAGTGGAATGGAGGAGAGGGAGAACGTATTCCCGCTTGGTGCCGCCGTGTGGTGCAGGATGAGAATACCAAAATATTCTCTGCTCAGGTGTGGAACCCGGAGAAGAGTTATGAGTTCCAGAAGAAGTCCTTTAAACCAAAGAAGAATCCGTTGCTCATTTATGAGTGCCATGTAGGTATGGGACAGGATGCCGAGAAGGTGGGTACCTATAAGGAGTTTAAGGATAACGTGTTGCCACGTGTTATCAAGGATGGTTATAACTGCATTCAGGTGATGGCTATTCAAGAGCATCCTTATTATGGCTCGTTCGGCTATCATGTATCATCGTTCTTTGCGCCTTCAAGCCGTTTCGGCACACCTGAGGAGCTGAAGGAACTTATCGATACCGCCCACAAGAACGGTGTAGCCGTGATTATGGATATCGTACATTCCCACGCCGTGAAGAATGAGATTGAGGGCTTGGGCAATCTGGCTGGCGATCCGAACCAGTTCTTCTATCCTGGCGACCGTCATGAGCATCCCGCGTGGGATTCGCTCTGCTTTGACTATGGTAAGGACGAAGTGCTTCACTTCCTGCTCTCAAACTGCAAATACTGGCTCGAAGAGTTCCATTTCGACGGCTTCCGTTTCGATGGCGTGACTTCGATGTTGTATTACTCGCATGGATTGGGCGAGGCTTTCGGAGGTTATGGTGACTACTTCAACGGACACGAGGACGATAACGCCATCTGCTATCTTACGCTGGCTAATAAGCTGATACACGAGGTGAATCCTAACGCCATCACTATTGCCGAAGAGGTGTCGGGTATGCCCGGACTCGCAGCTAAGTTCGAGGATGGCGGCTATGGCTTCGACTACCGCATGGCGATGAATATTCCCGACTACTGGATTAAAACCATAAAAGAGGTGCGCGATGAGGACATCAACGTGTGCTCCATCTTCTGGGAGGTTAAGAACCGTCGTCCCGACGAGAAGACTATCTCATATTGTGAGAGTCACGATCAGGCGCTGGTTGGCGACAAGACCATCATCTTCCGACTTATAGATGCCGATATGTATTGGCACTTCGCACAGAAAGAAGTGAACGATATTGCCCAGCGTGGTATCGCCCTGCATAAGATGATCCGTCTGGTGAAGGTAGCTGCTATTAACGGTGG
>JAEEGG010013284.1_pt1 | contig 17644 bp, 15 predicted proteins | sample 9134161 | NCBI WGS metagenome assembly JAEEGG01 (sample SAMN16246543, study PRJNA631951) | gut metagenome | biome: gut microbiome; feature: rumen; material: CR-attached | host: Bos | place: Iran: Karaj | collected 2018-10 | reverse complement strand
GACATCGTACATCGATATGCGCCTGGTGTGGAGGTCAACTTCGACAAGACTTTTGAGGACTATGACTTTACCAGGAACTATTAGTAAGCCAGCAGGAAGGGCGCGATTTGTCCCACCCCATGGGACAAAACGTCCCACCCCTTGGGACAAACAGTCCCACCCCCTGGGACAAATCTTAATCCAGTAGTAAATATGAAGCTATTATCTTTATACATGAATAGAGTCTTATTATCGATTATTATCGCGATGAATTCCGTTCTTGGGGCGTCAGCTCAGGAGAAGGAATACCAGCTGGTTTGGAGCGATGAGTTTGATGTCGAGGGCGAACCTTCGACAGAGTGGAGTTACGAATCTGGTTTCGTTCGCAATGAGGAGTTGCAGTGGTATCAGTCGCAGAATGCTAAGGTGAAAGATGGCTGTCTGGTGATTGAAGCAAAGAAAGGTTTCTTTATCAATCCACATTACGAGGCTGGCAGCAGCGATTGGCGTAAGAACCGTGAGTTTATCCGTTACACGTCGAGCAGTCTGATGACAAAATTCAGTCAGCAGTTCCTCTACGGACGCTTTGAAATCAGGGCGAAGATACCTGTGGCATCAGGTGCTTGGCCTGCCATCTGGCTACTAGGCAACAAATGGGAGTGGCCGAATAATGGGGAGATTGACATCATGGAATATTACATCAAGGATGGTCAGCCGTCGATTCTCGCTAATGCCTGCTGGGGGTCGACTGAGCGATGGAAAGGAAATTGGGATTCTGCCGTGATTCCCTTCACGCACTTTACTGAGAAGGATCCTTATTGGGCAGACAAGTTCCACATCTGGCGCATGGATTGGGACAAGGAGTTCATCCGTATCTATCTCGATGATGAGCTGCTGAATGAAATCGATCTCTCGAAGACTTTTAACGAAGGATATGATGGCAATCGTGAGAATCCCTTCGCCAACGATGTCGTAGGTTTCAAGCATTATCTCCTATTGAATCTCGCCATTGGCTCCAACGGCGGCGAGCCTGATGACAGCCAATTCCCACTCAGATATTACATTGATTATGTGAGGGTGTATCAGTAGCTGTTTACCCGTCATACTTCACCCCAAAGAGGTAATGCCCCAGGAAAGGACTCAGGCGAATGAGGTAACTTGCGAGTAAAGTTATGGCCAAAACAACTAATGCAATGCCTAAGATGACAACAAACTCTATGAATTGACTATCCAAGGCCTTTAAGCGGTCAGCATATGTTATCAGAAAACGGGGAAGGAAGAAATAGTGCAACAGAAAAATGTCCAATGTTCGTGTACCGACATACTGTAAGGGTTGTGAGAGATGATGCCTTTTCATCCATGAATCAGAAAGGCGGAAGCACGTAAACACCATCCACATACCCATGATGCCCCCCACAAAGAATCTGAACATCTCAAACCCCAGATAATCCCTATGAGCTGTGGATGCAATCAGGAAAAAGGTAATGGCAATCACCATTAGAACCCAGGGCTTATTGGTCCACCGGATAAAAGCATCGAAGTGGCGACGCATCCAGGTACCGATATAGAAAAAGAGGAAGAATCGCCACAACGTGACACTCATGAATCCTAGCACATCGACTACACATTTCTGTGCGCCTACAGCTGAAAGATGAATTGAATTGTAATACCTGGCACAGCAAAATGCCATCAAAGCAATAGCCAAAGCCACTAAAGGCTGCCATAGCTTTCCGATACGCGCCATCAGCAAATAGAGAACAAAGAACTCAAACAGCACAAAGGTAAACCAATAGCCACCTTTCAGCGTGCCTAACTGATAGAAAAACTCTGGAGGAGGGGCTAACAGCAAAAGAAAAATGAAGGTTGGCAATAGCTGAACCATCGATTTGTGACGAACCACCTCCTTAAACGGTCGTTTGGCAACTGGTTCAAACAACCAGCCGCTAATCATGAAGAAGCACGGCAGACGAAACAGATAAAATATGCGATTATATCCCATCAGCGGTCCTTCCATACAGAAATAGCAGACATGTGCAAACACAACGAGAATCATCGTGAATCCTCGCATCGCATCAATGTATTCTATCCTTTGCTTTGCCATAACCTCGGCAAAGGTACGAATAAATGCCCAAAAAGCCAAAGATTATTTGGTTTTTAGCTCACTTATGATTATCTTTGCGGCATGAAAGAAAGAATTAACTGGATAGACTGGGCCAAGGCACTCGCTGTTTGCAGTGTCGTGTTCTGCCACCTTCCACAATCGCAGGAGTGGTTCTACTATCGGTATTTGCAGGCACTGACCATGGTTGTTTTCTTTTTCATATCTGGTTATCTGAAGAAAGACAGGGGTAGCGATAAGGAGAATTGGAGAAAATATTTACAAAGTCTCGTTACACCTTATATTATATATAATGTGATAGTCTATCCGTATTGGATTTTGAAATTTTATCTGATGAATGGCGCAATGCCAGATTTCTTCCAAGCGATGAAGCCATTACTTGGAGCCCTCTTCCTAGAACATGAAAACGCCTTCTGCGAACCACTCAATGGTCCACTATGGTATCTGCCTGCGATACTCATCATGCACATCATCATTGATTTGTGCAGAAAAACGAAACATCAGCACTGGATCATGATTACATTGTGTGTTATCTCCTTTATACTCTATGCAGCCAATAAATACTGGTATTTTGCTCCCAACCTCACCCCTATGGGATTGATGCGGAACCTACCATATTATTATATAGGTTATCTCTTTGGGCATTATCATTTGTTTAAAGACTGCAGTCTGAAACATGATTTAATTAGTTGTGTACTCTGCCTATCTGCCAGCATTCTCCTTTTCGCCTGGCACTTGGACGCTTTTTTCTCAGGTCATCACATGCTACATATCATCCTATTCTACCATACCAATGTACTTTTCCTCTTCGGAGTTCTTTATGGCTGCAAGGTTCTCAATGGCATCCGATTATCTGTGGTAACAAACATATCCATTGGCACCCTCGTCATCGTCGGCCTCCACATCGTAGCCGTCACCATCGTCAACTATGCCCTCTCCCACTTTTCACTTTTCAGTTTTCACCTTTCACTCCAAAGCGGCTACCATTGGTACGATGCCTTACCCACAGCACTCTTCATCATTGCCCTCCTCTACCCCATCATCCTCTGGGCAAAGAAACATGCGCCCATATTCATTGGCCGGAGGTTAATTCCTCAAACAAACTAATCCATTTTGGCATAATGACATCTGCCCTATATCTTTGAGAAGATATGATGCCATTTTGACCCATCCGACGTCGCAAATCTTTATTCTCTATCAGTTGACACACCTTATCCGCAAATGCTTCGATATTACGATCCTTGATCAAAAATCCATCAACACCATCAGTTATAATATCTGCAGGACCATAGGGGCAATCAAATGCTACTACAGGCAAACCGCAACTCATCGCCTCTGGGAGAACTAGGCCGAACGGTTCAAATAGAGAAGTTAATAATAGAATTGAGTTCCTTTTATATTCTTCTATAATTTGAGCAGTTTGCTCATGTACCGTTACATTTGCATTCATTTCTTTGATAACAGGAAAATAACTATCTTTCAACTCCCCATCTCCAAACATCTCCAATTGCCAATCTGGATGCTTTTTATAAATAATTTCCCATACTTTCAAAAGAATACTGATATCTTTTTGTAATGAGAATCTGCTCACAAAAATCACAGACCGATTTTGACAATTAGTATATGATCCTGTATCGTTGAGATGAACTATATTTGGAATCACACAAGTTTTTTTGTTCAACTTCATCCACTCATTTGCGTCTCCATTAGATAAGGCGACAATCTTTTGAACGTTCTTTACTGTTTGTTGCATTAATCTTACCCGTATCTTATGAAGATAGCCACTGCCATCAAAAGAATACGCCTTTCTAGAGGAATGAGATTCAAATACTACAGGATGACAACCCTTAACATTATTTATTTCTGACAAAAAATCAATACGAGCACATATAATTATATCAGGTTTTATTTGTTTTACTATTTCTGACAACTTATTGCTAAACAGCTTTCGCAATCTTTCATAATATATAAGTCTATTAATTCCTGAGTATTTGTATTGTATATTAAAACCAATCTGAAGATCCAAATGAATAACCTTTTCATCTAGAGGATAAGCCAACGAGTGTCCTCCTTGGTTAGTCGTAACAATATAGACGCCATACCCACCACGTGTAGATAACCAATTAGCTTTGTCTATCAACACACGCTCTAAGCCACCGTGAATAGCCAATGCATCAGTTACATACAACAAATTCTTCATGAAGATTTAGGCTTCAATAGATTGTCTTCGCTATCCTCATAGTGATCCTTCTTAAAAAAGATACGAGAGATACCTTTGCTTTGGATTATGACATGCTGAACAAAACTCTGCCAAAGGGACTGCGAACCAATAGTACCATATCCTGTAACAGGACGCGCCTGACGATTGTACAAAAAAGCAATCTTACCAAAAGGTTTCAATGAAAGAGCTAGAGATCCATCTTCACCACGTCGAATATCAGTTCGGATCTTAACCTGGCGAGCATAATCTGCATTAAAGGCAAAGACCATTCCGCGAACACAAAGTTCTGGTCGCTTAAAATGTTGAACAAACAAGAATGCATCACGAATAAGTTCAAAAAAGAACAGTCCAAACCTTGAATGATTTTCGTCGGGGAAAAAGCTCCAAAAAGAACTAACACACGACACATTGGATTTTATTAGTTTGGTCATCATCAAATCCACATAACAAGGCGGATAGAATGTATCTGCATCTATACAAAAGTGATATTTGCCTTTTGCATGTTCTAAACCACATTGTCTTGCAAAGCCAGGACTTTGGTTTGTTTCGTTAAAATAAGGCAATCCAAGACGTTGATAAACTTCTTCAGTCCGATCTTTAGAATTGTTATTAACGCCAAGAATCTCTATTGGAAACTTAGTTTGCAATTCACTCAATGACCACAGACAAGCAGTCAAACGTTTTTCTTCATTGTAGGCAATTACTACAATAGAGACTAACGGATCGAGATTCTGCTTTACAGCAAGATTGTTTTTAACCTCATCTAGAACTGATTCTGGAATCTCGTCAATAGAACTTCCATAAATAGTCAGATATTTATCGTACCAATTGGACATAAAAGATTCTTTATATTCTGTCTGCGAAGATAAGCATTTTCTGCCAAATAACCAAATATTATATCAACTTTTTCATTTTCCCGATAATCCATATAAATCTAACACAATAAAATGAAGGAAGTCGGCCTATCAAATATAGTGCTAGATTCTTTTTTCGCGATTGCTTAAAAGAGCATATCTGACGAAATGAGGCAGGGTGGGTCATCAACGCACGTATTTCTTTATCTAAAAATGAAGGTTGAATGTCTTTTCTACGTTTTATTATATTACAAGCGACATAAAAATCTGTCATTACTATAATGAAACACCTATTAGGGAAGTACACCTTATTATATAATAAAAGAGAACATTCCTTCAAATAATCAATTGCATCAATAATGTGTAGAGTTTCTTCCTTTGATATATATGTGCGTACCTGATAATGGGAAAGAGACCCCTCCCTGCAAATATAGGTATAAGTAATATTGGGTAACAAAACTGCACTAGAGATTAGTGTAACCAAGTTAAATGTAAACACCAGATCCTCCCAATAATTCACATTTATAAAACGTAGATTATTGTCTCGTAGCAATGAAGTTTTAACTAAATAATTACATGCAGAAGCTTGTATGCCTCCGAACTTCCGATATGCAAAAATGGCTAATTGGTCCTCTCCAATAAAACGAGCAAAAGGATATTGACAAATAGTACGACTACCTGACAATTCTATCTTCTCGTAAGAACCAAAACAGATTTCTGCATCAATAGATTGAATCTGCTGCATCATTAGAGCAATAGTATTATCTGCAATAATATCATCAGAATCCATAAAAAACAAATAATCTCCTTTTGCTTGTTCTATAATATGATTTCGAGATGCAGAAACGCCTTGATTAGTGTCATGAGTTATTATATGTATGTTCTTTCCTCTGGGATGCTCTTCAACCATTTGATGAACAAAATCCATCGTGCCATCTTTCCCTGCATCATCAATAATCAGGAATTCAATAGACTGATATGATTGCGATAATGCAGAGTCTAATGACCGTCTTATAAAGTCCTTGGACTTAAAAACAGGAATACCTATAGTTACATCATATTTCATTTACTATTCATCAGTTCGTCAAACAATACTTTCCATTGGTTTGCAATCCTTTCTATGTCGTATTTTCTAGAAGTTTCTTGAGCAGCTTTACCTATTTCATGACGAATATCTGTATCTTTCATCAATCGAACCATCTGCGAAGCATAGCTATCAATATCGAACGGACTCACTAGTATTCCATCCTGATTATGCGTAATTATATTCCTTGGGCCATTCTCACAATCAAAAGCTATAACTGGAAGTCCACATGCCATTGCTTCAATTATTACAAGCCCGAATCCCTCAAAACGAGAAGGTAATACAAAAATTGAGCTCTTTAAATACTCATCCTTCACATTTAAAAGGCTTCCATTTAAATGACAACGATTCTTATCAATGCCTAAGGTTTCAATCAAGTCATAATAGGGTTGCCTATCACCCATACCATATATATCTAAGCACCAATCCTCACATTCTTTTTCAACCTTTTTCCATGCTTTCAACAATAGGTCATTTCCTTTTTCGAATGCATAGCGTCCGATGCTAATTATACGTTTTGAAGAAAGATCGCTCCTTAAATCTATTTTAAAAGGAAGTGGATCTGGTATCTTTATCACGTTTGAGAGTTCTGGCCAATCACAACTTGCAGAATCAGTTAAGACAACCATACGATCCAATTTCTTTAAATGGCTCAGGAGATCTTGCATCCAAAAATATGCAAAGATACGCTTTAGTAAACTTGATTCTTTCACTGCAAAATTACGATAATTAGAACGATTAACATGCAATTCTCCTATTTTATAGCTACCATCACGAATAGAATTAATAAAGTTAACCTCCCTTCTCAAAACACTAATAGTAATATCAGGTCGTATTCGCAATAATTCTCTTGCCAACAAACGCTTATATTGCCATTGCTTATTTAAAAAGACAAAGACTTTTTTTAGAAAAGAAACTTTCCATAATTCTTCAAAGTTCAAATTCAAATTAATAACATCGACTTTCGATGACATAGGGAAAAAACATTCTTTTCCTTCACCTTCAGTCACTATTATTGTTACATCATATCCATAGATTTCAGCAAAATAACTAGATTTTATCGACACGACTCGTTCAATTCCTCCAGCCGAATAAATAGCAGGCGTACAAATAACGATATTGTATCTTTTATTATTCATATTCTTTTCTAGAAGCACCAAAAACTATCAATACTTTAACAATTTCATAGCCAAAAAGTTTCTTAAACATCTCATTCTATAATGAAACGTGCTACGAAATGGAGGCTCTTCATTGTCATCAGTGAACTTAAGAATTGGGACCTGCTTAACCTTCAATTTTTCAGACCAAATATAAATATTAAACAGATATTCACCTATAAAACCAAAAACTCTTTTATGATAAATATCATAATTTGATATATCTATAACATCTTCCAAATAAGTAAGAATGGGAAAAAGCCAATTACAATATCTATCAAATTCCTCCCAACTCATTACAAACATATTATAGAATTTAATTAGATTACCTTGAATAAAATATTCTTTAATAATCTTTGAATATTTAGCAGGATCCTTTTTATTCAAGAAATCCAATGCATATTTAATCTCCTGATAATTATGGAATCCGCAATAACTATAATATAAAGGCATTGTTAAACTTGTTTCTTTAGCAGCAATTATATAGCCTTGCTTTAAAGACGATATTATATTAGTATTTATTTCCAAATTCACATTTTGGAAATCTGAAGTAGACAAAGGAACTGTCGGGAATCCTTTTTTTGAAAAGCCATTAAAATCAAAATACCTTCGATAATGGCACAATCCTATATAATCAATATCTTTCAAATTTTTCCATGCCCAATAAAGACCTGTCAATTCACAGTAACTAGCATTCTTTATACTAATATTATCTCCTGTATTATCTCCTGGTATACCTAGTTCCAAATTAGATATTGCCTTACCAACATGTAAAGGCATAAAAACATCTGAAGATAGCTTTAGGTCATCTTTATGACAACATACTATTATTTTAATTTTGCACATACCTTTTTTTTGCAAAAATACAAAAAAAAAAAGAAAAGTCGCAAAAATAAAAAAAAAAAATGTATTTTTGCAAAAAAAAAGATGCAAACAAATCCAAATTACAAAATTACAATAGGTCTTCCTGTTTATAATGTTGAACCATACATTGAGAAATGTATTGATTCAATAATTAATCAAAGGATGGATGGTATTGAAATACTAATCGTAGATGATTGTAGCACAGACAACTCAATTCGAGTTGTAGAACGCATCATAGAAACGCGAACAACAGAAATGAATATTGAATTAATCCACCATCATATAAATAAAGGTGTTGGAGAGGCGAGAAACACGATTATCAGACATGCAAAAGGCAAATATTTATATTTCCTTGATCCTGATGATTATATCGAGCCCGGATCCTTGTTACTTCTATACAAATATGCAGAAGAATACAAAGCAGAAGTTACGTACGGATCAATTGCTGCATGGAAAGATGGGCAATTAAAGACTTTTAAACAATACCCTCCCATGCAATTCAATGGAAAGAACTCATTTGCATCATATGTTTATGGAAGTATTTATGAGACCGTTTTCACTAGTTCTATCAATATTTTATTTCTAACCAGTTTTATTAAAGAAAACAACTTTGTGTTCCCAAACGCCAAACTTGGTGAAGATTATCTTTTTAGAGAATCATTTATTCCCAAAGTAAGCACAGCTATATTAAGACCAGAAATCACCTACTATTACTACATGCGTCCCAATTCTCTCATGCAGTATCAATATAGAGAGCATATAGATGTTAAGGAGGCGGATTTTAAGCTTTGGTTTTGTAAAAAGTTAAAAGAAACATGTAAAGGATGTGAAAAAGAAGATTTCTATGATGGAAAGTGTACTCAAGTTATGAAATCCATTTTCTACGATATCTGTGGGATTTTAAAACACATGGACCAATTCACCAGCAATATTCCTGTTTTTAAATTAAAAGAAGCCATAAAGCACCCTGCTCCATTATTTGCAATCCTTAAGTTTAAGAAATTCAAAGCATATAATCTATTCTTATACCTGTTAGGAATACTTCCCATGAAGATATCTATCGGAATAATAAGAATAATTGGCAAGAAAAAAGGATGGATATAATTTCTATCTATTTTTTTTCATAATTGACACCTCCTCAAATAGTTCTTTCCATTTGGGCATAATATTCTCTGCACTATATCTTTTTGATGACAGAACACCAGCTTGTCCCATTTTCTCACGAAGAAATGGATCTTCAATCAATTGACAAACACGGTATGCAAAAAAGTCAACATCGAACTTAGGAACGAGGAAACCATCAACACCATCTGTAACAATCTCACGTGGTCCATAATCACTATCAAAAGTAACAACAGGTAGGCCACAACTCATAGCCTCGGGAAGAACTAGGCCAAATGGTTCAAAAACTGATGTTAATAATAAAATTGAGCTATTTAAATAATGATTAAATATATTGGGAGTAGGTTTGTTAACATGAATATTCATCGAACTACTATTTTTAAGAAGATCGAAATAAACATCAGACTCATTTTCACCAAAAACATCTAAATGCCATTCTGGATGATGAGAAAAAACTTTCTTCCATATTTCAACTAAATATGTAATCCCTTTCTGATACGAAATTCTTGAAACAAAGATAACATGATTAGACATATTGTTATTGCAAATTGGGAATGGATTTAAGTGAGCAATATTAGTAATAATTCTAACATCACGACATATTCTTTTCCAATATCGTGCGTCGGACGCAGTTAGAGTAACCAAAACATCAGCTTGTCTTATTCTAAAGAAAGTATACCATCGGTATACTAATCCAGACAAAGGGGTCTTACCATTCCCCCAATGCAAATTCTTCTTAAAGATAGAATGAGACTCTATAACTAATGGAATATTTAAATGAAATCTGACAATCCAATTTGTTAACGTGTCAGAAACAGAAACTATCACATCGGGATGCTCTTCTCGTATAAAGTTCTGAAATCTTGATTTGAACAAATTCGAAACTCTCAACTTGTCACAAAATCGTTTAAGCCAATTATTATATCTGTATGGAGAATGAGTACAAATATTTAAATCAACGTGATTAATATTTCTACTCAAATGATAATTTATTGGATGATTACTTTGATCTACTGTTATTAAATACACCTTATATTCATACATCTCAGCAAGCATATTCATCTTGTCGACAAGTATACGTTCTACACCATTATAGTGGCTAATCATCCTATAAACATAAACAATTTTCATCTCGTTCTAAATATCCTCAAGCTGTTAGAGAAACATAAGAAATATATTATCTAAAGTAAACTATTTATTATTTATATGCAAATATAATAAAAATAATCCAAAAACAGCATCTTTCTTCTTATTTTTTTCTTTATTAATTCTTTTTTTTGTATATTTGCATGCAATTAAACATTGATACAATTATGAATATTGCCTACATCATTTATCCAGACGCATGCTATACAGGAAAAGGGAATGGAATTAGAATGCAAGCGGAAATTTGGTATCATGAATTGAAAAGAAGAGATCATAATGTAATACTTATAGATCCTTGGAAAACCTATGATTGGAATTCATTTGACATTATTCACATCTTTGGATTAGGCCTATGGAATTATGATATAATCCATTGGGGGAGCAAATTAAATTCTCACTTTGTTTTTTCTCCTATTATTGACACAAACACGCCTATATGGAAATACAATCTTGCGACACATTTAGGTTGCGAACGACTCCGTCTGTTTTCACAAAATTATGCAGTTAGAAAACTTAAAAAAGACATTAAATTATTTTTTGCTCGTACAAAATATGAAGCAAACTACCTGAATAAAGGATATGGTATTGATAAAGAAAATATAGCTATTGTTCCTCTTTCTTATCGCGAAATAGAACATGAAAGAATATTAAAAAAGGATCCGTTTTGTTTATTTGTCGGCACTATGACACAACCACGAAAGAATGTACCACGCCTCATTGAAGCCGCAAAAAAATATGGTTTTAAATTAAAACTTGTTGGCAACACTGGGAATAGGGAATCTGAAGTTGAACTCAAAAAAACAATTGGCAACGCTCCTAATATAGATTTATTAGGGTTCGTAAGCGACAAAGAATTATCTTCTTTATATGACCAAGCAAAAGTATTTGCTCTTCCAAGCATTAATGAGGGGGTTGGACTAGTTGCCCTTGAAGCAGCCATGCATGAATGCAATATCGTTATAACGAACTTAGGTGGTCCAAAAGAGTATTATCCATCTGGTTTAGCACAGCTTGTAAATCCTTACGACATTGATGACATTGGTCGCAATGTGATAAAAGCTTTGGAGGACAACAATTCTCAACCCAAGCTTCGATCCTACCTAGAAAAAAATTACAATGTTTATACTTGCACAGATTTACTCATTCAATATTACACTAAAGTTAAAGAGTTATAACAAATTCTGTACATATGCACAATATGGAGAAAAAGATAAGTTTATTCCTTCTTTTCAACAACTATGTACTGAAGGAGAACTGTATTTTTGGGGTTGGAAATGATGTCAATTATGTTATTCCATCAACACCTTTTATGTTCCTTTCATTGTATGCTATAGCTTTAATATAGGAGGGCTTAATGATTTATCAGATTTCTTTGTCTACACTTTTATTGATTATCGTATTTTTAGTATAATGAAAAGAGACATTCAACTTGATATATATAGGGCATTGGCAATCATGTACGTAATCTGCGTTACCCATGTTCTGTTTTGGTTAAACATTGGTTCTGAACCAGTGCTTTCTATAGTATTAATAGAAATGCCCTTAATTTTTTTTATTTCAGGAGCTGCTTTATCCTTAAAGGATAATTCACTTGGATTCTTGGCATTTTTGGGGAATCGTTTTAAAAGAGTCGTTATGCCATTTTATATCTATGCCATAGTTATGATAGTAATTATGGCTATTCTAACTATAATCTGTATCTATTACCATCAGCAACTTGAATTATTCTTTGGACAAAAGTTTCCAAATAACGAGTTTAATCTTTTTGAATATAACTTGATTGATATTCTTACAATTATATCATGCACCGATATTCCTCAAGCACCATTTGCCATGCATTTATGGTTTATTCTTCCATACTTAATCATTTCGTGTACTTTTGGCTTTCAAATAAAAATAATCAAGAGAATCAATAGATGGATTTATGTATCATTAGCCATTGTTCTTTTTTTAGCGGTTCAATACGTTGTATGCAACATTTTGTGTGATTTTGTTTTCTTCTACAATATTTTTATGATAATCGGTTATTTGTTCTATAAACATATTCATTCGTGGCAGGTACTTGTAATAGGGATTTTTTCACTTGCAATACTTTTTACTTATATTTTTTTGGGAGGATGGATTGTACCTATGCAGTGTCATAAATTTCCTCCTGATTATGTTTATTTGGCATACAATCTTTTTATACTTTGTTTTATCTGTCTCGTTTTTAACAGAATTTCTTTTCCTAACTATAAGATTTTCCAGATATGGAATACACGAGGCTATACAATATACTTATATCAAAACATTATCTTTTTTCTTAGCTATCCAATATATAGGCTATTAATAAGCAGAATCCCCAATCAAATAGTGCAATGGGGACTATGTGCCCTCATAGTATTCGCTTTATCAACAATCGTTAGTTATTACACATATACATTTGAAAGACATATCATTCAGAAAAAATATAAATAAGTTATAGTAAGTAGAAATGTATAATGTAGACAATAAAGTATGGTCGGAGACAATCCGATTTTTGAGATTTCCTCTGATAGTTGGAGTGATTTTTATTCATACTGAAATTCCATTGCCAGATAATATATTTGAAGATAATTGTTTTATTTGGGGGAAGGTTAGGAACATTATGTATCTTTTTAGTTGTGTTTTACCTGCTGCTTGTGTTCCTTTATTCTTTTTTATATCTGGATTCTTGTTTTTTTATAAAATAGACTTTAGCTTAGATGTTTTCAGGCGAAAGTTATTGAGTAGATATAGGACCTTGTTTGTTCCTTATGTAATATGGAATTTAATAGGTTTTTTGTTTTTTTTAATAAAACAATGTTGTAGTTCTGGTTCTAAGATAGATGATAATCATTGTTGTATTACTATTGTTGGTTTCTTGAATAGTTTTTTCATGATTCATCCATCTAATACCAATCCACCATTCAATTTCCCCTTGTGGTTTATTCGTGATTTAATTGTTTTGGTAGTTTTATCCCCAATAATATACTTGTTAGTGAGAAAAATGTGTTCCCTGTTTGTTATTACTTTGGGAATTGTTTGGTTCTTATATGGATTGGAACCTTATGGCTTCCCTGGAGCAAGCCATCAGTCTTTGTTCTTTTTCCCTTTGGGTGCATATTGTGCAATCAATCATAAGCACTTTCAACGATTTTCACTATCTACATTTGTGGCATTGTTGAGCTCTTATCTTGTGCTCTCGTTTTTTGTTGTTTTTTGTAAAGAAATGCCATTTGGGATATATGTTCATCGATTGGGAATTATTTTGGGCATGATTGTATATGTTGAAATCGGGATGTTGCTGTCAAACCGTCATAATCACACATCTTTTCTTAGAGAAGCCAGTTTCTTTATTTATGTAGCACATGGGCTATATATACCTATACTGACAAAAATCCTTGTGATAATTGTAAAACCGGAGTCACCGATATCTTTTCTAACACTTTACTTTTTAATACCAATTATTGTCATTGCTCTCGCCCTGATTGGATATACTGTGATGAAAAGGCTTTTTCCTTCAATGCTTAATCTTCTTGTTGGTGGAAGATAGAACTATTGAATTAATATGCGATTATTTTTTGTGAATTGAACAAATCTATCCATTAGTTACTACTGTTAAAATCTGGAACTAATGACATGTTCTAAAAACTAAGTTTCATTTATTACATGTTTCATTTGAATTCTCCAGGACAAATGTTTTACAGTATTACGAATATCAAGAGGATTAAAAGAATTATGAGAAATAAAGTCTAGTATTTGATAAATATTAATAGGGGATTCGTCAGGTAAAACCTTAAGGACATAAGACTGATTATCGAAATCACTATCCTGCTCACTATATACAAAAGGTATACCACGAGTTGCATACTCTCTATTCTTTAAGGTCTTGATAACAGTTATTCCACTACGATGGCGCGCCAAACTACCTATTGCGAAACAGCACTTATTAAAAATAGTATTCAATTCTTCTCCAAACAACTGACCATGAAAAATAACATGGTCTTGTATACCATATTTTTCTATCAACTCAGCAAAGCCTGGAGCATGTATCGAGCCATGCATTTCATGATAAGCCACACCACCTACAATATGAAAAAATATCTGACGAGGATTGGGATTGTTTTTATAATACTCTCCTAGTCCTGCGATTAACCTATCAAAGCCATGCCAATAATGCACTTCTGCAACACCAATCAAATGAACAGAACCGTCACATGGCAACACATATTGATGTAATGGTATAGAGTCAAAATCTACGCCATTACTTATACGTATAGTTCTTTGGCCAAATATTACATCTGCATCAGAAAAAGTTACGACTGCATTCATCTGTTTATACAATGTATTACGGAATACTTTATCAAATCGTAGCCAAAAGCGTCCTGAGAAATAAGGAAAGCCAACAAATTCCTGATCATATGGATAGGTTGGTATCTCTGTAACGGATTTAATACCTATCGACTTGAGCTTCTTGAATAATTTAATTAGAAAAGGATTAGCATTCTGAAAACATCTAGCGTAAACAAATTCTATATGATTGCTTTTACAATAAGTATAAATACAACCATAATCTATGCGCTGCCACAAACCTGCAAATATACCTCTTCCATAATCTTTTATTATATCTCCATCCACATAGCGGCATCGATGTCCTCGTTCATCAAAATCATAATAACACAGATGGACTTCATAACCATTTTCACGAAGCCCCTTTACTTGATAATGAATCTTTTTACTAATACCACTGGCCTCAGAAAAACCATGATATACTAAGAAAAGTATTCGCATTCTTTTATTTTTTTGCAAATATACACAAAATATTTGGAATAATCAATAAATATCTGTATTTTTGCAGTTGAGATGAATAAAATTTGCTTTTTATTAGACTCTATTTTCTCCATTGGAGGAGTTCAACGGGTAACTGCAGTGATTGCTAAAGAACTCGCAAGAGATTATGATGTCACTATAGTGACCTTTGACCATCGCAATTCAAAAGACACAAATCTCTATGGATTAAAAGAAGTTGATATCCATTATCAATTTTTCCAATATCCTCAAATAGGAAAATTTAAACAAATACTCTACAAAATATGTAGCGGTTTATATTTGAAACTGGGACTTCAATCTGAATGGCCATCAAATATCTATGCTAGAAGCTCTTTTCCTGCGAAGCAGAGAAATGCTATTGTATCCGAGTTACGACAAGGAGAATATGATATTATTATTGGTGTTCATGCACCATTAGCCGCAAGATTAGCAACTTTAAAAAAGGATTTGCCACAAACAAAACTAATTGGATGGTTGCACAATTCATACGAAGCTCTATTTGGTGAGGAGTCTCATTATTTCATTGGACCGAGAAGAAAGCGGCATTATATATACCAGTTTAGAAAGTTAGACAATGTCGTTGTGCTTTGTCAAGATGACGCCAACCGTTTTCATCAATATGACAATGCCTTTATGCCAACTGTCATCTACAATCCTTTGACACTTAAGTCTGGAAGTCTATCAACAGGTGACAGCAAAAGATTCTTGGCTATTGGACGTTTTACACCCTTACATAAGGGAATTGACTTGTTAATTGAGGCTTTTTATTTATTCTCACAAAAGAATGGCGATTGGTGTCTCGATATTGTAGGTGAAGGCTGTGAAGAAGATAAATATAGAAGTATTATCAGTAAATACCGTTTAGAGGATAGAATTACCATTTATCCATTCACGAATCAGATACAGGATTTTTACTCAAAAGCACAGGTATATGTATTAAGTTCTCGTTGGGAAGGAATGCCATTGGTATTGGTAGAAGCAATGTCTCATGGACTACCTATTATTACATCAGATTTGCCTGTCTGCAAAGAAATCATGGGCGATTTTGCACTTTATTTCAAAAACGGAAATATTAAAGAGCTTGCACGACAACTAGAAGGCGCCACCCATATTGATTGGCAAGAAAAATCAAAAGAAGCCATAAAAATTGCCCAACGATTTGACGTAAAACAAATCGTTGAGCAATGGAAACAGCTGATGGAGTCGTAAATCTATTCAAACAGCCCCATCACTTTTTCTACAATTGGAGCCATATCGTAGTATTTGTATTCTGCAAGACGACCACCAAAGATAACATCTGGCTCCTGGTCTGCCAGTGCACGATATTGCTGATAGAGAGACATATTACGCTCATCATTCACACTATAATAAGGCTCCATACCATCTTTCCATTCAGTAGAATATTCACGAGAAATCACTGTCTTGGGGCATTTGTAGACGTCATCACCAAACATCTCGAAATGTTTGTGCTCGATGATGCGCGTATAGGGAACTTCGGCATCTGTGAAGTTCATGACGGCATTACCCTGAAAGTTTGGCATGTCAAGGATTTCTTCCTCGAAGCGGACTGTGCGATATTCAAGTTTACCAAAACAATAGTCGAAATATTCATCCAGTTTTCCTGTATAAAGAATCTTATCAAATTGAGAATTGAGAATTGAGAATTGAGAATTACTTTTCTTTCGTTCTTCAATGAAGTCTACTCCCGTCATTGTCTCTACTCCTTCGAGCAAGCCATCGATAAGCTTGTTAAAACCACCAATGGGGATACCTTGAAAGCGATCGTTAAAATAATTATTATCATGAACGAAACGGACTGGCAGACGCTTGATGATAAATGCAGGCAATTCGCTGCATTTGCGTCCCCATTGCTTCTCAGTATAGCCTTTAATCAGAATCTCGTAGATATCCTTACCTATCAACAACTGGGCTTGTTCTTCCAAGTTGCGTGGCTCAGTGACACCATCAGCCTTCATCTTAGCTAATGCCTCCTGCCGTTGTTCTTCTATCTTAGCCTGAGCCTCAGCAGGAGTCAGCACACCCCACATCTGGTAGAAGGTATTCATATTAAAGGGCAGGTTATACTGCTTACCTTTATAATTAGCGATGGGAGAATTGGTATAGCGGTTGAACTCAACAATGGAGTTCACAAAGTCCCACACTTTTTTATTGGAAGTATGGAAAATATGGGCACCATACTTATGGACATTGATGCCTTCAATGTTTTCACAATAGATGTTTCCTCCGAGATGATTGCGTTTGTCGATA
>JAEEGG010013283.1_pt1 | contig 17644 bp, 15 predicted proteins | sample 9134161 | NCBI WGS metagenome assembly JAEEGG01 (sample SAMN16246543, study PRJNA631951) | gut metagenome | biome: gut microbiome; feature: rumen; material: CR-attached | host: Bos | place: Iran: Karaj | collected 2018-10 | reverse complement strand
ATATAGTTTATGAATTTTAACTTATGAGATTTCATAGTGATTCTTTAAATAAGTAAAGAGTAGGTAAGATTTTTAGTGAATATTAGTTGTATACAAATGGAGTGCACACCATAGTATAAATATAAAAATGATAAAAGAGAGGTATTTGATGAAGAAAAAAATATGCATATTATTATCACTGTTAATGATTATGATATGTCTTATTATAATCTTTAACAACAATGAAGCCAATGCAGAAGATGGTTTAAATTTGAAACTGAATGACAAGTGTGAAGACCTGCCTTATAGTTATTTAGAAAACCAAAATGAAGCAAGCGCAATCACAGACAAATTCATTAAATCTTTAGTTGAGAAGAATGGGATATCGGTAGATGACTCAGAATATACGGTTAATGGAATGCGCGCAAATGCGTATCCGTTGTACTACGCTGGAGCATATATTAATACTGATGGTAATTTAGTATTACAGATTAGTGAAGATTACTATAAGGAAGATTATAAAGATTGCGAATGGTATACAGAGTTCACGAACATAGTTAATAGTGAGAATTTTTATAGTCATCCTGCAAGACACAGTTATTCAGAACTCGTTAATGCTATTTCAGACATTACAAAAGGCAACTTACATAAACGAATTATAGAGGAGGGTCTTAGCATTACCGGCGCCGGAATTAATGATTATAAAAATATAATAGATGTATACGTTAAGAACCTTGAAGATTATGATCGTATTGTTGCCATATTGGATTCTGAATGGTATTATGTAGAAGTGTTGGATTGTGTAATGCAAGACTGTGTAGGTTTATATCCGGGCGGAGGTGCTACGACCTATAATACGGGCGACTGTGAGTTTAGTGTTGCATGCAGAGCTAGGAAAAATCTTCCGGATGGCTCTATGTTGATGGATTTTTAACATGTGCTCACAGCTTTTCAGGAATCTCAGATGTATATATAGATATTGGAGCAACATATAATATACCGATTGGTACATGTTATTCTTATTGGCAAAAAAAGACTAGTACCTCGGATGTTGCTTTTATTGAAACAAATAATAATACTACACTGTACGATACTGTTTTCATGGATGTTACTATATTGAATTCGTCGTATTCTGCTACTATGGGAACTGTCGTATATAAAAGAGGAACATCTACAGGAACTACTCATGGGGAAGTGATATATAGTTCATATTCAGGTACGGATGTTAATGGAGAAACATTTAATGATTTGGTTTGGGCAGGGGCAGGTACTTTTTTTTATGATAGCGGAGGAATAGTGTATAGTGTACCTGATGCTACGGGGCATGCTAATGTTTTAGGCATTATAAAGGCAACTATATACGGCTCATTGGTATTTACAAAAATGTATAATGATTTAGGAGCACTTCAAAGTGGACCGATATATTTTTCTTTATATTAAGATATAAAAAAGGGGCTGTGAAAAAATGGGACTAAAAATTGTCCCATTCTTCACAGCTCCTATTTTTTTACGGATAACCAATCTTTTTGAGGGTTTGCCAAACTTGTTGAGGGTCAGTCTTGAGGGGCTGACCTTTGTCCCTCAAACTAGACCCTCACGAAGTTAGACCCTCAACAAGTTTGGATACCCAGATAATTATAGGGATGGGAGCAGTTTTGACTTGCTCCCTTTTTTTCGTTTCTTTATGATTATTGAAATATATGTTCTTGGTTTTTTGAACTTCGTGAAGTATGCTCACTGTTAAAAAGGTTTGCTGATATATCGGATTACAAAGATATATCCTTGTCCTTATGCCTTTGAAGAACCAGTTTGCTAGAATCTGGACCATAAAGGAATTGATTATAACTGTCACGCATTTCTTTGAGCCTTTTGCATTCTGCTTCCTTAGCTCGGTACTAGATAATGGCGTCTCCATCCATGATCCAGAAGTAAAGAATGTCGCGATTATCACAGAGTCCAAAGTTAGTTTTATGCAAATGATAGGGCGTATACGAGCTGAATCTTCAGATGATTGTACTCTCTATTTCCTGATTCGGAAAGCCAAAGATTTTAAGTATAAAATGGAGAGATCCGAAAAAATGAAAACATATATTGAGGAGATAAACCCTAAGCAGATTCAGAAAAACCCCTATGGATACTTTTCAATTATTTGGGAAAATACCCCAGCTGATGAAGCAGAATTGCTTAGAAAATCTCTGATAGTTACTAACGGAACTGTTGATATTTATACAGTTGATGATAAAGAAGCATTTACATTTTCATATGGAAACTGTTTCTTTGAAAAGAACGAAGCTGCAAGACGTAAGGTAAGTGATTATTACTTGATGATTAGCAGATTGTATGCATGTGCTGTAGAGAATCCCCTGAAAGTAATTTACGAGCAAATGAACTGGATCAAAAGAGATGAAGCCGATCTTACAATTTTGGATTCAGATTTTTTGGCTGACTATAAGGCAAAATTAGTTGAGAGATTACTTATGGTTGTGGATTATGATAAAGAAAGAATCATTGAACTAAAAAAGGAAATAGTAAAAACATATAGAAAGTACTGTTTCCCTGAGATTACAGTAAAGAATACTTCCTTAAGTAACGACAAGTTACGGGAAATCTGTAATGATAATGATTTGGAACTAAAGGAAACAAAAGGGGAAAAAGGTAATAAATTGTACAGTATAGTAAAAAAATCTGATGAAAAAGGAGGTAAAGCATTATGAAATATACAAAATTAAATGTTTCTGAAAGTATAAGAGATATTTCCCTGAGGGATCAAAAAAGGAACCAAGGGGAGAATAATAGTGACTATAAAACTCCACCATGGCATCGATATGTGCTGACTATAACCGAAGCTGCAGAATACTACCACATCGGGGAAGCGAAACTGAGAATGTTAGTTCTTGAAAATCAAACCCAAGAGTTTGCCATTCTGAATGGGAACAGGGTACTGATTAAACGTAAGAAGTTTGAAGAGTTCCTGGATTTTGCTACTGCAATCTGATAGAAGCAGGGGTAAAAAGGAGTGGAAAAAGAGCTGGGTTCATGATATAATACTAACAAGTGAATCTGGCCCTTCTCCTACCCAATATGGAGGAGATGAGATACAATGAGTGAAAAGCGAAGGGATAATAAGAATCGTATCCTTCGTAATGGTGAAAGTCAGCGGCCTGATGGTAGGTATCGCTTTAAGTATGTTGATGTAAAAGGGCAACAAAGAGATGTATATAGCTGGAAGTTAGAACGCCATGATCCTAATCCACCAGGTAAGAGAAATGATTTATCGCTTAGGGAGAAGGAGCACCTTATCGAAACAGATCAGTTTAATGGTGTTGTTACTGGGGGTGGAGGTTATACTGTTCTTTCATTGTGCGAAAAGTATACATCTATAAAAAAGGGCGTTAGAAATAGCACCAGAACAGGTTACAAAACTGTCTTAAACATACTAAAGAAAGACAGTTTTGGTAGAAAACGTATAGATACAGTACATTTATCTGATGCACAGGCTTGGTTGGTTAAACTGCAAAAGGTGGATGGAAGAAGCTACAGCTCCATACATACTATAAGGGGGGTAGTTCGTCCAGCCTTTCAAATGGCTGTAAATGATGATCTTATAAGGAAAAATCCTTTTGACTTTGAACTGGTGACAGTAATAGTTAATGATAGTGTAACAAGAGATGCTATTACTCGCAAGCAGATGAGAGATTACCTTAAGTTTGTAGCTGATGATATTCATTTTAGTAGGTACTATGATGCTATATACATCCTTTTTCATACAGGACTTAGGATTTCAGAGTTTTGTGGATTAACGTTTGATGATATAGACTTCGAAAATAAGCGAATAAGGGTGGAACGTCAGTTACAGCGTACTTCTGAGATGCAGTACATCATCGAAAAGCCTAAGACGGAAAACGGTAATCGTTTTGTTCCTATGATGTATGATGTACCTGATTGCTTTAGACGGATATTGGCGAACAGGATTAAGCCTAAGGTTGAGCCGGTAGTAGATGGATATGCAGGTTTCTTGTTTCTTGATAAGAATGAGATGCCTATGGTGGCTTTACATTGGGAGAAGTATATGGAGCATATTCTGGAAAAGTATAACAGTATGTACAAAATTCAGATGCCTACAGTTACGCCCCATGTGTGCAGGCACACGTTCTGCTCAATTATGGCTAGATCTGGGATGAATCCTAAGACCTTGCAGTACATTATGGGCCATGCAGATATATCAGTAACGCTTAACACCTATACTCATCTGAAGTATGAGGATGTTGAGAAAGAGGTGAATTGTATTACCAAGGATAGCAAAGAAAAAGTATCAGTGGTAAACGAGTAATCTCACATTATGTTGATTCGCTGGAAACCGCATAAACACTGGGTGGTACGGAATTTGAATATACCACTTTTTGTACCACTTTTGCAGAAAAAAATATGAGAAAATATGGGATGATTTGAGAAAATACATATAAAATGTTTACCACCAGATCATCCCGAAAAGTCCTAAGAACACTGATAAATAGGGAGTTTTGAGAAAATGATAAGAGTTTTATTCGTATGCCACGGCAATATCTGCCGATCAACAATGGCGGAAAGTGTTTTTACGTATATGGTTAAGCAGCGGGGTCTGGAGAAGCAGTTCAAGATCAACTCGGCTGCTACGAGTACCGAGGAGATAGGAAACAGCCCTCACTATGGGACAGTATCAAAGTTAAAGGCCGAGGGGATACCGCTGGTACCGCACAGGGCTGTGCAGATGACCAACTGGGATTATGACGATTACGACTATCTGATAGGTATGGATTCGGCAAATATCAGAAATATGGGACGCATCTGTGGTGGGGATCCCAAGGGAAAGTTTTACAGGATGCTGGAGTTTGCCGGCTCTTTGGATGATGTGGCTGACCCCTGGTATACCCGTGATTATGATACTGCCTACAGGGACATAAGAAAAGGACTCGAAGGCTTTATGAAGTTTTTGGAGGAGCGGGGAGAAATTTAAGTATGAGCGAAATTGAACTTCTGCATGAAGGTGAACGCCTGGATGAGCTCAACCGCAATAATCTGATGATAATACAGGATCCGTCAAGATTCTGCTTTGGGATGGATGCAGTGCTCCTTTCGGGGTTTGCAAAGGTTAAGGCAGGAGAAAAGGCCATAGATCTTGGTACGGGAAATGGGATAATACCGATCCTGTTATCTGCAAAGACCGAGGGAGAACATTTTACGGGACTTGAGATACAGCCTGAGAATGTGGATATAGCCACCCGGAGTATAAAATATAATCATCTGGAAGAAAAGATAGATATAGTGGAAGGAGATATAGTTAAAGCATCGGAGATATTTGGAAAATCCGTCTTTGATGTGGTGACCTCCAATCCTCCGTATATGATAGGACAGCATGGCCTGACAAATCCTGACTCTGCGAAAGCTATAGCCAGGCATGAGGTAAAATGTACCTTTGAAGATGTGGCAAGAGAGACTGCGGCACTGCTTAAGCCGGGCGGAAGATTTTATCTGGTACACCGTCCGTTCAGACTGGCTGAGCTTATGGTTACTTTGGTAAAATATAAGCTTGAGCCAAAGCGCATGAAAATGGTACATCCGTTTATAGACAAAGAGCCCAATATGGTACTTATGGAGTGCGTAAGAGGCGGTAACTCACGTATGACTGTGGAGGCTCCTCTTATAGTTTATAAGGAGCCAGGAATTTATACTGAGGAAATTTACTCGATATACGGATATTGAGATCTTGTAAATATGATTAAAAATGTCATCATGAACGACAGCGAAGGATCAGGAATTTAGGAGTTCTTTATAGATTTCCTGCTTGGATACGCCTCTGTCTTTGGCGGCGGCCTTCATAGCCTCTTTTTTATCCATACCCTGATCGATATACATATTAACATGTTCTTCTATGGAGAGCTTCTGCCATTCGGCACGGCTCTCCTCTTTTAATTCTCCGAAGGAACGTCCTTCTATCAGGATAACGCATTCACCTTTGGGTTCGTTTTCACGATAGAAAGCTAAGGCATCTTGCAAAGTGGTCAGGAATACAGTTTCATGTTTTTTTGTAAGCTCCCTGCATATGGTGGCACGGCGGTCACCGAGTGTTTCCAACAGCTCTTCCAAAGTCTTTATCAGGTGATGGGGAGCCTCGTACAGGATAATGGTACGTGTTTCATTTTTCAGGACATCGAGGATGTTTTTCCTCTCTTTTTTGTCTGTCGGCAGAAATGCTTCAAAGGCAAATCGTCTCGTGACAAGTCCGGATACCGTGAGTGCCGTGATACATGCGCATGCGCCGGGAAGGGATGTAACCGTAATACCTGCTTCGTGTGCCATTTTTACAAGTTCCTCACCCGGATCTGAGATGGCAGGAGTACCCGCATCTGTAATCAGCGCGATGTTCTGACCTTCGAGCAGCTTTTCGATGAGAGTATGCCCCTTGTCTATTTTGTTGTACTCATGATAACTGGTCATGGGAGTGCTTATCTCAAAATGATTCAGCAGCTTTATACTGTTTCGGGTATCCTCGGCAGCTATGAGGTCGACCTCTTTTAAGGTCCTTAATACTCGCATGGTTATATCTTCAAGGTTGCCTATGGGAGTAGCGCATAGGTACAGGGTTCCGGCCATGATTTATCTCCTAAATGATTAAATAAATTGATATTTTATGATTTACAGCGAATCAAGTATAACAAAATCTCACCTTCAAGTCAAATCTCTCAAAGATTCAGTCAGATGTAAAAATATGTAGAAAAATATTTTCCGATAGTTTATAATAATTGCATTAAGATAATCGGAGAAGTTATATGACTGTCAAAAAATTCTACTTTATTATAAGTATTTTATTGGTGTCTGTTTTGCTGGTGAACTGTTCAAACGAAACTGAACAGGCCGCAGAACCGGGGTTACTCCTGGGGTTTAGCCAGATAGGTACGGAGAGTGCCTGGAGAATAGGGAATACACGTGACATTGAGGAAGCGGCAGAGAACAAGGGCATCAATCTAATGCTCGAAAATGCCAATCAGAAGCAGGAAAACCAGATCGCTGCAATAAGAAGATTTATAGCATACCAGGTGGATGTTATTGCTTTTTCACCTATCGTTGAAGACGGCTGGGATAACGTGCTTGAAGAAGCAAAAAGTGCAGGCATACCCGTTATACTGGTTGACAGGGATATCAGTACGGAGAAGGAAGGTCTTACCTCCTGTCTGATAGGTGCTGATTTCTATAAGGAAGGTTTTATGGCGGGAGAATATCTTGTGCGTAAAGCAGACAGTCTTGGACTGGAGCACGTGAATATCGTTGAGATCACAGGCACTACCAATTCGACACCTATGAGACAGCGACAGGCGGGCTTTATGGATGCCATAGCCGGGGACGAGCGCATGACGGTGATTGAAAGCATCGACGGAGATTTCTTAAAAAGCCGTGGGGCTGAAAATATGAGATATCTGCTGGAAACCTACGGTGAGGATATCGATGTAGTTTATTCACATAATGATGAGATGACATTGGGTGCTCTGCCCGAAATAGAAAATGCCGGATTTGTACCCGGAAAGGATATCATCATTATTTCAATCGACGGCGGACAGGAAGCGATAGATGTATTAAAGAAGGGTAAGATCAACTGCGTGGTTGAATGTACTCCCAAGCTTGGCAAGATACTTATGGAGACAGCGGTTAAGCTGAAGGCAGGTGAATCCGTCCAGGCGGTGATCCATCCTGAAGAGCAGATATTCAGTGACGAGATGGATACTTCTAAGATATCACCAAGAGGATATTGATTATGGAGAAAAACCGGATCAAAAAAGAAAAAAGTATTCTCGGGCGTATAAACGATCTAAGCCATAAGCTTGTTCTGGTGCTGGTTATCCCTATCGTCTTGAGTCTGGTACTGATGCTTGTATATGCGGGGAAATATCACAATGCCATCGAGAGAATGGAGACTATTGCAAGCATTAAGACCATAGTGGCTTCGGATATACCCGGAAGTGCATGGAATATAATCATAGGCCGTGATGATTTTGCAAGCAGTAAGCTGTATCTCAAGATCCACGATGTAGAGAATACCATTGAAAAGATTACCGAGAGCACGGATTCTGAAAACCGTTTGTCCCTGATAGTTGCAGGACGTACCATGAAGACCCTTGAGAGTTATGTGGACCGTATCAGGGATAATATAACAGATCAGGTCCCGGTGGTTGAGAATGAAGCTGTACTCGTCGAGGTAAGGGATGTTGCGTCTCTCGTGGACAGCATGCTGAACGAATATATTGCCCAGGAGATCGATTCAACCGGAAAGATGAGCGGAAGCCTGCAGCTTGTAATTTTGCTCACTGCCATAGCGGAGATAGTGATAGTGGTTATCTCTTTATGGATCAGAAACAGGTCCGTGAAGAAGACAGCTCTTTTTGTAAGACAGCCCATAGAGCATCTCGAGGAAGTGACAGCAAAGCTTTCGGAAGGTACTCTTGATGCGAGACTTGCAGATACTGACGTTACGGAGCTGAGAAATCTGACTGCTCAGGTTAATACTATGGCTAAGAGGTTAAAGAGCATGATGGAAAAGAGTGCTCTTGATGCCAGGAATCTCAGAAAGGCTGAGCTGCGTACACTGCAGGCTCAGATCAATCCCCACTTTTTGTATAACACTCTTGATGCGATCGTATGGAAAGCAGAGGCAGGGGAAAAGGACGAGGTCATCCAGCTTACAAGCGCTTTAAGTGATTTCTTCCGTATAAGCCTTTCGTCAGGTGCCGACTGGATACCGATACGTCAGGAGAAAAAGCATATCGAGGGATATCTGAGGATCCAGCAGACAAGGTATCGTGATATCATGGATTATGAGATAGATATCCCGGATACGATCGGTGACTATTTTATATTGAAGCTTTTGGTTCAGCCGCTGGTTGAAAATGCCATATACCATGGTATAAAGATTAAAAGGGGCGGCGGCATGATAAAGGTTTCTGCTAAGGAAGAAGACGGAAAGCTTACGTTTACCGTTAAGGATACAGGTCTCGGAATGACACCGGAACAGCTTGAAGCCCTTAACGACCGTATGATAAAGGAACAGCCGACGGTAAGCCACGGCGGAAGCGGCGGATTCGGACTTGTTAACGTAAACTTGAGGATAAGACTGTATTATAACCAGACAGACGGACTTAAGATCACGAGCGGTCCGGGCGGAACTGAGGTAAGCTTTACCGTTCCGTGCAGAACTGAAAAGGAGATATACGAAAATGAAAGTGTTTCTGGCTGATGACGAGGTAGTTATAAGAGAAGGTATAAGAGAATCCTTTCCCTGGGACGAAACGACCTATACTCTGGTGGGTGAGGCCCCTGATGGTGAAATGGCATTACCTATAATAAGAGATACAAACCCCGACATTGTGATCACAGATATCAGGATGCCTTTTATGGACGGGCTGGAGCTCTGCCGTACCCTGCGCGCACAGATGCCATGGATAGGAATAATAGTACTCAGTGGTTATGATGAATTTGAGTATGCCCGGCAGTGTATCCAGCTGGGTGTCAGGGAATATCTTTTAAAGCCGATAAATGCGGAAAAACTTAAAGAAGTATTGGATAAGGTTAGTGCCCAGATCCTTTCCGAGAGAAAAACCCTGGAGCATGCGGCAAGCCTCAGAGCACGTATGGAAAGTGATGGGAAATTCATAAAAGAGAAGCTGATTGGGGTATTTTTCAATGATGAATCAACCGAAGAGGATGCCCAGAATGTTTTAAAACAGCTGGGATCGATGGGATGTAATGTTGAGGCTCCCTATTATGCCGTTATAGATGCAGCGTTTTCACCCGAGAGGACCGGACAGGAGGCAGCGGCGGACCTGGCGGCAAACAGCGGGGATATCGTTTTTGCATCGGCGAGCAGGACGGGCAGCAGGCTTCTGGTACTTGGGAATACTATGGAGGAAGCAGAGGAGCGGGCCTATGCGTTTGCATCTTCTCTGGTACGTGAGCTGGAACGTCTGGGATGCAGTCCTATAAGAGTCGGTATAGGTGACATAGTCGATGAACCCGAAAAGATTTATAACAGCTTTAGGACGGCAAGGCATATCCGTCATCTGATCGTTAAACGGACCGATGAACAGGCGATCATTCTGGGTGCCAGGGAGATGGGGGAGGTTGACGATGATAAAAAGGTTTCCTCTGTCATAAGCGATGCAAAAATGTATATGCTTGACCATTTTTCAGATCCGAGCCTTATGCTTCAGGACGTGGCCAAGGCAGTCGGTATGAGCAACAGCAGGTTTTCAACGGTTTTCTCACAGCAGAACGGGCAGACATTTACAGAATATCTTATCCATCTGAGACTGAGCAAGGCAAAGGAAATGCTGAGGTCGACAGATATAAAAAATACACAGATAGCCCGTGAAGTAGGATATAATGATTCACATTATTTCAGTTATATCTTTAAGAAAAATGTTGGAATTACTCCTACGGAATACCGTGTACAGTATCAGAATATACCGGAATAAAATAATTTTTAACCAAAATAAAATGAAAATTAACGTTTTTGTGTTTTCCATGGTATATTTGGGATAATATTCAACCAAGTCAAAATCAATATGGATTTACCTCCTTTTATGAATGTGTTAAGATATTTCCAAGTGAACGGCATATATCGATCTGCCGCTTACTCTATACTTACATCCGTCATATGACGGCCATAATAAGGAGGTAATTTTTTAATGAAAAGAGCAAAAACTTTATTATTAGTGTTTACACTTGTAATGAGCATGGTTATTGCATGTGCATGTGATTCAAAGAAGTCAAATGATGGTAACGGTTCAAACAACAATACCGCTAACACATCAAATACTTCAAGTGCAAAGATTAAGGTAGGCGTTGTTAACAATCCTCCTTCAGAGTCCGGTTACCGTGAGGCTAACGTTAAGGATATGGAGGCAGTTTTCTCTTCAGCTAACGGATATGAGCTTAAGACAGCTTACAGCTTGAAGAATGATGATCAGCTTCAGGCAGCTCAGGGATTTATCACAGAGGGTGTTGATTATCTTCTTATCTCTGCAGCAGAGACAACAGGCTGGGATGAAGTTTTAAAGAAGGCTAAGGAAGCCGGCATTAAGGTATTCCTTTTCGACCGTATGATCGATGTTGATGCAAGCCTTTATGAGGCAGCAGTAGTTTCTGATATGGCTAAGGAAGGCGAGACAGCAGTTAACTGGTTATTAAGCCAGAACCTTCCTGAGTACAAGGTTATCCACATCCAGGGTGCTATGGGTTCAGATGCTCAGATCGGACGTACCGGTGCTCTTGATGAGCAGTTTGCTTCAGGCAAGATGACAAAGGTTGTTCAGCAGACAGCTACATGGGATGAGGCAGAGGCTAAGAAGATCGTTGAGTCAGTTATCAACAGCGGCGAAGATTTCAATGTAATCTACGCAGAGAACGACGGTATGGCAAAGGGTGCTGTTGCAGCACTTGACGAAGCAGGTATCACTCATGGTGTTGACGGTAAGGTTATCGTTATGGGCTTTGACTGCAATAAGTGGGCACTTCGTGAACTCCTTGCAAAGAAGTGGAATTATGATGGACAGTGTTCACCTTTCCAGGCACAGATCATCAGCGATATAATCCAGGGCAAGAAGTCAATCACTGATAAGAAGATCATCAACGAAGAGAAGGGATTTGACGCAAAGACCCTTACTCAGGCTGATATCGACACCTATGGTTTAGGAGAATAATAAAATATTTTAGCTGACCAATTGCGCAGCTGGGCTGTATGCTACTAGCAGCTCAAGCTGCGCTTTTTTAACAGAAGAATATAGACTTCCGTCACAACAGGATTAGAAGGTGATCCTTCAGTGACTAAAAATATGGGAGAAGAGAGCCATGAATGAAGACGTATTACTTACAATGCGCCATATAGAAAAAAGGTTCCCCGGGGTGCTGGCACTTAATAATGTGGATTTTACCTTAAGAAAGGGTGAGATACATGCGCTCATGGGGGAAAACGGCGCAGGTAAATCAACCTTGATAAAAATCCTCACCGGAGTCTATCAGATGGACGGTGGTGAGGTGACTATAGAAGGACAGCCTGTGGTCATACATTCACCTCAGGATGCCCAAAACAGCGGTATCAGCACTGTGTATCAGGAGATTACATTGTGTCCTAATCTGACCGTTGCCGAAAATATGTTTATCGGCAGAGAAGACAGTGCATGGATACGCCAAAAAGAATATGAAAAAAGAGCAGATGAAATATTAGAGAAACTTGGAATACCTACCAGGGGCGTTACACAATTAGGCCGCTGTTCCCTGGCTATCCAGCAGATGGTAGCTATTGCCAGGGCTGTGGATATGAAGTGTAAGGTTTTGATCCTTGACGAGCCCACATCTTCCTTGGACGACAAGGAAGTAAATATGCTGTTTAAGCTCATGAGGGATCTGAAAGCAGAGGGTGTAGGAATCATATTTGTTACTCATTTCTTAGAGCAGGTATATGAGGTAAGTGATCGCATCACGGTCTTAAGGAACGGAGAGCTGGTCGGAGAGTACCCTGTAGAAGAGCTTCCGCAGGTTCAGCTGGTATCCAAGATGCTGGGAGAGAATCTGATAGAAGAGCTTCCGGAAGTTCAGACGGAAACCAAGATGATCGGTACGGATCAGGATGGAGTGAGTGCTGTTGGCGAAATGATCAGGGAAGAGATCAAGAAGAACAGCGATGTATTCTACGAGGCAGAGTCACTTTCGAGTAATCAGGCTCTTCCGTTTGACTTTAAAATACGTAAGGGTGAGGTTAACGGATTTACCGGGCTTTTAGGTTCCGGACGAAGTGAGAGCGTCAGGGCGATTTTCGGTGCGGATAAGGTAACCGGCGGAACGGTAAAGATAAAAGGTGAACAGGTTAAGATCAACCGTCCGATAGATGCCATGAAGCACGGTATAGGGTATCTTGCCGAGGACAGAAAGAGGGACGGTATAATCGCAGACTTAAGTGTACGTGAAAACATAATCCTTGCGCTGCAGGTTATGAACGGATTCTTTAAGCCGATAAGCAGGAGTGAATCCGAGGCTTTTGCCGATGAATATATAAAGGTGCTGAACATTAAGACTGCCAGCCGTGAGACTCCTGTCGGTTCACTGTCCGGAGGAAATCAGCAGAAGGTAATACTTGCCAGATGGCTGCTCACACATCCCGATTATCTGATACTTGACGAGCCGACCAGAGGAATAGATATAGGTACCAAATGGGAGATCCAGAAGCTTGTATTAAAGCTCGCAGAAGACGGTGTGAGCGTTACATTTATTTCCTCAGAGATTGAAGAGATGCTCCGTACATGCAGCAGGCTTATAGTCATGCGAGACAGGCATGTGGTAGGAGAGCTTAAGGGTGACGATCTGAACCAGGCACAGGTTATGAAAACTATTGCGGGAGGTGAGGCTTAAAATGGATACCAAAAAGAAATTTAACTTAAGTCTCGGACAGCTTACCATTCCGATCATAGCTATTCTGATACTTGTAGTATTTAACCTTATAAGAGATCCAAGCTTTTTCAGTATAGGAATTACACAGAACAATGACGGAAACAGCGTGCTTTCCGGTAACCTTATAACAGTTATAAACGGTGCGAGCGAACTGGCAATACTTGCCATGGGTATGACACTTGTTACTGCAGCCTGTGGCGGACAGGATATCAGCGTTGGTGCGGCTGCTGCGATCGCCGGCAGTGCATTTGTAAAGATACTTAAATCCGGAGATTCTATTTCCGTAGGTACCGTTATCCTGGCTTTCCTTTTTGCATGTGTAGTTGCAATGATCTTCGGTGCATTCAACGGCACACTGGTTGCTGTGTTTAAGATACAGCCTATGATAGCTACTCTGATCCTGTACACCTGCGGCCGTTCGATCGCATACTGGATAAACGGAGGAGCTACTCCTACCGTACAGAGTTCGATCATTACGGCTATAGGCGGTTTTATCCCGGGTATCCCGGTACCGACTCCGGTTCTGATAGTTGTGATCGTAGCAATAATATTCAAGCTGGTATTCCATTTTACTTCACTTGAGATCTTAACTCAATCGGTTGGTATTAACGGAAGCGCCGCAAGGCTCAACGGTATCAATTCAACATTTATAAAGCTTTTATCCTTTATCGTTCTGGGCGTATGTGTTGCGGTTGCCGGATGTATCGGTGTGAGCCGTCTGGGACTGATCAACCATGAAACTCTGCTCATCGACATAGAAATGGATACCATTTTGGCAGTAGCCATAGGTGGAAACAATCTCGGTGGCGGAAAGTTTAAGATAAGCGGCAGTATAATCGGTGCATATGTTATCCAGATGCTTACGATCACACTTTATGCCATGAAGGTTTCATCAACCGATGTTAAGGCATATAAGGCTATCGTTATCATCCTTCTGGTTGTTATCGGATCACCGGTTGTAAAGGCTAAGTTTGAAAAACTTATGACGAAGCTTCGTTCGGGTAAGGCAAAAGAAACCGTGAAAGGAGCTGAATGATCATGAATAATATCGTTGAAAAAAGAAGAGAACCCCTTTCAGATACCAAGCTCCTGATGACCATAACCATCAGCATATTTATTGTAATGTATCTGTTGGCTATGGGCTTACTCGGAGGCGGTTTCCTGCATCCGCAGCAGATTTTCGATATGCTGAATGATAATGCCAGTCTGATCATCGTTTCATGCGGTCTGACTATCGTTATGATAGGCGGCGGTATCGATATCAGTGTTGGCGCTGTAACCTCTCTGGTTGTAATGAGCTGCGTATTGTACCTGAATAATGGCGGTAATATATTTGTAGCAGTCCTGCTTGCACTGGGAATAGGACTTGCATTTGGTTTAGTTCACGGATATCTGATCAGTTATCTGGAGATACAGCCCTTTATAGTTACACTTGCAGGCATGTTCTTTGCCAGAGGTATGACTACGATACTCTCAGTAAATCCGCAGAAAGTCACACATGAGGGTTTTGCAGCTCTTCGTGATATAAAGATAGAGATTTCCTGGCTGGGATATACCGCAAAGAATGGAAACCTTGTTCCTGCACGTATGGAATTGGGTGTTGTAATTGCTTTTATCTGCGTGATAGCAGTGTTCATACTGCTTAAGTACCTTCGTCTCGGCCGTTGCTTCTATGCGATGGGCGGAAATCAGCAGAGTGCGCTGATGCTGGGTATAAACGTAAAGAGAACCCGCTTTATAAGCTATGTATTAAGCGGATGTTTAAGCGGTATTTCAGGATTTGTATTTATGATGCATACGGGAGCAGGAAATGCAACTAATGCAGCCGGCATGGAAATGAATGCGATCGCTGCAGCCATCATCGGCGGTACACTTCTTACCGGTGGTGTCGGTAATGTTATCGGAACCTTCTTTGGTGTTATGACACTTACTACTATAAAGAAGATCGTAGTTTCATCAGGACTTAACGATCCCTGGTGGCAGAATATTACCACAGGTGGTATGCTTTGCTTCTTTATCCTGCTGCAGAGCGTAGTTTTGAGCAGAAGAAACGGAAAAAAGAAATAGTTTCATAAGTCTTCCCCTTAAAAAGGAGAGCCTGTACCGGTTGGTAGGGTTCTCCTTTTTCTTGATTAAAGTCGGGTTTGGGGAGGGCAAATTGTGAAATTTTTATAAAAATAAAAAAAGTTAGTGACATTTACAAAAAAGTGTGTATAATATATACTCGAAAGTAAATGGGCGTAGTGCAGGCCGGATGGATGTCAGGAGATAAAGCCCGGAAGAAGCTACGCAATATATAAAGAAAAGGAGTATGTATTATGGCACTTGATTTAACAAAGTACGGAATTACCGGTACTACAGAGATCATTTACAATCCTTCATATGAGGATCTGTACAAGGAAGAGATGAAGCCCGAGCTTACCGGCTTCGATAAGGGCGTTGAGACAGAGCTTAAGGCTGTCAACGTTATGACCGGTATCTACACAGGACGTTCACCTAAAGATAAGTACATCGTTATGGATGCTAACTCAAAGGACACTGTTTGGTGGACATCTGATGAGTACAAGAATGATAACCATCCTATGGATGAGAAGACTTGGGGCATCGTTAAGGATCTCGCTAAGAAGCAGCTTTCAGGCAAGAGACTTTTCGTAGTTGATGCTTTCTGTGGTGCAAACAAGGATACCCGTATGGCAGTTCGTTTCATCATGGAAGTAGCTTGGCAGGCTCATTTCGTAACAAATATGTTCATTAAGCCTACCGCTGAGGAGCAGGCTAACTTTGAGCCTAACTTCGTAGTTTACACAGCTTCTAAGGCTAAGGTTGACAACTACAAGGAGCTCGGTCTTAATTCAGAGACATGTGTTGCATTTAACGTTACCAGCCGTGAGCAGGTTATCCTTAATACATGGTATGGCGGCGAGATGAAGAAGGGTATGTTCTCTATGATGAACTATTACCTTCCTCTTCAGGGTATCGCTTCTATGCACTGTTCAGCAAATACCGATATGGATGGCAAGAACACAGCTATCTTCTTCGGCCTTTCAGGTACAGGTAAGACCACTCTTTCTACCGATCCTAAGAGACTTCTTATCGGTGATGATGAGCACGGATGGGATGACAACGGCGTATTCAACTTCGAGGGTGGCTGCTATGCTAAGGTTATCAACCTTGACAAGGATTCAGAGCCTGATATCTACAATGCTATCAAGCGTGATGCTCTCTTAGAGAACGTTACCGTTGATGCTAACGGCAAGATTGATTTTGCTGATAAGAGCGTTACAGAGAATACTCGTGTATCATATCCTATCAACCACATCAAGAACATCGTTCTTAATGTTAATCCTACATCTTCAGGTCCTGCTGCTGAGAACGTTATCTTCTTATCAGCTGATGCATTCGGAGTTCTTCCTCCTGTATCAATCCTTACACCTGAGCAGACACAGTACTACTTCTTAAGTGGTTTCACAGCTAAGCTTGCAGGTACAGAGCGTGGTATCACCGAGCCTACACCTACATTCTCAGCTTGCTTTGGTCAGGCTTTCCTTGAGCTTCATCCTACCAAGTACGGCGAGGAGCTCGTTAAGAAGATGCAGAAGAGCGGAGCTAAGGCTTACCTTGTTAACACCGGTTGGAACGGAACCGGCAAGCGTATCTCTATCAAGGATACTCGTGGTATCATCGATGCTATCCTTAATGGTGATGTTCTTAAGGCTCCTACAAAGAAGATCCCGATCTTCGATTTCGAAGTTCCTACAGCTCTTCCCGGAGTTGATCCCGCAATCCTTGATCCTCGTGATACTTACAAGGATGCAGCTGAGTGGGAGACCAAGGCTAAGGATCTTGCAGAGCGTTTCGTAAAGAACTTCAAGAAGTATGAAGGCAATGACGCTGGTAAGGCTCTTGTTGCTGCCGGCCCTAAGGCTTGAGTTTAAACTTAATACTATTTCATATAAGAATACCGCTGAGTTACTGCTCGGCGGTATTTTTGTGTTGATGGGGCGGGGGGCTGCTAGTGCAGGTCAGGGGCAGCGGCTCCGCATCTAAAACCGGAACCGCTCCGCAGGATATGCCTACCATCCACAGCCTCATCTTCACTTCGGACATTCGCAATCGTGCCCCCAGTCGATACTGGGGGCACTTGTGCTTCATTCGAAAAACGATTTGGATAATCGTTTTCCGCCTTGTGAAGATG
>JAEEGG010013281.1_pt1 | contig 17646 bp, 9 predicted proteins | sample 9134161 | NCBI WGS metagenome assembly JAEEGG01 (sample SAMN16246543, study PRJNA631951) | gut metagenome | biome: gut microbiome; feature: rumen; material: CR-attached | host: Bos | place: Iran: Karaj | collected 2018-10 | reverse complement strand
GGTAGATTTCTTCGGCGAGGAGCGGGAGGAACGGAGCGAGAATCTTGGAGAAGTCCACCAGCACCTTGTACATGGTGGCATAGGCGGCGTTCTTGTCGCCATCGTTTTCGGACTTCCAGAAACGGCGGCGGCTGCGGCGCACGTACCAGTTCGTGAGGTCATCGACCGCGGCAATCACGGCGGGCACCACGTTGTACAGGCGGTAGGCCTTCATTTCCACTTCGACCTTGGCGGCCAAATCCTGCAGCGTCGCAAGCATCCAGCGGTCCAGTTCGTTGTCGCTCTTGACTTCCTGACCCGGCTTCCAGTTGAGCTGGCCCTTGGCGGCGTCGGCGTTGTGGTTAGAGACAAAGAATGCAACAGCGTTCCAAAGCGGGAGCATCACCTGCTTCACGATGCCCTTCACGCCTTCTTCGCTGAAGCGCAGGTCTTCGGCCTTCAAAGCGGCGGAGTTGATCATGAACAAGCGGATGGCGTCGGCACCCGTGCGTTCGATGAGGTCGTTCGGGTCCGGGTAGTTGCGCTTGGACTTACTCATCTTGGAGCCGTCTTCGGCCAAGATAATACCGTTCACAATCACGTTCTTGAACGCAGGCTTCTGGAACAAAGCGTTAGAAAGCACGGTCAGCGTGTAGAACCAACCACGAGTCTGGTCAAGGCCTTCGGCAATGAAGTCCGCCGGGAAGCTCTTTTCCACGAGTTCCTTGTTTTCGAACGGGTAATGGCGGCTGGCATACGGCATGGAGCCGGATTCAAACCAGCAGTCGAACACTTCCGGCGTGCGGCGGTAAACCTTGCCGTCCTTTTCGATGGTGAGCTTATCGACAAAATGCTTGTGCAAGTCGTTGAGCTTCACGCCGGTGAGCTGCTGGAGTTCTTCGATAGAGCCCACGGCAATCATGTCGCCGTCGTCGCTGAGCCACACCGGAATCGGCGTACCCCAGAAACGGTTACGGGAAAGGTTCCAGTCGCGGGCGCCTTCGAGCCACTTGCCGAAGCGTCCGTTCTTGATGTGGTCCGGAACCCAGTTCACGGTCTGGTTGTTCTCGACCATCCATTCCTTCAGAGTCTTGGTCACGCCGTCCTTGCTCGTGACAGGCGCATCAATCTTGAGGAACCAAGTCTTGAGGGCGCGGTAAATCAGAGGAACGCCAGTACGCCAGCAGTGCGGGTAGCTATGCACAATCGTGTCCTGCTTGAACACGCGGCCCTGTTCCTTGAAGTAGCGGATAATTTCCTTGTCGGCTTCCTTGGCGCCCATGCCCTTCCACATCGGGACCTTGTCCGTGAACTTGCCTTCGGTATCGAGCGGGTCGAAAAGGCCGAGGTCGAGTTCAGCGCCCTTCTGGAAGTCTTCTTCACCGAAGGAGGGAGCGGTATGCACGGCGCCAGTACCGTCTTCGGTACTCACGTAGTCGGCGGGGTAAATCTTGTAGTGGCGGGACAGCTGGTCCGGCGTCACGAATGCATCGGAAATGCGGGAGAGCGGTTCGTAGTCCTTGCCCACGAGTTCGGAGCCCTTGCAAGTATCGACGACGTTCGGGTTCTTGAAGTAGGCAGCGGTGCGGCTTGCGGCAATCCAGTACTTCTTGCCATCCTGTTCCACCAGGTTGTAGTCCATGTCCGGGCCCACAACGATGCAGAAGTTGGAGTACAGCGTCCACGGGGTAGTCGTCCACACGAGGATGCTCGTGTCCTTGAACTTGGACTCGCTCGAGTTGATCGGGAAAATCAGCGTCAGGGACGGGTCCTGACGGTCCTTATAGCCCTGGTTGGTTTCGAAGTTCGAAAGCGGGGTCGCGAGAGCCGGGCTGTACGGCTGGATGCGGTAGCCCTGGTAGATGAGGCCCTTGTCGAAGCACTGCTTGAACACCCACCACACAGATTCCATGAAGTTCTTGTCCATGGTCTTGTAGCCCTTGTCGAAGTCCACCCAGCGGCCCATGCGGCGAACGGTCTTCTTCCATTCGCTGGTGTACTTGAGCACCTTGCTACGGCAGGTTTCGTTGAACTTATCGACACCGAGCTTCTGGATTTCGGCAACGCCAGCGAGACCGAGTTCGTTCTGCACGAGGGATTCAATGGGGAGGCCGTGGCAGTCCCAACCGAAACCGCGCGGAACCTTCTTGCCCTTCATGGTCCAGTAACGCGGAACGATGTCCTTGATGGTACCGGCGAGCAAGTGACCGTAGTGCGGAAGGCCCGTTGCAAACGGAGGGCCATCGTAGAAAGTGTACGGTTCGGTTTCCGGACGGCTGTCAAGCGACTTCTTGAAGCTTTCGTCCTTGTCCCACAGAGCAAGAACACGCTCTTCGATCTGCGGGAAGGTCTCTTCTTTCTTTACTTCACGAAACATGTTTACCTCAAACCCCGCAACACAGCGTTACGGGCATTAAATTTTCGGGCGTAAAGATAGAAAACGGCGAGCGCTACGGCAATGCGAGCCATCGCCAACGCCCTCAAAATAACCGTACATACCATTCCCCCTCACGCCAAAATAAATTCACAAATTTCGCAAAAAACTCACCCACCATAAGAAAATTATATATATCTACTTATAAACGAGACGGGAGCAGTGGACACGCAACTTTCGACTCATGTAAGAAAAACGTTAGTCCTTTTTGGACTATCGAGATTCATCGTAAACCTTGAATTTACAATTTCTCGATATCTATATTAGCGGCTAAACCATTTGACAAAAAACCAAAAAAGAGGTAGGACATGGCCGTAGAAGACAACTACAACGTAGGGCACGTCATCATGATAACACTTTCCGCCGCTATCGGTGGATTCCTGTTCGGTTTTGACTCGTCCGTGATTAACGGCGCCAACGTGGCGCTTAAAGGATACTTCGGTTGCAACGATATGCAGCTCGGGCTTGCGGTTTCGCTCGCGTTGATTGGCGCTGCGGTCGGTGCGTATTTCGCCGGTCGTCTTTCAGATAAATTCGGTCGTGTGCGTTGCATGCTCGCGGCATCCGTCCTTTTCTTCATCAGCGCTATCGGTTCCGGCCTTCCCTTCACCATTTACGATTTCATCGCATGGCGCGTCATCGGCGGCGTGGGCATTGGCGTTGCCTCCATTATCGCACCGATTTACATCGCAGAAACAGCACCGGCACATTTGCGTGGGCGACTCGGTTCCATGCAGCAGTTTGCCATCGTTATCGGTATTTTCGTGGCATTGCTTTCGAACTACATCATCGTCCGCATTTCGGGTTCCGCAAGCAACATGATTATGGGCATCGATTCGTGGAAAGTGATGTTCTGGGTCGAAGCGGTTCCAGCACTTATTTACGGCATTGCCGCCTGGCAGCTTCCGGAATCTCCGCGTTACCTTGTCAGTAAAGGCCGTATGGCAGAAGCCGAGAAGGTTCTTTCGCTTATCGCTAGCGTCGGTATCAAGGAAAAGGCCATCGAAATCCAGGAATCCTTCAAGAGCGACAAGCCGGCAAAGCTTTCGGACCTCTTGGAAACCATCGCAGGCAAAAAACGCATCGCCCCGATTGTCTGGGCGGGTCTCGGCCTTGCCATTCTCCAGCAGCTCGTGGGTATCAACGTCATCTTCTATTACGGTTCCATGCTTTGGCAGAGTGTCGGCTTTGGCGAAAGCGATGCATTCCTCACTAGCGTGATTTCCAGTGCTATCAACTTGACCATGACCATCGCCGCAATTCTCCTCATCGACAAGATTGGGCGTAAACCGCTTTTGCTTATCGGTTCTGCGGGTATGGCTGTTACGCTTGGCGCCCTCGCCTGCTGCTTCATGTTCGGTTCTGACGCTGCCGGCAATCTCGGACAAACGAGCGGCGTTATCGCACTTCTCGCGGCAAACTTCTACGTGGCATTCTTCGCTGCGACATGGGGCCCGGTGATGTGGGTGATGCTCGGCGAAATGTTCAACAACCGCATCCGTGCGGTGGCCATCTCCATCTGCGGTCTCGCCCAGTGGGGTGCAAACTTCCTGGTCAGCTGGTCGTTCCCGGTACTCGTTGGCGAACACGGCATCGGCATCGGTCCCACGTACTTGATTTACACGACTTTCGCGGCCATAAGCTTTGTGTTCGTCGCCAAGCTGGTGAACGAAACCAAGGGCAAAAAGCTCGAAGCCATGTAATCACAAAATTTCATCATTTATCCAAACGTCCCGGGCATTTGTCCGGGGCATTTTTTTTACAACTCTGAACTAGGCCCCTCCCGCATGACGTTCTTTTAGCATTAAAAAACGCAATTTTGGCAGTGAGCCTTCGTAATTATTATCTTTAGTAAAAAGTTGCTTGGACGTGGATATGAACAGCAAATTATATTCAGATATAAAAGCCGTTACGGTTTGTTCCATCGCCTTCGGGCTCACAGGATTCAGCATGGCAGCACCTATCAAAACTATTCCTTGGAACGGCCATGTGGGAGCCGTGAGTTTTACCTTTGATGATGCGCTTGAAAACCAGGTGCAAAACTTAAAGCCCGTTCTCGACGAGTTACCGGATGTCCACGTCACGTTCTTCTTGACGGACATGGGGAACGGACTCAAGCAGAACGCAGCCGGGTTTGCAGCCCTCGCCAAAGCAGGGCACGAAATTGGGAACCATGCCAAGAATCACGGCCACCTGAGCGGCATCACGAACAACGAAGAACTGAACGAAGAAATTGTCAAGTTTGCAGACAACATTGAAAAAATGCTCGCCGACGAAGGCGTAAGCACAAATGTCATATCGTTTGCGACACCGTTCTGCGAAAACAACGACCAAGTCAAAAGCGTCATCGACACGCGGCATTTCATCAACCGCGACTGCGGATGGCACGGTCGAAACGAATGGGACACCGAACCGGATTGGCTTGCGCTCAAGGCAAAAATCTGGACGCGTTCGGGAGCCACGGTCCCCGAAATGCTTACGGCAATGGACACAGCCGCGTTTATCGGTAACTTCGCAGGCGCCGAGCCGTGGGAAGTCCAAATCAAGGGTGGCACATGGCTCGTCGTCTTGAACCACGGCGTAACCGACGACAAGGGCGACGACTACGCAATCGACCCCGCCGACATCAAGAAGATTTTCGAACGCGCCATCGAAGACAAGCTCTGGATAGCTCCATTCGGCACCATCGGAGCCTACTACCGTGCCCACTTTATCATCGATGTAGCAAGTTCGACCGCCACTGATGACGGCTTCACAGTAAGCTGGAAAATACCGAACGAGCACATGCCAAAGAGCGTGCCGCTCCGCGTGAACATCGACACCAAGAGCGTCAGCGAAAACGCGGTCGTCGAACAGGATGGACAAAAGATTAGCCCCGAAAGCGACGGCACCTACATCATCGAATTCATGTCGAAGAGTCTCAAGGTCCGAAAGGCTAGCGCAAGCGACAAGCCGGACGACCCGCCGATAGCGCTCCCGAAAAAGGCATCCAACGCAGCGGAGAATCAGGCGTATGAAAAGTTCACGCTATTCGACCTGAACGGGAACCGCCTCGGAACCGTAAGCGGTTTTGCAGTTCCAGCAAACTATCCCAAGGGCACGTACATCATCCGTGCCGAAGCTGACGGGCAGGCAGCCATCTCAAAGAAAGTCTCTCGATAAAGCTATAAAAGGCGATCCCGTCCCCATACGCGGATCATGACCACATAAGCGCTAAAGCGCAAGTGGTCAAAGAGCACTGAGGCCGGGATGACAGTTTCAAAGGGTTTGTCTGCAGCCGGAATGACAATACAAAAAAGCCGGGGCTTTCGCCTCGGCTCTTTGCAATTCAATTCTAACGCGGATTACTTCACGTTGACGCGGCCCATTTCGGAACCGACGCGAACGATGTAGGAACCAGTCGTCGGGACGCGGACGTTCAGGTTGTCGCTAAGAGCGATACCAGAAGAAATGACCTTGCCCTGCATGTTGTAAACGCCATAGACGCTACCAGACTTAATGCCATTGATAAGAACCTGCATGCCAGCGGTATGGACGCTGAAGCCCGGCATCAAGGTAACGTTGTAGAGAGCTTCACCCGGACCCGGCGGAGTAACAGTGGTATCCTTCGGCTGAACCTTCGGTTCGATCTTGAGTCCAGTGAGCTTGGTGTAATCAATCACCTGCTTAGAATCATCGAGGAATTCGACAGCCTTGATGGAGATTTCACCGAGGCCACCCTTGGCATCCTTGACTTCCCACTTGATGCCCTTGATCTTCTGGAGGATTTGAGCACCTTCCGGAGCGTTGTTCTTGCTGACCCAGTCGAGGATATCAATCTTGTCACCACCTTCAACACCCTTGAAGCCATAGTCATACGGAGTCATATCATAGACCACAGCCTTGTAGTCAGAAGAGTTGTCAACATAGATACCCGGTTCAGAACCAGCACCGGCATTTTCAACTTTATTCTTTTCATTTTCGTCCGTAATGGTATTGAGGATAGCCATGCGGATCGGACCAGAAGTCTTGGCATTCACGCGAATGTACTTGATACCGAGAGCCTTGAAGTCAACGCCGCAGCTATTGTCCTTCTTGCATTCGTCCTTCTTGAACGTGACAGCAATACCTGCAGACGGATACTTGAGAAGACCGGCCTTAGCCTTTTCTTCGGTCCATTCCGGTTCCGGGCCAATTTCCATAGAAGCATGGACAATGTAAGAACCATCTTCCATCTTGAAAATCGGAGAAGAACCAGAATCCGGAAGCATCTTCGTACCGATGCCGAGCTTATCATGGTATGCACCCCAGTTCCAGAGACCAGAAACGGAAACCGTCGTGTCACCGAATGCCTGCTGTTCACCATCGCCAAGCTTAATAGACGGAGCCTTGGACGTATCCGGAGTGAACTTGGTAAAGCCATCCGTCTTGTAAAGGTTAGGCATGTTACCCGTAATGAGGAGGAGGTAAATCATGTTCAAGGTAGCAGGATAGTACTTTTCACCCGGATTGTCGCCTTCGCCACAGTTATCAGGCTTTTTGCAGCTCTTTTGTTCAGTGAGGACCTTGTAAACCGTGGTCAAATAGGTCTTTGCATCTTCGGTGTCAAAAGAAGAAGCAGCGAGGCCGAGACCACCGGAGAACGTAGAAGACACAAAGTTGCGAGTATCGCTTTCATCAGCATAGTACTTACCGCCTTCGTACTTATAACCCGAATTCACGCCACTAGCAGTACGGGTCGTCGGGATAAGCCAATCGACAACTTTCTTATTGAAAGCCTGAGCCTTCGTATCGCCATACCAGTAGTAAGCCATGGCCATACGCCACGGAGTACGGGCTGCGTCATCGTAGAAACCGATGTCGTTGGAAACAGCCGCAGACGTCTTGGTCGGCTTGTGACCGCTCCAGTCGCACCAGTCCGGAACAAGACCGGTCGTAGCATCCTGGCAAGCGCTCAATTCGGTATAGGTCTGAGAAATCACGCTAGACCAAGAACCGCCGGCAACATCCTGGAAAAGCTGGAAGTTTGCCGTAGTAGAATAGCTCGGGTTGAAAGCGTCGTTCCACTGGTTACCCGGCTTAATCTTGCCGCCATTGATATCGTTAGTAGCAATCCAGCTGATAAGCGTCTTGGCGTCGTTGAGGTAAGAACCACCCCACTGCTTGGAAGCCATCACGAGAGCGAGAGCAGCGTCGAAGTCAGCGTCGGATGCAGAACCGGAACCGCCCTGGCAACCAACACGCCAGTTCATACCGGCGCCGTTACCGCCATTGGACTTCCAAGTTCCATAGAGCTTGTCGAACACGGTCTGATCGTCCATATAGACAGAAATCAACATACCGTAAGCAATAGCTTCGGAAACGGTAGAGCAAGTTCCTTCAGGAGCATAGACCCAGCCCTGGCTGGCACTGTACCAAGCAGATTTCCACTGCTGGTAGTGTTGCTTAATCACATCCGTATTGGCATATTCGATAATATTGCCATGCGGATACTTCATGTTCTGCGGGAATGGGAAACTTCCTGCATATGCCGTTACTGCAGTAACTGCAGCGACGCCAAACATTGCTTTTACCAAATTTTTCATATGAATTCCTTTTTAAAAAAGATTTCACCCATCCAATATAAAAGATAGTTTGATACACCTTAAAAAATCAAGGCTACTTTTGTAAAACTCTTGATAAAATGCGTAAAATCACACTCTTAGACACCGATTCAAAGGAAGTTACATTTTTCTTACGTCAAAACCTTGAAAATATTCGGATTTAGGGGTATATTGTATTGGGGATAAAAAGGAAAAAGGATATGGACGAAAAGCGCCCTCTTATACTTATCGTTGACGATGTGGCCTTGAACAGAGCATTGCTGTCCGACATTCTTCGCGATAAATATGAAATCATCGAAGCCAAAAACGGCAACGAGGCGCTGCTTTTCCTGAGAGAAAAAACTTACGAAATATCCCTAGTACTCCTCGACATGGTCATGCCCGAAAAAGACGGCATGGAAGTGCTCTCCATCATGAACAAGAACGGCTGGATCAAGGAGATTCCGGTCATCATGATTTCGGTGGAAAATTCCCACTCGCTCATCGAAGGAGCGTATTCGCTCGGCGTCACCGATTTCATTGAAAAACCAGTCGACGAAATGGTCCTCAAGAACCGCATCGTCAATACGATACGCCTTTATACAAAGCAAAAAAATCTCTCGAATCTGGTTCTGAATCAAATTTACGAAAAGACGCGCAACAACAGCATGATGGTGACCATGCTCAGCCATATCGTGGAGTTCCGCAGCGGCGAAAGCGGGCCCCACGTGCTGCACATCAACACCATTACAGAAATGCTCCTACGCGAACTTTTACGCCGAAGCGACAAATACAAAATCAACAAGGACGATATCAGCGTCATCTGTACGGCATCGTCCATGCACGACATCGGCAAGATTACCATTCCGGATTTCATTTTGAACAAGCCTGGCAAGCTCACGCTCGAAGAATTCAACATCATGAAAAGGCATACCACCAACTGTGCCCAGATGCTCAATGCCATACCGTTCACGAAAAACGAACCGTTGATGAAATACGCTTACGAGATTTGCCGATGGCACCACGAACGCTACGACGGGAACGGCTATCCAGACGGTCTCAAGGGAGACGAAATCCCGATAGCGGCCCAAATCGTCTCGATTGCAGACGTCTATGATGCGCTCACTAGCGAACGATGCTACAAGCCTGCGTTCACACACAAGAAAGCGCTCGAGATGATCCGCAACAACGAATGCGGCGTATTCAACCCGCTCCTGATTGAATGTCTCGACGCCATCGAGGACAACCTCGTCAGTTCGTTGCAGACGTTCGACTGGAGCAAACAGGCCGACAAGGATTTTTTCTACATCGCCGATTCCATGATGAAGGACCAGGAGCACCCCATATACAACCAAGCGTTCCGGCAATTCATCATCGAACGCAAGAAGAGCAACTTCTTCGAATCCATGCTGGACGATATTTTTTTCGAATACACCTACATCCCGTCCATAATGAAGTTCTCCATCACCGCATCAAAAAAACTCGGGTTGCCAAGGACCATTACGGAAGACGACAAAACGCAAACATCAAGCATCCACAACAGCAACTGGGAAAAAATAAAGAGCATTCTGCAAAATCACCCAGTCCCCGAAGAAGAGCCCATTCTCACCCGAACATGCCTTTCCATAGACGGAAAGGACGTTCCCTGCCAAGTTTCGTTCCTTCAGATTTGGAAAGGAAACCCCAACAACAAACCCACCCTTTCGTCCGTCTATGGACATATCGACGTTTTACACTAACGAAGGATTTTTCATGACCCTTTTTGAATTTTACAACTCCCTCGGTGAATCCCTTGACGAAGTCCTTGGCAGGCTGCGCCTGGAATCGCGCATTGCAAAGTACCTTGGTCTTTTCCTCAACGACCCCAGTTTTGACGAACTCAAGAACGCATTTGCAAAGAACGATGCAAAGACGGCATTCCGTGCAGCGCACACGCTAAAAGGAGTCGCGGCCAATCTCGGTTTGAACAAGCTATCGAGTTCCAGCAGCGAACTGACAGAAGACTTGAGACCGGGTTCTTTTACGACAGTCTCACAAGACCTTCTAGAAAATGTCGAACTGGATTATATCGCCGTCGTAGAAGGAATCAAACAGCTGAATTAGGTAGTCCTAATTAAAAATTTCTTCAGTGCGTCTTCGAGTTGCGCAATGATAATCGGCTTGGACAAATGCCCGTCCATCCCCGCTTCGAGAGACTTGTGACGGTCCTCGTCAAAGGCGTTTGCAGACAAGGCTATAATCGGGATATGCTTGTCCGGGAACATCTTGCGAATCATTCGCGTGGACTCGAAACCATCCATTACCGGCATCTGGATATCCATCAAGATACAACCGTAATAATCGGGACCGTTCTTTTTCAAAAGGTCAACGGCAACCGAGCCGTCCGGCGCCGATTCGACAACAACCCCGGCACTTTCAAGAATGTCTCTCGATATTTCGAGATTCAAATCGTTGTCCTCGACAACAAGGACTTTAAAACCTTCAAAGGAAATAGATTCTTTTTCGGAATGTCCAAAACGGACTTGCTCGACAGCTTCCGGATTTTCCTGCAGGCGCAAAGGAACGCGAATCGTAAACGTGGAACCGCGACCCACTTCGCTATCGACTTCAATGGAGCCTTCCATCATGTCGATGATGCGCTTGGAAATGGCAAGGCCAAGGCCAGTCCCTTGTTGTTTGCTGACCGTAGAAGTCCTTTCGCGTGAAAATTCGTCAAAGAGATGTTTCTGGTATTTCTCGCTCATGCCAATGCCGGTATCTTTGACAACAAATTCATACATACCGTAGCCTTCACGGTCTGACGGCACCTGAGAAACATCGACCGAGACGAACCCGCCCGAAGGCGTGTATTTCACGGCGTTCGAGGCAATATTGATAAGTACCTGATTCAACCGCAAGTAATCGACATAGACGTAGTGGTCTTGGATATCGTGACGTATAAATTGGAAACCCACGTTCTTCTTTTCGGCAAGCGACTTCAGCATTGGCACATAGTCATCGCCATTTTCATCAATGTTGATGGGGTTCAAGTCCAGTTCCACCTTGCCGCTTTCGATGCGCGACATATCCAGCACATCGTTGACCAACGACAAAAGGTGTTCACTCGAAAGCTTGGATTTGTTCAGGCAATCTAGCGCCTTGCCTTTGTCTTCAATATTCTTGATAGCCATGTCGGTAAAGCCAATCATCGCATTCAGCGGTGTACGGATATCGTGCGACATGTTGAAGAGGAATGCGCTCTTTGCCTTGTTTGCCAGTTCCGCCTTTTCAAGGTTCGCCATTTCGCGTTTGGTCTCGGCATCGACGCTATGGAAACCGGCAATCACATGGTTCTTGAAATTTTCGTCCTTGACGAATTTAATTTGATAGTAAACATCTTCGCCATTGATTTGCAACCTGAAGTTGACAAAGTACATGTGTTCCTTGTCGACCATTTCAAGAACCTTGGCCGGTTCTGTCGCAGTGCAGAACGCTTCGCGGTCGGCGGGATGCACAAGTGTATTGACAAGGACATCCAAGCGTTTCCCAAAGTTATCAATCTTGGACCAGCCGGGAATATACTTTTCGAACAAAGGGTCAAAGCGATAATGAGCCTCGGCAAGCGTCTCGTAATCGACATAGACGACACAGCCAAAGTCATCGGACAGGCCGGAAATCACGGCCATGTCGCGGTTCGATACGGCCTGGCGTTCGGCCTTGGCGGTTTCTTCTTCATCGACGTTTTCGAGAGTCACGACAATGTGGTTGTCGGAATCAGGGGTTTTGGCGGCCTTCAAACGGTAAAATACCGATTGTCCGTCAATCAAAAAACGGAACGCCACCGACACGGCCCTATCGTGTTCCAAAGCGTTCAGCAAATTGTCTTTACAAATAAAATCCTTTACCGCATTCCAATCTTCCCGGACAACGACTTTTTCTAGCACAAGTTCGAGCCCTTCAAAAAAGTCTAGGCTCATTTTGGCATCGAGCGTCTTCATGACGCCCTGGGCGCTAAATTCTATAAAGGAATTGTCATCGATATTGACATAGTAAATGTTGTCAAAACCATCGCCCAGCGTATTCGCGATATCGGAATACTGTTCCAGTTCTTGCAAATGAATCTTGAAATCCATCTGCTCGGTCACGTCAACACCACAACCTTCGAGACGTACACCGCGAGTGTATTCATTGTTGCGGCCCCCATGACTCCTGATGAAAATAATGCCACGGGTCTGGTGATTCCAGGCGTATTCCAGTTCCGACATTTCACCACGAGTCATTTGGTCAATAGATTCGGCAAACTCCTCGTAATACGAAAGGTCAATGTTGTTACACCATAAATTGTAGAGATCTTCGGGGAGCGTTTCTTCGGGCAGATCCAAAATCTGAAGAAAGGCTTTATCAGCATACATTCTAGGAGGCTTGCCACTGTCAAGCTCAATCGTCCACAGACCAACACCAGCACTCGAAAGAAGTGCATGCGTCAAGTCCGAAGTCTCGAGGCAATCCATGGTATTTTCTCCTACTAATTTTCACTGAACAACCCGTTACGGTCGTCCCTTGATATAAAATACACTTATTTTAGCCGTTCGTTTTCTGAAAGGAGAATAAAATCTTGGAATTTGGCTTAAATTCCTATTTGTTTTTTTTTGCGACGCCAGATTTTGAATTCCATGTAAAGCGTGCTCACGGTATAGATGAAAATGAGCAGGAGAATGGTATTCTTCGGGCAGTTCAAGTTGCAAATGCCCCACGCAAACGTAATAATGGGCAAATGAATCAAATAAGGGTAGAACGAAGCGCGACCGACACGACGCACCAGCGGGATGCAGAAGAAACGCGCCAAGAAGCCCTTGCCCGAAAGAAGGCTCAGCACAAACATGCCGTAAATAAAAATCGGGAGGCTATGGTGCATAAAGTAATTGTATCCGGCGTTCATGCCCGGACGCATCAAGAAAAGACTTCCGTACAAAGCAAGTAGCAAAAGCGCCTGCGCAACGCCACTCACGTAGTTTTTCTTGAGCCAGTCGAAAACGCCCTCGCTGTATAGGCGGTAAAGCACCATGCCGAACAGATATTCAAAGACGCGCACCGGCGCAAACATGTGGAAAAAGCGGTACTTCGCATCGAATCCGTCAAACCACAGATTGCCGGTATTGCCAAATACAACAGCCCAGAGAAGTCCCGGAACGAACACAACACCGAACATCACCCAGAGCATCCGGCGGTTCTGCTTAAAAAGCCAGCGGCTAAACCACGGCGTAATGGCGTAGCAAAGGAAAAAACTTGTCAAAGACCACGAAGGTTCATTCAGTTTCATGCCCAAATCCGGGGCGATGGACCATGTGAGCGTAAGATGCATAAGCAGGCTCCGCCACGGATGGAACATCTTCGAAAGCCCGGTCGAAGCACAATCGCCAATTTCGGAAAGCGCAGGCACATGCGTATATCCACTGTACCTAAACACGACAAACACGAACATGAGGAGCGTCATGAAAAAGTGCAGCCGGTAGAGTTTCGCAATGCGGCTGAACATAAAGGGAATTACCGGAATTCGGCGTTCCGGATCGCTGAACTTGCTCGCGAACAGGAAACCGGCCAACACGTAAAAAATACCTGCAGCAAAAGCGGGAGCCGTAATAATGGGCATCAACCACTTGCAGTCGGACAAGTACGTAATGGCACTGGAACTACCCAGGTGGAGCATCACGATATTGAGGCTCGCCAACAGGCGAAGACCGTCAATGGCAGGGAAGTAATTCGCTGGTTTGGGCATTTCGAAGTGGAAATTTAGAAAAATCGCAAATGGCACGGCCCCTTTTCGGGGCTTTTTTTTCTTAAATTAAAAACATACCGCCACAAGGTATTAAGAAACGAGAAAATCAAAAATTTGGCCATGAACAGCAAGCGGGCAAATATTTTAATTGTCGATGATGACGCCATGAACAGGACCGTACTTTCGGATCTGCTGTGCGACGAATATGACATTATCGAAGCCAAGGATGGCGACGAGGCCATTCAAATTCTCGAAAAAAATGCAAAAGACATTACGCTTGTTCTACTCGACATAATCATGCCCGGACGCGACGGACTGGAAGTCCTTGAGGTCATGAACGAAAAAGGATGGATCAAGGGAACTCCGGTCGTCATGATTTCTACCGAAACATCCTGCGAGCAAGTAGAAAAGGCCTTTGCCCTGGGAGTCACGGATTTCATCTACCGCCCGTTCGACCAGATGGTCGTTCAAACCCGAGTCCGCAATACAATCCGCCTTTACATCAAACAAATGCAGTTGTCCGAACTGGTTACAAACAAAATATACGAAAGAACCAGAAACAGCGACTTGCTGATTTCCATTTTAAGCCAGATTGTGGAATTTCGCAACGGCGAAAGCGGACAGCACGTCAAGCATATCGCGATGCTCACCGACATTTTGCTCCGGGCTTTGCTAAGGCGTACCAACAAATACAGCATCACCGAAGAAGACGTCAATACCATCGCGACCGCATCGGCGATGCACGATATCGGAAAAATTACGATTCCCGGCGAAATTCTGAACAAGCCCGGGCCATTGACTCGGGAAGAAGCCCAAATCATGAAGCAGCATTCCATGAACGGCGCCAGGATGCTTGAAGGTATGCAGGTTTTCAAGAACGAACCGCTGATGAAATTCACCTACGAAATTTGCAGATGGCATCACGAACGCTGGAATGGCAAAGGCTACCCCGACGGACTCGAAGGGGACAACATCCCTATCGCCGCCCAAGTTGTCTCTCTCGCCGACGTCTATGACGCACTGACAAACGAACGCTGCTACAAAAAAGCATTCTCTCACGAAAAAGCGCTCGACATGATCCGCAACAACGAATGCGGAGCGTTCAATCCCCTGCTTTTGGCTTGCCTCAACGATGTCGCCGACATTCTGTCCACCGAAATGAGCGAGAAGAATACAGGCCGGATGAACGATGCCAACTTTACAAAAATCGCAAGGTCTTTCTTTGAAAACGAAGGCGAGAAACAAGACAACATTATTCTTCAGCAATTCAAAAATGAACGCAAAAAATGCCTGTTTTTCGAGTCCTTCCAAAAAGACTTCGCATTCGAATACACTTACGATCCGTCCGTGCTAAAGATATCATCCAACGGTGTAAAAATTCTCGGAATCCCGCAAGCTATTGTGGAACCGGAAAAAAGACGCATATTCTGGGATACCTTTGGCCGAAACAACTGGGACGCTTTTTCGAAGTTGCTATTCGACTCACAACATAACAACGACTCATTCAGTTTTTGCGGCGACATCACGGTCAAAGGTCAAAAAAGACCTTGTAAAATAAAGGCCATGCAAGTATGGAACAGGCTCAATCCCGAAAAGCCGTTGCTCATGTTCCTTTACGGCTGCGTAGAATTCCTGAATAAATAAAAAACAATCCCGGCACAGAGGCCGAGATGACAATGTAAAAAGAACCTTCGAGTGCTACCTCGAAGGCCTTTGGGTGTATAGACTCCCTTTTGAGGAGTTGTTATGGATTAGGAATTCTTTTAGCGAGCGATACGAACGGACTTCACTGCGCCATTTCTCACGGAGCGGAGCAAGTAGATGCCTTGAGTCTTGATTTCGCTCGTAGTCTTGAGGATTTGCACAGCATCTTCCATGGTATAGGCCCTCATGCGGCCAAGACGGACACCGTTCACGTCAAAGACATCGTAGGCGCCAAGCACCGGAGTTTCCATGTGGATTTTCGTCTGGATGGCTTGACCCGGGTTATCGCCACCTTGGCCCGGATTGTCACCACCTTGACCGGGATTATCGTTACCCTTATTCTCCGGATCAGCAGCATCCTTGCCTTCGACAAAGTTGAAGTAGTCGATATCGAACCAGGAACCGGTCACATCCATGCGGAGGATATGCTTGCCTGCCGGGAGGTTGATGTTAGCCTTTACATTGCTGAAATCGTCGAAACTTGAACCGGAAAGGGCGACCTTTTCAACGGCGACCTTGCCATCAACAGAAAGCGAGAAGCTAGAAGTCGAATTTTCTGTCGCGACAGAGGCAAACACGGTATAGTCCCCAGCCTTCGCCACGTTCACAGTCCATTCATACCAATCGCCTTCCTGGTTATATCCGAGCGCAACACCAGTAGCCTTCTTGTAAAGGTCAGCGCCCGTGTCCTTGCGGTAATCGGAGTCACCATGATTTTCACTGTCGTCGCCGTAAGAGGCGTTGCTGGAGCCGTCTTCGTTTTTGCCCTGACCCGGTTTATCGAAGTCTTCAACTTCGACCTTGCCCGGAATGGCAATCGGAGAACCCTTGAACGGTTCCTGCGGAACAGGTTCCACCGGAGTCACATCTCCTGTTGCAAGACCAGTCGTATTCACGCCCTTGTTGGTCTTCAGGTATTCCCTGAGCCATGCCAGGGCGGCGCGGTCCTTGCCGTCCTTGACAATGCCGGAGCATCCGGGAGCTTTTCCGTTACAGTCGAGCCAAGTATGACCATAGACATAGCCCCACAAAGTAATACCTGCAATGTGCTCGTTTTCCATGAAGTGCGAAATCTGTTCCTGATAGCACTGTTTCTGGATATTGTCATCGGTCGTTGCAATGTCGTATTCGCTAATGAACATCGGAGTCTGGGTCTTGTCCCAAATTTCCTTGGTAATGTTCTTGAGCGTGTTGATGTTCAAGCAGACGCCGCCGCCGCCAGTACCGCCCTGGCCACCGCCCTGGCTCATCATGTCGTGGGCCTGCAAGCCGTATGCATCGACCGGAGCACCATTCTTCTTGATGGTCTGGATAAGCTGGATGCCCTGATCCTTATTCCACTGGACAGTGTTGTAGTCGTTATAAATGAGAATCGCCTTCGGCCAACGTTCACGGGCCATCTTGAAGGCCGTCGTGATGAACTGGTAATTGCCACCGTTATCGCCGCCGAGTGCCGGAATGATGTTGTTGTTCTTGCCGTAGGGAGAATGATAGCTGTTGTTGCCCGTACGGATAGCCTCGTTCACCACGTCAATCATCTCGATTTCAGGGTAGTGTTCCTTAACAGCATCGAACCAGGCGGTAATCGCCTTCTTGGTTTCATCGACGCTGAGGCCGTTCAACCAGCCCGGATACTGAGAGCCCCACACTAAGGCGTGGAACTTGAAGTGACCTCCGTTGTTCTTTGCCCAGTTATAGGCGGCATCGCAGGCACCCCAGTTATAGCGGCCCCTGGTACCTTCTACGGAGCCCCACTTACAACCGTTTTCGGCTGTAGCCTGGTTCCAAAGTTGGGTAAATTGGTCATTAGGACCTGGAGCAGTGCCAGACTGAGTGATGTTACCAATAAACTTGGCAGCACCGTCGGCAATACCGGGACCCGCATACGAAAAAACTGCTCCACCAAAAAGCGCAGCAGACACTATTCCTTTGATGAATTTTGATTTCATTTCCACATCCTCATACGTTTAAAACCTCTATAAACATATTTCCGAATTATCCATAATATCCAGCATGCCAACTATTTATCATTGACTAAATATCCACAACAGAATGAACTCAATAGGAACGATTTCTTTTTTTGCAAAAAAAAGTGACCCGCCGGCGAAGCCGGCGGTTCTTCATATACGGGCGTAGCCCTACAATATTAGCGGCGTGCAAGGGCACGCACGACAATCTGCCACCTGCAAAGGTCCTTACTAGGCCGCCCGTAA
>JAEEGG010013278.1_pt1 | contig 17651 bp, 12 predicted proteins | sample 9134161 | NCBI WGS metagenome assembly JAEEGG01 (sample SAMN16246543, study PRJNA631951) | gut metagenome | biome: gut microbiome; feature: rumen; material: CR-attached | host: Bos | place: Iran: Karaj | collected 2018-10 | reverse complement strand
AACGAGCTATACGAATACATTATCGCGGAATGCAAAAAAGAAATCCCCGTCGTACAGACGGGGAAATTCGGTGCCGACATGCAGGTGAGCCTTACGAACGACGGCCCGTTCACGATTATGCTGGAATAAAAACTTCGAAACTAGAATTCCGGCATGCTGAAATCGCCGTAAAGTTCACGGCCATCAAACACCCAGACCACCATCTTTTTCCCTTCCAGGAATTCCGAACGGCCCTCGAACAAGGTCGGGCCCAGGTTCCCGCCACCAATGCGGCTACGCGTAAACGTCTTTATCCCTGTCGCCTGTGCAATATAGGCCCCAATATTGGAAGAACTGTTCCAGCCGAAATCGGCATTGCTGTCACCGATTACCACAATGGGAGCATCCTTGGAAGCGTGATAACGTTTACCTTCCGCATCCACGGTCTTTAACACGCGCACATCGTAATCGGGGTAAGAATTGTACTTCAAGTGATAAAGATTTCCGGTACCGGGAACAACCGTATCGCGCAGGAACCATTCTCCCCTCGGGACATCCAAATCCATCTCGTTGATGGTATCGGCAATCATCTGGGCAAGCAGTTGCCGGCCTGCGCTGGTATAGTGGCTTTCGTACGCCTCGAACATGGGAGTTTCCTCGTTCTTTTCGAGAAACTCCTCTACCGCATCGACAACGACAACGCCTTCGTCTTGCAGAGCGTCCACCCATTCCTCATATTGTGGGGCGACAATCCCTCCCGACAATTCTTCCGAATAATGTTCCGCCTCGATTTGCAATTTGTCCGGAACAGGCACCACAACCAGTTTGATACCACGCGCTTCCAGTGAATCATTGAAGGCGACAAAAGAATTCAAGTTTTCTTTCCAGTCCACCACCAGATTGACAAGGCTTTCCTGCAGAAAAATCCAGCCGTCTTCGCCACTTACCGCACAGCGGGCCTCTTTCAGTTCACCGCCGCATTTTTCAAGATCGTCTTCAATCTGTTCCTGAACGACCAACGGGATAAGCGGACGAGTAGAAAGGTAGACCATGGCAAGCGAAACTGCCGCCACTCCAAATCCAAAGACAAGCCCCAGATGTTTCCTGAAAAACATGACAGGATTAAATTTAGAATTCTTCAGACTCTTTGGCAGACGATTGATGGCGCGAAAGCCTCCGCACCGGCATACTATTTTGCAATCAGCGCCACAATCGCAGCAATCAACCCACCCAGCAGCAGCGCTGCAATAACGGTCGCTAAAATCAAAAGCCACTTTGTGTATTTCAGGATTTTCACCATCGAAGAATTCTGGTCTTTCGTAAACTGCTGAATGGCATTCATGGTTGCGGTAATAAGGAATCCAGCATCATCAAGCCAGCCAATCACGGGAATTGCATCAGGGGCAAGATCGATAGGCGACACTGCATAAACCATCGACATGATAACAAAGAAAACAGCGAGTCCCTTCTGGAAATCAGACGCACCCTTGCATTCAATAACTTCCGCTTCAACAACTTCTGGTTCTTTATCCATATTCTTACCTCCCTTACCAATATACACTTTTTCTACTTGATGCGGTCGCCGCAGAATTCTTGGCGGCCACAATTCTTACAGTGCGAGCCCATCCAGAGCGTATCGAACTGCTCGATGGCAGGCTCGACAAGTGCAGGGTCGTTCGTGAGGATTCCCGCCTCGAAGTTCCGGCGCAGGGAACTTTTCATACCGATGCCGGCACCGGTCAAGTTCGCGGAGCCGATGTATGCCGTCTCTAGGTCAAAAATCATCATCTTGAAATGCACCCGCGGGCACATCACCCGTTCCAAATCCGTTGCAAGAATCTTGAACCGGTCAAAGTCCTCGCGGAAGTTCGGCCCCGGTTCCTTCGCGTGAATCAAGCGCACGCCCACCCCGCGCTTCAAGAGACCGGCGAGTTGCCCCAGCAGGGGAATCGCATCGCCGTCCTGCTTCACATAGACATCCTTGATATCAGCCGTACCGATCCACAGCGTACTACGGACCTTCGCGATCCGCGAGATGACTTCGGAATAATGTTCCTCGTTCTGGATGTATTTTGTGAATGTGGGCATGGTGGGAAATATAATACAAAAAAGCCCTGCCCGAAGGCAGGAACCAACATCTTTTACTGCCAGCCAAAAGCGAGCAAGACGAGGTCCTAATCTATATCTTGCAACGGAAAACAAGTTTCCTGCAAGATATGATTACGACATCCTTCAACGAACAATGGGCTTTGCCCATTTCCCGCACTAAAGTGCGGAGTTTCAGTAGCGCCTTTTACCGGCCGTTTATTAGTAAATAAACAGCATTTCTCTGTATTTCGGCAGAGGCCACATCTCGTCGGGGACAACCTTCTCGAGGCCATCGACAACCTTGCGGAGGCCCGCCATGGCATCAATGATTCCTTCGTGTTCGCCTTCGAGAGAGCTTTCCATCGTGGCAATCGCGGCACTCAGGTTCTTGACGCCTTCGCCGAGAGACTTCACGTAGGCATCGACGCCCGGGAAGCCCTGGTTCAGAGCCATCTCGTTGGTCTTGAGCGCACTGGAGTAAGCCTCGACAACCTTCGGCAAGATGATGTTCTTCGCCATGTCGCGGCAGACTTCGCCTTCGATGTGGATTCTCTTGTGAAAATCTTCGACGTTGATTTCGTAGCGGGATTCCATCTCGCGACGGTTCATCACGCCATACTTTTCGAACAACTGAATATTCTCTTCCTTCGTGAGGGCCTTGAGGGCTTCCACGGAGGTGCGGATATTCGGGAGTCCACGACGTTCGGCTTCGGCAATCCAATCGTCGGTATAGCCGTTGCCGTTGAAGATGACGCGCTTGTGTTCCTTCACGATCTTCTGCAGAATCTTTTGCAGACCCGTGTGGAAGTTCTTCTCGTCGAGCTTCTCGAGCTGTTCAGAAATCATGTCGAACGCTTCAGCCACGATGGTGTTCAGGACCACGTTCGGCTCGGAGCAGCTCTGGCTGGAACCCGGTGCACGGAATTCGAACTTGTTGCCGGTGAAGGCGAACGGAGAAGTCCTGTTGCGGTCGGTAGCGTCGCGCGGGAGGGCCGGGAGCATGTCGGCACCGATGCGGAGCGCACCCGCTTGCTTGCTGGACTTGGGCACGCCTTGTTCAATCTGTTCAATCACGTCCATCAGCTGATCGCCGAGGAACATGGAGACGATTGCCGGAGGAGCTTCGTTTGCACCGAGGCGGTGGTCGTTACCAGCGCCAGCCACAGTCATGCGGAGCAAGTCGGCGTGAGTGTCGACAGCGTAGATGATGGCGCAGAGCGTGGTGAGGAATACGGCATTCTGGTGCGGGTCCTTGCCCGGATTGAGCAAGTTGCCCTTGCCGTAAGAAAGCGACCAGTTGTTGTGCTTGCCGGAACCGTTCACGCCGGCGAAAGGCTTTTCGTGCAGCAGGCACACGAGACCGTTCTTGTCGGCCACGTTGCGGAGCACTTCCATAATCATCATGTTGTGGTCGCACGCGAGGTTCACTTCCTCGAACATCGGGGCGAGTTCGAACTGTGCAGGTGCGACTTCGTTGTGACGGGTCTTCGCCGGAATGCCGAGTTTCCAGAGTTCGGTCTCGACTTCGTTCATGAAGTTGAGGATGCGCGCCGGAATGCTACCGAAGTAATGGTCGTCCATCTGTTGATGCTTTGCCGGAGCGGCACCGAACAGCGTGCGGCCAGCCTGGTACAGGTCGGGGCGTTGCAGGTAGAAACGCTTGTCGATGAGGAAGTATTCTTGTTCGGCACCGAGCGTGACCGTCGTCTTCTTGGGGCCCGCCTTGAAGCAGGTCATGAGGCGGCGGGTAGACTTGGAGAGTGCTTGCAGGCTGCGCAGGAGCGGAGTCTTCTTGTCGAGCGCTTCTCCGGTGTAGCTGCAGAACGCGGTCGGAATGCAGAGCGTAGCGCCATTACCGTGACGCTTGATGAATGCCGGAGAAGTCGGGTCCCAAGCGGTGTAACCGCGGGCTTCGAACGTGGAGCGCAGACCGCCGCTCGGGAAGGAGGAAGCATCGGGTTCGCCGACGATGAGGTTCTTGCCGCTGAACGCCATGATGGCGCGGCAGCCATCCGGTTCCAGGAAGGAGTCGTGCTTCTCGGCGGTAGAGCCGGTAAGCGGTTGGAACCAGTGCGTAAAGTGCGTAGCACCGCGGTCCATCGCCCACTTCTTCATGGCATGCGCCACATCGGCAGCGATGGAGGGGTCAAGGGCGGCGCCCTCGTTGATGGTCGCAATCAGCTTTTCGCAGACGTCCTTCGGAAGGTAGGCACGCATGGCCTCGATATTGAAAACGTCCTCGCCGTAGAAATCGACATTGACCGGGGCGGCCGGCAATACGGGGGCGGTCGGGGCCTTCGCGATTTCGTTGATTGTCTTTTTGCGGTAGCTTACGCTCATCTTGAACCTCATTTTGCCATTTTATGGCGGTTTTTCATTTTATGAAAAGGAAATTAGGAATAAAAACGGGGGTTGGCACCCGATTTTCGCGCAGTTTTTGCCAAAATTTATTACACTTTTGTAAAATTAATCTATATTATTACATAAATGTAAAATTTACAAGGCATGAAGCAGGACGAACAGGAAATAGAACGCCTCAGGGCACAGGTCGAGCAGTACGAACGCGAGATTCGCGAACTGCGCGACATCATCGACGAGAAGCCCGGCAAGATGGTCGGGAACAGCGGCGAGATGCGCGCGGTGTACAAGCAGATCAAGGCATGCGCCGGCAACGACGCACCCGCGCTTATTTACGGCAACGACGGTACCGGCAAGGAACTCACCGCCCGCACCATCGCGGAACTCTCCCCGCGCAAAGGCGGGCCGTTCACCGTTCTCGGGTGCGCGAACCTCCGCGAAAGTTTCGGGAACCCGGCGAGCGCCTTCGAGAGCGAACTCTTCGGCTACGAGCGCGGAGCATTCCTCGGCGCGAACACCCGCCATATCGGCAAGGCAGAAGTCGCGAACGGCGGCACGCTATTCCTCGACGACGTCTCGGCGCTAGGCCTCCCCGACCAAGAGAAGCTGCTGCGCTTTATGCAGGGGCAGACCTTCAACCGCCTCGGCGGCAACATGCAACTCCATTCCGACGTGCGCATCATCGCATCGTCGAGCAAGAACCTCGAAGAGATGATGCAGCAGAAGCTGTTCCGCGAAGACCTCTTCTACCGTCTGAACATCGTGCAGATAACGCTCCCCGACCTAGCGCAGCGCAAGAGCGACATCTTGCTGTTGGCAGAACACTTTATCGCACAGGTGAACCTCAAGTACGGCAAGCACGTGACGCGCCTTTCCACGCCCGCCATTGACATGCTCATGAGCTACCACTGGCCGGGCAACGTGCAAGAACTCGAGAACTGCATCGAACGCGCGGCGCTCGCCACCACCGACGACTGCATCCATTCGCACGACCTGCCGCCTACGCTGCAGACCGACGTCACCAGCAAGACGTCTATCATCCCCGAAGGCAACGCCTCGCTCGAGACGCTGCTTGAAAGCTACGAGAGGGAAATCCTGACCGAGGCACTCCGCCGCAACAACGGGAACCTAAGCGCCGCAGGCCGCGACCTCTCGGTTAGCCCCCGCATGATGCACTACAAGGTCAAGAAGTTCGGGCTGTAATCCCTCTTTACATTTTCCTCTCCATAAGCGATATATATAATGGCCCCGATGGACCGTTCCCGTCGTAGTCGCAAAAGAGGTCATTATGCCAGAATCATTCCGTTCGTTCAGCAAGCGCATTAAAAAAGGTCTGCCGCTCGTCAGCGACGAGGAAAAGGAATTCGAGAAGGAAGCACAGGAAATCCAGGCAGTACTGGACCGGCGCAACAAGCGTCGCGAAAACCTTCTGTGGAGCAGCATCCCCCTCTTGGCAAGGAACTGGCACCTTTTCCGCAAATACCCGAAACTATACAACATCCCGATAGACTTTGTCTATTTCGGGGATTTCTTTACATCAATACCTTGGGAACCACAGTACCACAACGTGCCCCTAGGCGGGCTCGTTGCCGCATGGAAAACGGAAGCCTGCCAGTTGACATGCCCAGAATGCCAGGGCAAGGCCTACCTCGTGCCGCAACATGTGTATGACGGGCACTTTTTCTGCGGGTGCCTCGATTTTTTAGATGGTCACTCCGATTCCGAAGAGGATATTTTCTGGAATACTATAAATTACACCAACCCTTACCACGTGTTCTGCGAAAAGTGCGGCAATTCCATCTATAGCATCTTTTTCTCGGCCGAGATAAGCGAGAAGCGCTCGAAATTCGAGAGCATCATGTGCCAATGGAACAAGCATGTCAACCCCACGGTACCGAGCATGCAGTTCGAGCACGCATTGCACCTGCTGACCCTGTACGAAACTAGCGGAGAGGAATTCAATGAATTCCGTTACGAGGTTCCTAGGAAAAAGAAAGAACACGAGTCCGACTACCTGATGTTTGAATATTGATTCCGGCATATTGCTGCCGGAAATTGCCGTTTTTCGTCAAATTTCGGCGTTTTTAGGCCAACGGCAGGGGCATTTTTAGACCCTCGACACGGTTCGCCGAACCCATTCGTTGAACATTATGCAACGGAAACTTTACCCGGCAACGCCTCCCCCGGGACGCTCAGCCTTGTATTTAGGTAAATTATGGGCATGGTTGACGTACTCGAATACCTTGAATACCGCGATTTCTTGAAGGACTGGTTTGCCGAAAGCAAGAAGGACAACCCGTTCACCAGCTATCGCTACCTGAGCCAGAAGACCGGCGTGGACCCGGCCTGGCTCGTGCGCGTATTCCAGAAGGGCGGGCACCTGAACGAGGACTCGCTCCCGGTATTCATTCGCCTCTGCAAACTCGACGACCGCAGGGCGGAGTACTTCAAGACGCTCTACCGCTTCAACAAGACTAAGGCGAAGCAGGCGCTCAGCGAACTTTACTACAAACTAATGGAACTGCGCGAGATGGAAACGCGCGTGCTCACCGAGCCCGAACTCGCCTACTTTGGGAGCTGGAGCTGTGCGGCACTCCGCGCGCTCATCGGCATCACAAAGGACACGAGCGACATTCCGGAACTTGCAAGCCACCTGAACCCGCCCATCTCGCACGACGAGGCACGCAGCGCACTCGAGATTTTGAAGAAACTCGGGCTTGTCGCACCGGACGGTAACGGCGGCTGGAACATTACCGACCAGATTCTTTCTACCGGCGGCGAGGTCAAGAGCCGCGCGGTCCGCGACTTCCACAGGCACACGATTGAACTTGCCCAGGAATCCATCGACCGCCACAAACCCGAGGAACGCGACATTTCGAGCGTGGTGTTCACTGCGGCAGAGGAAGACCTGCCCGAAATCAAGCACCGCATCGAGGAATTCCGCAGGGGCCTTCTGCAGTTTGCCCGCAAGAGCGAGCGCGCCGACCGCGTTTACGCCCTGAATATCGCGATGTTCCCGCTCTCCGACAGGGTGGAAGACCCCGCTACGGCAGATGGCGACGCACCTAACCCACCAAAGGAGGGCTAGGCGATGCTCGGAAATTTCAAAAAAATGTATCTTTCAAAGGTGCAGCGGAACATTTCTACATTCGGTCTGGGCCTGGTCGCGCTTTCTACAGCGGCGGCCCTTTCGGCATGTTCCAGCAATGACAAAACCGCAGGCGGAGGCCCGAGCGGCACCGAAGCGGGCAACGCCATCACTGCACAGATCATGGCCGCAGGTCAACCGGCAGCATTCGCAAGGGTAAAACTCAGCGAGAGCGAAAGCCTTGACGCAGCCGACAATGAATTTACCGAAGCGGATTCCAACGGCAAGATTCTTTTCGAGAACGTCGCCGAAGGTACGTACACTCTTGAAGCAAGGCTCGACGGCAAGGCCCTCCAGAAGGAGGTCTCTGTCGAAGGTTCCGATGTCGACCTGGGCAAGGAAGTTCTCGAAGAGACCGTCTTCATCGAGGGTTCCGTAGGCGAAGGCGCCGAAGGCATGGTGAAGGTCCGCGGCATGGCGCATTCCGCCAAGGTAAAGGACGGCAAGTTCTCCATGGACTCGCTCCCGGCAGGCCCCTTGAGCCTCGTGTTTATCCCGGGCAAGGAAGGCGCGGACACCAGCAGCACCTACATGAAGGTTGTTGCGGGTGAAAGTTCCACCGCGAGCACATTCGCCGAAGAGAGCCGCGCACTGTTGCTCGACGACTTCCAGGATTCCAACTACCAGAACCGCTTTATGCCGGCACATACGTACGATGGCGGCTGGTGGTACTTCGACTACAGCGAAGAAACGGTAACGCCCGAATTCACCGACAACGGCTACAGCCACAGGTTCAGCCTCGAAAGCGAAGACGGCAACATCGTGGCTCACGTGGCAGCAACTTTCGGTGATGCAGTCAAGGATTCCACCGGCGAGACTATCTGGCCGTGGGCCACCGTCGGCATTGAGCTCGGCAAGAGCGACAAGGCCCTGTGCAACGACATATCCTCCGTCGATACGGTTGCCTTCAGGACAAAGGGCGTAGGAGCCATCGTCTTCGGCGTCATCGACGAAACGCAGAAGCAAGGCGGCCAAATTATCGCACAGTCCGAATTCACTCTCAGCGATAAATGGGAGCGCATTTCCATACCGCTGGCCGATATCCTGGATCCGCATTTCTCCTACACCTGCGTGAACCAGCTGGTGTGGAGTTTCAAGCCAAACAACGAAGAAAAGACCGTCAACTTCTGGCTCGACGACATCGAGCTTACCGGCGGCAAGCGCCTGAGCATCTGGAAGCGGTAATGTCCGGGGCTCGCGCAGTCACCACAAACCAAACCGATATATACGACAAACTCGAAGAGGTCGTGCGCAAATACGCATCGACCGAATACCTGCGCCCTATTGCGGACCATACGCGCATAGCGTTTGCAGAAGCGGAAAAGTTTGTTGAAGGTTTTTTCAAGGATACCGGTCGCGACGAAGTTGCGGGTCGCACGAGTCGCGCTACATATAAAGTAATTCTTGATTCGGGTTGCGGTACGGGCGAAAGCACATTCAATATCGCACTCGCCCACCCGGGCATTCCCGTCATCGGCATCGACAAGTCGGTGGCGCGCCTCGCGAAGAATGGCGCAGAATTAAACAAGGGATTAAACGGCGCCGCCCCGCAAAACGTGTTCCTTGTACGCGCGGAACTGCTCGACTTCTGGCGACTCGCCCTCGAGAAGGTCAAGGCAGGCATGTGGCACATTCCCTACCACGCGCTGTACTACCCGAACCCCTGGCCCAAGCAGAGCGAAGCCACAAGGCGTTTTCACCTGCACCCGATTTTTCCGACACTCCTGCAACTCGGGGACGTAATTGAACTGCGCACCAACTGGGAAATATATGCGAGGGAATTCGCGGAGGCTGCGCGTGTTGCCACGCAGGTCGCGACACCCGACCGTACAATCGCCTGCGAAGCGTTCGAGCCGGAGCACCCCATCACCGCATTCGAGCGCAAGTACAAAGAAGCCCGCCAGCAGTTGTGGCGGGTTACAATCAATCACGTGTAGATCAGATTACCTGCGGTCGCCCATCCACCGCACGAAGGCCTTGAGGTCCTTCGTCGTCTGGATAGTCACCTGCGATTCCTCGCGTACCAGGAATTCCGAAAGCCCGTACTTGTCACCGCTGGAGCCCCAGTCATACGTGTAGCCCAGGCGCGTCCATGCGTAGCCGCCCTCGGACTTGTAGTTTGCGTTCCAGGCGTTATCGAACCAGTTGCGCAGCCACATCCCGAGGCTATCCAGCTGGGAATCGTCTTCCTCGTTAAAGCGGCAGGTCATCTCGGAACTCGTAACATCCGGGATATACGCCGGGCGGACCATGTCCTTCGGGGATACCCAGAACGTGGTGAAATGCGTGATGTTCGCTTCGCGCGGGAGCCCGAGCAGCTGACGCAGGCGAAGCGGCCAGTTGCGCACACCCTTGCTGTTCATCTTGAACCATTCCAGGAATTCCTTATCCGAGAATACGCGCATGTCGCTCGGGACCGTATATGCGGCACCGTTATCGAACAGGTTCGGAGTAGAATGCGCTGCAATCATCAAGGCCTTGTCCTTCTCGGCGTTCCACGTAACTTTGTCCGAATTAGAATCCAGCGAGACAAGCGGGCGGATGTCTTCACAGGAACCGTTCTTCGCCGCCTCGACCGCAGCCTTGTACTGCTCCTGAATCAGGGAATCGCGGTTAGCAAAACTCATCTTCGAGCCGTCAGTCTTCAGCACCTCGCAGTAGGGAATCTTCGACGGGTCAAGCGCAATTTCCGCCTTCTTGAATTCCTCCTCGATAAGGACGTCGTTATGGTCGAACAACCTGTCGCCCTGCACGAACGAAATCACAATCTTGCAGAGGCCGCTTTCAGGAATCACGATGCCCGAGGCACCCTTGTTCTCAGATGTGGTATCGAGCACGAACTTGTTCTCGTTCTCGCCACAGTTGTAGCTGTAACTGTAGAGTGTCGCGGGGCCGGACTTGAGTTCCGCAAAGAAGAAGTTATCCTGTTCTTCGCTCCACGTGGGCTTCACGACAATCGTAGAATCGCCAATCTTCGCATAGTGCGGGTTAGCCTCGCTGCAGTAGAACGCAGCCTGCCGGAATATGCCGACAACACCGGTCTTGCCCTTGAATGCAGCCTCATTCTTGTACTTGTAGCTATGGGCACACGCCAAAAGCAGGAGCACGGCACCCAGCAAAGCCAAAGGAACGATTCTTTTCATTGCGACACTTCCTTTTTTCGCGTTTAAAATAAATATATAAGTTTTTCGAGAATCACGCCCGTAAAATTTAGGTATCCTAGCCCTATTCGGGGCCACCTTGCATTTGGGCGTTCCCCACCTTAGTGGCCATGCGCACTAAACAACAAGTTGTTAAGTGTTGTCCGCCCACTGGCGTGGGTCGGGCTATATTTTATGGGTTGCCCGGTTCTCCACAAAGTGGATAACAACGACTAAGAACTAAAGTTCCAAGTCTTGTATAACTCCGTTCCCGCCCAACCTCATAAAACCGAGCCCAAGGTCTCGGCCCCAAGGGGTCACAATCCCTAACGCATAAATATTTTTCTACTATAAAATAGAACAATATGTTGTATCTTCAGAATAGGCTAAACAGTGGAATTGATAAAAAACAAAGTATGTCATTTACTGCAAAGAAATGGGGAACGAATAGAAAGCGTTGGTTCGGCGGTGATTTTACGTTTTGCAAAAAACAGAGTAGGTTTGCTATCAGCAGAGCATGTTTTTAAAGAAAAAAACATTTGCATTCCGACAAAGGAATCATACGAACAAACCCCGTTCTATTCCCTCCTTGAAGGAAAAAGATACTCATCCGATATAGGAGATTGGGCGTTTGTCATTTCTGATGAAAAATTTTACCATTCATTAAAAGAAGCAGGATACGAAGAATCATCCATCGGTTCACCAATGGGAATTTGTATTTTTGCCGGATTTCCCATTTCCAGAAACAAAACAAAAAAAACATTGGTCCAGAATCGACCGTATTCATATTCGGCTCTAGAACTATCTGATTCCGAATACATCAATTATTCAATAGATAAGTCTATATGCATAGCAGTACATTATGACAAGAAAAATACTATAGACAGAGATTCTGGCGCATCAATACAATTTCCGGACCCCCATGGGATGAGTGGAGGGGGAATCTTTAATATAAAGGGAGAACTCATCGGAATAATAACAAATCAAAGTGAAGATGGAAGAATCTTTTATGGTTTAAGAACAACCTGCATTTTAACAGAACTATTGCACGGAAAATATGAATTAAGGGACATGATTGTAGATTTATCTTAGAATTAAGTTTTTTTTCGACTTCTAAACGATACAACTATAAGACAATAGTTATATTCCATTTAGATTTAAGGAGTTTCCAATTGTCCAGATTCATTACCAATAAAGAACACAGTCTTTCTGTTGAAGAAACGATAAAAGATGTGACAGAGAAATCAGAATCTCTTGATTTTCTCGTCGGCTACTTTTTCTTTAGCGGTTATACCCTGCTTTCCGAATCCATTAAAGAAAAAAGACTACGAATCTTGGTTGGACTGGATGCTGATGTCAACGCCAAGAACTGTATTCGTGAATTTGAGGAATTTTCACGACAAAGAGAGAAGGAATCCAAAGCAACAATCAAAAATCGCTTTTTAGAGACTGTCGAAGAATGCATAAACAAAACAGACTCCTTTGACAGCAAAGAAAATACCAAATCCTTTAAATTATTCAAAGAGAAACTCCTAAACGGTTCCTTAGAAATTCGGAAAACAAAAGACCCTAACCACGCCAAAATGTATGTTTTCAATTTCGATGAAAAGAATTCTGTAAAAGGGCTAGAAAAAGGGAAGATTATTGTTGGATCATCTAACTTTTCTTATCAAGGTCTAAAAGGCCGAAACGAGATAAATTTATATCTACAGGATCCGGCTGATTATGAAGACGGAAAAAAAATTTTTGATGATTTATGGAAAGATTCTATTACACTTGTTGATAAAAACTCGGCAGAAGAATTTTTAAAAAAATTAGAAGAACATACGTGGTTTGAGTATTTGCCGACTCCTTATTTAATGTATATCCGCGTACTAGACGAGTATTTTAAAGAGAACACCGATGTAATAAGAACGCCCAGAGAAATCACAAAAGATCGTCTAAATCAGTTTTTTGATGTTTCGTACCAAACAGATGCCATCAGAGACGGGCTTTACAAGATCCGCAAACACTCCGGCTGTATCGTTGCAGACGTGGTTGGTCTTGGGAAAAGTGTTATTGCGTCAACAATTGCGGCCAACCTGAACCTGAATACCATTATTGTTTGTCCACCTCATCTAAAAAATTCCTGGAGCGACTACGCCTCTGATTTTGGATTACGAGGTGTTAGAATCTATACACCAGGAAAACTGGAAGAAGCAGCAAAAGAGAATGAGGGAATTCCTAATCAGCTAATTATTATAGACGAAGCTCATCGTTATAGGAATGAAAAAACTGCAAATTATGGATATCTAAGTCGTCTGTGCGCAAATAACAAGGTTATACTTCTTTCTGCAACCCCATTCAATAATCAGCCCGCAGATATCTTTTCCTTGATAAAGCTTTTCCAGATTGCGACAAATTCTACCATTCATTCGGTAGAAGACCTGGGCGCTCAAATGCATGCTTTGGTTAAAGAATATGAAGAACTGAAAAAGAAGCATAAAAATAAGAAAATTAATGAAAAAGAATTTAGCGAGAACGCAAACTCACTTGCGACAGAAATTCGCAATCTTCTTGATCCGGTTGTTATACGCAGAACAAGAATAGACCTTGAAAAAATTCAAAGATACAAGAAAGATCTTAAGTCGCAACATATTCAATTTGCTAAAGTAAATCCGCCAAAATCCATAGAATATGAACTTGGTGACTTGTCGGAGATTTATAAGGAAACTCTCGACAAAATAATGACAAGATATAATGCAACAAGATACAAACCCCTCACATACATAAAAGAGGGTTGCGAAAAAAAATATTCAAAATTTTTCGATGTAGACACATTCCGCTTGGGCCAGCGAAACATGGCAACATTCATGCGTCAACTTTTTGTTAGACGATTTGAGAGTTGCAAGGAAAGTTTCAAAAGTACTGTCAAAAATATGTTAGAATCCATGGAAAATATTAAATCCTATTTGGTAAATTCTCAAAGGATTCCACTATTTTATAAGGGGAAACTTCCAGATTATGATGATATTGAAAATTTAGTCCATGGTGACGGAAGTCCAGACGATCTTAACCTCTTTGATTCTGAAATTCTGATAAGAAATGACGAGAAGCATCCAGACAAAGGTTTTATTTTCATTTCGGCAGATGATTTAACAGAAGATTATTCTAAAGATTTAGATTCTGATATTGCCCTCTTCAAGCAGTTCCTTGCCGACTGGGGGAAAATTGATACCGATCCCAAATTTGACGAAACATTGAAGCAAATAAGAGTATCGCTTGCAAAAGAAAAAAATAGAAAATTAGTCATCTTTACCGAGTATTCGGATACTGCGGAATATCTTTCTAAAAAATTAAATGATTGCAAGGTTCGGGCTTTTCTTTACACTTCTCGTAATGGCGGAAAAAACCGGAGAGATGAACTGCGCAAGAACTTTGATGCAGGATGTGTAGAAAACTTTAAACAGGATAATTACGACGTCCTTGTTGCGACCGATGCCATCTCTGAAGGTATAAACCTTCACCGAGCAGGTACAATATATAATTATGACATTCCTTATAACCCGACCCGAGTAATTCAGCGTGTCGGAAGAATTAACCGTATCAATAAAAAAGTCTTTGACGAACTTTTCATTTACAACTTTTTCCCATCGGCAATCGGCGAAGAGGTTAGCCGAACGGCAGAAATCAGCACATTCAAAATGAAACTGTTTGAAGCGATTTTAGGTAGCGACACACAAATTCTCAGAGACGATGAAACTATCGAAGGATATCTTGGAAAACAGTTTGTTCGGGCAGAAAATGATGAAAATACTGAATCTTGGGACGTCCCCTATAGAAATGAACTAGATGCTGTTCCTGAGACAATAAAAGAAAAAGCAAGGGAAATTCCTTATAGATGCAGGATTCGTAGAAGCGAAAGAAATACGAAGGATTTCCAAATTCTTGAAGGAGATCTTTTTGCCGGATTGACGTCAAAAGGCGTGCTGCTGTTTTCAAAAAAAGGTGATTCTTACCGTTTTGTTTTTGCAGACCACTCAGGAACAACTCGATTACTGCCAGCAAGCCACGCTCTTCCATATTTTAAAGCCTGCATAGACGAGGAGGCATTCCCAGTCTCCGATGATTTTTATGCATTGTATGAAAATGCAAAATCGGAAAGCGGAATAATTCACAAAAGCGCACAAAAAAGTAAAAGTGTTCAAGACGTTGTGGGCATTTTAAATTTCATAAAAAAACAATCACAAAATGAAAATGACAAAGCCTATATTGATGCATTGCAAAATGTTGTAAGTCTTGATAGCCTTCCTTTATATTACATAAAGGAAATAAAGGAAAAAATCAAGCCAGACTCTTTAGAGGCCGTGGTCCAATTGCGATTGATTGTCCCTGATACTTATCTTGAATCTTTGCTGGAAAAAAACGGCAAAGTCGGAAAAGAGGTCGAAATGATTCTTCTTTCTGAAGAATTCTTAAATATTGAAAACAAAAAATCTTAAATTAGGAAAACCATGAATACAGATTTTATAACAAGAGCATACAAACGCGAAGCATTCATTGATTTCCTTTCCGACTTCTTGCCGGATGATTACGAGCCAGAAGAATCTAAAATTTACACAGAAACAGGTATTCAGCGAATAACGAATGTTGTTAATTTGGGCCATGTCGCTTCGCTCGATTTGGATGTTTTTGAATTTATACATGAGAGTCCGAACGATCCAAGAGTCAGTCTTACGCATGATGCCGCCCAAATTATGAAGAAGAATGGGAACGCATCAATGGCATTGGCAGCCTTCTATACAGAAACTTCAAAATCATGGCGATTTTCCCTAATTTTTTATGGGACAAAGCTTGAAAATGGGAAGGTAAAAAGAGAATTTTCCAATCCACGCCGCTACTCCTTTATTTTAGGTCCAGAGTGCAAAAAACATACCCCTGAAAGCATGCTCATTGGCAAGGGATCTGTTAAAAATGTAGAGGACTTGCAGAGCAGGTTTGCAGTTGAAGTAGTAACCAAAGAATTCTATAACAAACTTTTTGATTGGTACACATGGGCAACCGATGAAAAAACTGGGGTCACATTCCCAAACAATACAAATATTCCAGAAGATGACCGTGAAGGTCTTGAGACTAAAATTATACGTCTTATAACGCGAATCATTTTCGTGTGGTTCATAAAGCAAAAAAATCTTGTCCCAGAAAAATTGTTCGAAGAAAGTACGCTTATGGGAATTCTCAAGAATTTTAATCCCCAAAGCAAGAATAACGGCGACTACTATAATGCGATTTTACAAAATCTCTTTTTTGCAACACTAAATAGGGCTGTTGAAGATGAAAACGGCAATAAGCGTGGTTTTGCCACAGCACAGGGAACCCGCGACGTAAAGACCTTGTATCGCTACGAAGAAATGTTCTCTATCCCAAAACCAGAAATAATCAAGTTGTTCTCACAGATTCCTTTCCTAAACGGAGGTCTTTTTGAGTGTTTAGACAAAACTAGGACATTAGACGGAGTGGAAGCCGCCTACAATGAAGATGGCTTCAGTCGAAATCCGGCGACTTTCTCAAACGGCAAACCGAAATGGCGAGCTTTCGTCCCCAACATTCTGTTCTTTGATCCCGAAAAAGGACTTTTCAGCATATTCAACGAATACAATTTCACAGTCGAGGAAAACACACCCTATGATGTTGATGTAAGCCTTGATCCGGAACTATTGGGAAAAGTTTTCGAGAACCTTCTTGGCGCATATAACCCAGAAACACAGGAAAGCGCCCGCAAGGATTCCGGCAGTTTCTATACGCCCAGAGAAATTGTGAACTATATGGTGGACGAAAGCCTGATTTCTTACTTGGGTGAAGATGCAAGAGTTTTTGTAAAAACAGGAAACGCAGACGGACTGGCAAAAAAAGAGAAACAGTCAATATACGAAAAATTACGCACAGTAAAAATTCTGGATCCAGCTTGCGGTTCAGGAGCTTTCCCTATGGGGCTATTGAATCGAATTGTTGATTTGTCAAAGAAGGTAAGTGAAGAACAAACGGACACATACACTCTAAAGTTGAATCTTATCGAAAATTGCATATATGGTTCTGACATCCAACAAATAGCGGTGCAAATATGCAAACTGAGATTCTTTATATCCCTCATTTGCGAATGCAAAAAGGACTTGAGAAAAACCAATTTTGGCATAAATCCCCTTCCGAATTTGGAAACAAAATTTGTTTGCGCAAATAGTTTGATTGCATTGGAAAAAAATCGCGATAACGATTTGTTTGGCAGCGACATTGCAAATATTGAAAACGAGTTGCAAGTTGTTCGTCACAAGCATTTTTCTGCAAAAAATGTAACAGAGAAAAAGACCCTTCGGATAGAAGATGAAAAATTAAGAAAGAAACTTGCAGGGCACCTCCAGAATGATAGCGGTTATTCACCAAAAGAAGCGAAGCTGATGGCAGAATGGAACCCTTATGATCAAAATGCCTCCAGTCCCTTTTTTGATCCAGAATGGATGTTTGGCGTAAATACAGGTTTCGATATTGTAATTGGAAATCCACCGTATATACAGTTGCAAAAGGATGGCGGAAAACTCGGCAAGCTGTATCAGAATTGCGGCTATAAAACTTTTGCTTCCACTGGTGATATCTATAGTCTTTTTTATGAACGAGGTGTGCAACTCTTAAAAAATGCTGGACATCTTTGTTTTATTACTAGTAACAAATGGATGCGAGCCGGCTATGGCGAAAAGACGAGGGACTACTTTAGCAAAGAAACGAATCCATTACTCCTTATAGATTTTGCTGGCGTAAAGATTTTTGAAAGCGCGACCGTTGACACGAATATTCTCTTACTCGAAAAAGGGAAAAACAAGAACAAGACCTTTGCATGTGTAGCTAAGGACAAAAGCTGTAGAGAAAATTTGAGCGATTATATTCAGCAAAATGGTTGCCCCTGTTGT
>JAEEGG010013276.1_pt1 | contig 17654 bp, 18 predicted proteins | sample 9134161 | NCBI WGS metagenome assembly JAEEGG01 (sample SAMN16246543, study PRJNA631951) | gut metagenome | biome: gut microbiome; feature: rumen; material: CR-attached | host: Bos | place: Iran: Karaj | collected 2018-10 | reverse complement strand
CGTCACGTTCTCTCTGTGTCGCCAAGACGAAACTGCCTCTCTGAATTCCGAGGATGGGATGCCCAAAGAGACAATATCGCCAATGCGCAGATGCTCACTGCCTACGAACATATTCCTATCCTCTAAGCCATGGCTTCCCAGATACTTAATAAGCGGTTTAAGCTTCCGTCGCGCCTCGAAAGCATCCTTATTAGCGAAGTAAAGGGAAGATTTCTTCACCTCCGAGTTCTGATAATAGAAGTACCATAGCTTCAACCCAACTTCATCATGTCGCATAATGGCAAGCCTTTCCTCTTCGGGCTCGAAGTCACCGAGTTCTTCGCAGGGTCCGTTCACACGCATTGCCTCACAGAGTTGAATATGATGGTCGCGACTATCGCTGTCTTCATGGTCGCTTTCTGCCCACTCTGTCTTGACATACTCGAACTCATAATGAGTAATCACGCCAAAGTCTCTGTTAAGTATATGTTCACCCCAGCAGTCTTTGGCCTTAGCCCTGACTTCTTTCTTGTCGAAATCGACTTCAAGTTCACTGCATAAACCAGAACAATTGTAGTACCTATCCATATTTCAGTTTTATTTTTTTGCCCACGCAAAAAAGTTTTTTCTTTTTTTGAATCTTTCATCCAACCACGACCGAAGTTCCTCAAACGCGCCATAAACTACAGCTTCACGATCTTTTTCCTGAAATTTTATCGTTTTCAAGCTATTCCCGCTGACTATGTATACATATAGATAAGCCCAGCACAAAGACGGCCATTGCCCGTTATCTGCCTTATAAAAATCCTCGTAATATCCACGGTGCTTAGAGCTAAACCTTCCAATTAGCTCTTTGTCCCATTTTGAAAGATCTTCTAATTCTTTTAATTCATTCCATTCTTCAGTCTTCTCGTGTGTTCCGCCTGACCAATACTCCTCTTTCTCGCAATAATAATTCTCGATTGGAAAATCCCAGTCTTCAGTAATATATCCAATGGAGTATTGATAACCGATGATTTTCTCTATCTCAAAATCAGCTCCGCATTTCTCTGTCAGCAACAGAGGGATGTCTTTTTGCATCGTGTTCATATTGATTTGTTTATTAAGTAATCCACTACAGACTTCCAATCAGGAAATCGTTCTGTGCCGAATTGAATCCATTCTCCCTTGAATTCGCTGGTTCCGTTCTTGCCACGGTCGTCAATCAGATAGTCACCTTCGACGAGGTCTTTTCGATGGGTGATGATCATTCGCTTGTGAAAAACGTCATCAAAGTATTTCGTTACCCACTCCACCTTGTCCGACCATGCAGAAGGATTCTTCCAAGGAGCCGTAGAGAGAATAAACACATCATACACCTCTGCCAGTTTATGAACAGCCTCAATGGCTCCAGGCATAGGATCCATTTTCCCGAATAAACCAGGGATCTCATCCAATCGGTCTTTGTCGCCAGCCCCCTTTGCCCTATACAGGCTCTTGGTTTCCTCATCAATCTTGTCAAGTCCTGATTGGAAATCAACCAGCACATTGTCCATATCAAAAAATAGTCGTTTCTTCCTATCCATAACAACTATACATCGATTTCATCATCTTCTAACGATACACATTATAACCAACCCAGAGACATTGCAACAGAGCAATACACTGCATACCAGAAATCCCAAATTGCCACTCTGTTAATAATAACCATAATTAGAACAAGGAGGAGTATACCACCTATGATTCCTTGTTTCCATCTTTTCTTCGTCTCTTTCATCTGTATAACCCTCATTCGTGTCGGGCGCAACTTCTATTTGATAAATCCATTTGTTTACTTATCTTCACCTCATCAGGTTTCTTGCGGAGGTCATCAAGCGTCTCGGCTCCTTTCCAGAAAGTGCGCCGATAGGTTCCATCGGGCATGAGGTCTATCTGCTCTATGCCGTCAGCACTCTTCTTATTGCTGACAGTACGCTTATAGTTCCGCAAATCGGGATACAGCCACCATGCACCATCAGTATCATCATACCAGAAGTCGGTTCCGTTAAATCTGAACACGTCGAACCGCCCTGTATATTGTAAACAACTCGTGTTTGCAAATTCCGAACCAGGATCGTGCTGATCCATTATGGGAATATACAAACTCCGCAATGATGAGACGAAGTGGATACCAAATCTCTCTTCGTCGGGCGAATCTTCATAATCATAAGGAAATCCATTGCTGGCAGCAACCAACTGATCCCACCACATACAACCAACCGTAGTGCCCTTTTCATCCTTGACGATAAACTGTCGGCGTTCCACGTCCCCATCTCTATTAACAGCAAAGACGGCAACCTCATCATAGAAAAATAGATGTCCTTTTGAATATATAAACAGGTATATCGTGCATCCACCTTTGCCTTTAAATGAATAAACAAACTTGGGGTAGATACCAATTCCAGGCTCACTTGATATCAGGGTATCTATGAACACCTGATTATCGGTCTCAATACGGCAAACAATGGAGTTGTTTATAGTGTCCATCCTTGCTATACCGTCATCCGATACTATTGCTCTCTCCATATATGATTGGGATGGTGGAAACTCACATCTCATGATTAGGATTTTATCCCCATGACCAGCATAGATCCCATTACCTGCGAAGCCCAACATTATGTTGTTTTTTTCAACTTCTTCCATTCCAAAAGCCTGCAAATGTTCTACCATCCTACACAAGATAGAATCAGAAGTCGATTTGATTTTGACGCTTCTGGATATCTTGGTTTTGCTGATCTCCATGTAGCGAACCTCAACCTGCACAGTGTCCTTTCCAATCCCTTTCTTATAAAATCTACCGCCCAGCATCAGTTTCCCGAGTACTAAGTCTGTGTCACTCTTCTTAAAACCGAGAGAATCCAGATAAGCCAGATAAGGCGCATCATCAACATCCCCAGTAGACTTTTCATCCAACATAATTGAAGCAAGCCTTACAGGGTCTGGGAGAAGGCGTTGAGCCATAGTATCTGTCGAAAAAGAAAACAGTATACATATGACCAAGATAACGAACTGATCCTTAAGGCTACATAATAATCTTCTACTCATATCAATGTTGCTTAAAATGTACATTTTCGCCTTGTTACAATAGATTGGATTCTGAATTAAATACATTCATTGTTCACCTCAACCATTTTTTTCTCAATACATTCCCAAAAAGCCAAGAGAGCTTTGTAATTAGTTTCCGTACTCTTTCGAAAAAGGGAATTGACATCAGCCAATTTAACTTTGCAGGTTTTTCCTCCTTTCCTAAAGTTAATAAAAAATTCCTCAGGGAAATCCATTACTGAATAGACTGTCTCTGACCCCAGATACCCATCCCAGGAGTATGAATTATTTTTCTGCCATCGGCCAGTTGTATTGATAGTCTTATTTGACAGATTAATTTCGATTATCTTTGTTTGCGCCCTAACCACATAAATACTCCATACTAATACAAACGGAAATATCACATCGACCTGCCAGGTCTTGAGACTATAACCTGCCCATATAAATAATATAGATACAGGTATCAGGATATAAGCCGTAACAGTCATCATAAGTCTACTAACGCGTTTTTTCCTCAACTTAACGATACTCCCATCTGGTTGAATATCCAAATCCATCATCTTGTTCAGTGGAGCCCTGTTTGCTTCAAAGACCTGTATGATTATGTTATTGTCCATATCTCGTAGTTTAGTTTATATGAAAATCAAAAAAGCATTCGCCATAGCATGATATGCAGAGGATTCTGCAAGCGGCACAATCTGAAAGCGGTCTCTTACCCCACACTCCCGTTCAATGAAATAACATCTTAAATAGATAATATAAAAAATAACTCCGCTCACGCCCTGCAACAGGACATTGAAGATATTACCATGTACCCAACCAAAGATAATACTCGACAAGATAACGAGAACCAGCAGGAAATACCTCTCCAAGTTAAAGAACTGCTCTTTCGTCAATCGCCCGTTCCGAAAGAAGAATGTCAACGAAAAGACCAGTACCACCATCGGCCCCCATCGAAACAAAACTTCCTCAGCAATTGCAGTAAACGGAATCAATAGGAACGAATTAGTGAATTCGTTACTTGAAGCAACATGCTGGCTAAACTCTGCACCGCTCAGAAAAAGTATAAATCCTATAACCACAAACCATGCTAAATGAATGACCCATGTCAGCAAAAATAGCTTAACAACGTTCATTCGCTTAATCTTATCGAAGAATTTATCTATCTTTGAAAAAAACATTTCTACATCCATAATTCACGCTTTTACTAATCGTTAAGAAATAACTTGGCCGAGTTTCGTTTTTTATGAGCAGTAGTCAGTCACATTCTATCTGTACATTTCATTGTTTATTGGTTTTTAGTACTTCTTGTTTCCATTATTGCAATCTTCTATAGCCTGCACTGCAATTATCAAGGAAGACTTACTTATTCTTTAACAATTTGTATCCTATCCACGAACTGATAATGACAGAAAAAATGGAAATAATAATACCCATTCCGCCAACAGCAAGAATCGAAAAAACAGGAATGACAAGCCAGCCAACAGAGAAAACAATCGTTACTAACAATATTTTCATTATCTCACCCAGTGAATATGAGATTTCTCCTCTTGCATATTGCACAACAAAATAAATTAAAACTATTGCTGCAATAATTCCAAATCCTACTAATTGTACCATAATTTAATCCTTAATTACAAAATTAATAATTTCTTATACTCTTTCAAATTAAAAAAAAATCTTAATCTCTCCATCCCTTTGTTCCCTAATTACGTGTCGGGCACAACTTCTTATCGTTATTCTACAATATCCTTTTGTTTACAAAACTTTACTTCATCAGGTTTCTTCCGGAGGTCATCGAGAGACTTGGCTCCCTTCCAGAAAGCACGTCGATAAGTTCCATCAGGCATAAGGTCAATCTGTTCAATGCCGTCAGCACTCTTCTTATTGCTGACAGTACGCTTATAGTTGCGAAGATCTTTATTCAGCCACCATGCTCCATCATCATCTGTTAGCACAAATTCTTTACCATTGAACTGTAGAACCTCGAAACGTCCTGTATATCGCAAACAACTCGTATTGGCAAATTCAGAATCTTCGTCATGACTTTCCAGAATGGGATAATACAGACGCTTAGTCACCCAATCATAATGAAGGCCAAAACGGTCCTTGTCAAACTCGTCAAACGGGAAACCATCACTGGCCTCCAACGGCTGGTCGTACCACAAACAACAAATGACACTATCTCTCTGACCATCCACCGAAAAGAGAGGTACTGGCTGAAGATGATGGTCGTCATTATAAATGCATGTCATGGCTTCATCACGATATAGAAGATGACCAAAAGAATAAGTCAACAGATAAAGTGGTGAGTCTAATTCTGCACTAATAGAATAAACTTGTTTCGGATAAATCTCCAGTGCAGGATCATAGTGTAACAGCGTATCGCGAATATCTCCTCCCGCTGCATTGACACATCCAATCAATGCAAAATTAACCGTGTCTGCTTCTAAATTCACATCAGGATTCCTATGAGAAAGATATGCCGGGATCATCGGCTTATTCTCCTCGTGTCGTTCTACCAAAGTCTGCGCCTCCGGGGAAAGATAGGAGAATATCTGGCCATATGGGAAACTAAGGAGTAGGTAATGATTACCATACCCCTGAACTGCAAGCGAGAAATGATCGTTTAATAAACCATAATTATATCTCTGAGCATCATCTTCTTTGTAGAACTGCCATCCGACTCTTCCAAACCACGGGTCATCTTCTATAGATGAGTATTCAGGATAATCCTTGAAAAATCTCACAAGGTTCTCGTAACTGATGATGTCCTTTACAAGATGTCCGTCACGCTTGTCGAAAATAAAGAAGAACTTCTCCGAACTACAGTTTGCACCGCAATAAAAACGCTCAACACCGTATGTGACATATTTCTCTGTCTGTCCTTCCATCTTTAATTCGAGACCGAAAGTATTCCACAGACTATCCTCTATCAGCGGTTTATACTTCTCCAGATAATGATTGAGCAAATGTTCGCCATCATTGGTAAACATTTCTTTCTCGCTGTACGCCACATTCTCATCAGGACTGTTAACAAACTCAATGCAATACTCACACATCCGATAGACCTCCTTGTTGATGAGTACCATTACTGAGTCAACTAACATCTGTGGTCCATTAACAGGAGCATCGACATAGAATGAAGCCCAACAATCACTATTATCTTCGCGGCCTCCCTGGATTGTATCGGTCTGTTCAGTAACCACCAAATTGTTGGAATGCCCCGTCTTAGCACTTCCACATCCTTGCAAGCCTCCAACCATGCTTGCAATCATCACCAACAACCAAGTTCTTTTCATTAAATCCATATAATCAAAAACCTCTCTGCATAACACTCTCTGTTTCATGGCAATATCATCATCCCTTTTAGAATAAGATATGTAACGAACAAGACTGCAGATGCGATAATACTCCCTTTAGAAAAAAGTGATTTCATTCTTGAATATTCATCTTTTTCTATATTTTCCAGGGCTAAAAAACTTCCAAGTAAACCGCCAGCAAAGAAAAGTGATATAATAATCATGCCAATTCCATAGGGAACTGGTTCTTCTACGGGATGACGAGGTACAATAATTTTGTCCATTGCGGCAGCACAAATCTGATAAAACAATACTGCTCCTATAATTCCAAAAACGGCTCCTCCCACGCAAAATAGAATTTCTGTTAGCGAGGGCTTCCTTTTTTCGGAAGATGGCATTGACATCAAATCGTTCAGCTCTTCATAAATCCCTTTGATAAATTTAAAACCAGCTAAAATAAAATTGATCGCCACAATGGCTAGAATTACAAATGTCTTCATAAGATTTCTGTATTTATGGTTCAATTTCCAATTTTATACATGCTTCTATCCGTTGAATGTTTGATCTTTCATATAGCTATTTATATTTGTTTTCTATTGTAAATTGTTAGACAGATGGACGAGATTATTCTAAAGCTATTGTTTTGCAACAAACTCCATCGTTAACGCAGCTATAACTTTTTCCCACGATTTAAATCTTCATATTTTTATATTATAAACTAGAAGTTGCGAAAAGCAATACTAAAAAGATAACAATTCCGCTAATTAATATGAGAATAGTACATCCGCATGAGGCTCCTTTTTTCGCGCCACTTATCATTGCTTCTTTTTCGTGACCTCTTTTTGAAAAGATTAGCCCAAGTAACAGTCCTGTTAATGTGAGCACTAAAATGAACATTAATCCTACTGGCATAATAAATCTGAAGCTAAATTAAAAAATGAATTAAAAAATATAACAAATGATATCCAATTTATTTTTAAAAGGTTCCCATATGACCTTCAAATCACATGAAAACCTTTTAAATACATGGTACTTATCTTAAGCAGAATGGAATAAATCCGTCAATACCAATACAAAATCTTTTTGAAGTAACATTCTTGTATGGTTGAGTAGTTCTATTAACAGAGAAGTCCTTATTAAATAAATCGAAATGATCAATGTCTAAAGAAAGAGAAAATTTTATTCCTTTGCCATTTTTTAAACTTAAAACATAACGAGATGATATCCCATTATTTATAACATCTTTATTATCATACTCTCCCTTGTAGCCAATACAGGAATTATAAATACCTCCTATTTCAATAGTCGGGTACCATGATTTGCCAACACGTGCCATTTTGCTTAAGGGAGTTATTTCAACGCCAATACCTGGGCGAAACCAGTCTATACGATGCTTGGAATATACCTCTGCATTATTAAACTTAGTTTGAAAATTTTCATGCCTATAACCTAATCTTCCATACACACCAATGATATGAGTAGCTTTTTGGTAGCCAAATTTAATTGACGGCTCAATATCACGGAAAAAATCCAATGCTTGGAAACCGAAAACATTATTTCCATCATAATCCATGGACTGACCATCATTGTCAAAGCTTGCGACCCTGATCCTCATTTCATTCCTTCCAAAATCATTAAATATATAATGGTTAAAAAGCCATGAAGGAATATAGCTAAGAACGCCTGTCCAAAAATTACCACTGGCGATATCAAGGCGAATAAATAGCGGATTTCTCTTTTCAAGATCCCATGTCGGTAGATTAACTTCTGAAGTATATTGTCCAGTGCCTAAATCACCTTTTGAGTAACGTGATGAATACGCACCATCAGGCTCAGGCTGTGCCATGACGCTAGCCGCTATAAAAGAAGCGCAAATAATTAATAAGCATTTTGTTTTCATAATTTATAAGTTTTTATTTACGAATATATTTTTCTTGTTTTCTCTTAGATGAAATATTGTTATTGCCCATTTCAAAAATCATTTCTCGTTTATCCAACAAAATCAATTTTACTTTACGGTATAATCCGAGTCCAATGTATCTAAACTCTTCTGACATTTGATCCTTAACATTTTCAACATATTGTTGAGTAACGACATACCCATCTTTTCTCCTCACAGAAATGGCATCATCATGATCAAACGTGTTAAAAATGATAAAGACACTATCTTTTGCTATAGAATATGAACCAGTCATGGCTACTTTATATTTTGCCTTGAAAGTTCGGTTCTCTATTTGATGAATATAATTATATTTAACGATACCATTATTTTTGAAATCAAATAATATGTTCTCTCTATTCAATTCTTGAGAAGTGGCAGTAGAAACATTGTCTCGAGTCCATTTCCCCAAAATTTTTGTATTGGAATCTTCCCAATATTTGTTATCAGCTTGGGTAAGTTTTAGATCCATAATATAGGTTGCAGAAGACTGTAATTTATCAATACCATAATCGGCAAAAGAAACTTCAAGTGGCAATGCTAGTTCCTGATGAATTGTAAGTCGAACACTCCCTGCTGCCATATAGACCCAATACTCGTTTTTTTCTTTTTCTTCAACAGCCCCCATAATATTACCATCAAACGTGGGAGCAGCAGCTGCAAAACGAACTAAAATAAGGGCAAGTGGCTTTTTGTTAAGGTCTAGTTTCGCATTTGCCCCAGATGCATAATCTTTAAGTGGGTCAAGTCGAAAACTGTTGACCACCAACTCCTGAGCATCCATTCCTTGTAAAAACAGAATGGATAAAAGAAGTAATATTAACCGATTTCTCATTATCTTATTTATTTAAATCCTTTAAATCCATCGTCCTAATATCAAATCGGGCATTTTCAGGAGTATCTATAGGCATCCAAGTTCTGACATTAATGCGTGGATTCTCTTCATCCCGGAAGTCCCAAATTAATGTTACAAAGCCCTCGTCTGCATACGAATTCTTCCAATTTTTAGAATACCATGTTTGCTTCAGGTAAACGGCATAATAGTTGTCCTTGGTAGGGTGTCTAACTATCTCGTAATCCTCAAACTTGACATTGATATACTGGGCATTTTTAAATACATTTGTAAGACCATTGATATACTGTTCTTTTGTTTGAACTTTATACTCATAATTAGGTAAAGATACCTCATTGTTTCTTTTAATTCTATCTATTTTCTTTCCGGTGATAATCAGCGCATCATCACTAAAAATCATTTTCATAAAATCTATATCCTTTTTGTTATATGCAGTTTTTAACTGTTCACAGAAATCTGTTATCTGAAATCGTCTGTCAAGATCTTCCAATACTTCGCCGTTTTCCATTAGCTTTTTATATTGATGGGTTTCTATGGTTTGCTTGAAATCATAAATGTTGCCATATTTGTCAAAATTGATGCAAAACTCTTGCACTATGTCATCTTGATATTGATTTCCAACAGGATCCATCATCATTTCAATATTACGCAGTTGATAACCTCGAACTGTCTTGTTTCGTCTTATTTGTAAACAAGGTTCTGAAATAGTAGTTTTTGTAGTATGGAAATGGGCTGCATTCTTCCAAAGGATTCCGATGTTCGTCTGAACGTCTGTAGGAACTCCAGGACAATTTGAATAATTAATGAAACTACTTCCTTGAGTGCAGGCTCGGTTAATGGCTGTTAACAAACGGGCTGCATTAAGCTCCATCTTCTTCTTAAGTACAGTGTTAGAAATACCACCATTAAATACAACAGTTACTTGATCAGCAGAATTAATACTGATTGTGCATATTAAAAAAAACAATAATGTAAGATACTTTCTCATAATCATTTATTATTTATCTAATTCTTTAAACATTTTACTTATTCTAGAAGCAGGTATGTAACAATTTAGACGAGCAGGAATAATGCCACGCCTCGCTTCAATCATTGTCGTATCAAAAGTGAACTTCATCACATGATTGTAGCCATTTGAGACATTTCTCATAATTAGTTCGCAATCAAGATTATCTCCTGTCTTTTTGATAAAACCTAAATAAGGTTTGCATCCTGTTTTTTTACAGAAGTTTATCCATTGGTGAAGAGGAACGTTAATCTGTTCTTTTTTTAGTCCATATTTCTGAATACGGATCTGAAGTGTAAATTCGTTAGGTATATCTGTAGCCGTGAAAAGGTTGGCAACACTTTCAAACAAGAATTGTTTGCAAAATATTGGTTTGATTTTACCTAAAGAGTCAAGTTCATAATATCGATTGGAATTAAGATTGTCAAAAAAATACGCATCACCCTGTTGGATATAGTAATTCATATTCCACATTTTTATCAACCTATCCATTGTGACGCACACAGTATCACGTACATACACGGAATCCTTCAAAAGGCGTTCTTTCAATCTCCGAGTATTCTCTATCATGTCAGTTCCGTTGAGCAACTCGAAATCAATAGGAAAAGAAACTGAACATAAGGTTTTTACACTATCCATCCAAGTGACAGTATATTTACGGTCATTCCATGTCTGGATATTGATGCCAAGGTTTGGATTGCCCTTAAATGTTTTCAAGATACTTAATTCACCTTCCTCAAAAACTACTCCATCTTCCTGCATCCTTCTCTTCGCTGTGACTTCTTTTCTTGTTGGTATATCGAGTTCTAAAGAATATCTTTCTAAGAAGTTAACAATTGGCGAATTGATGGCATGTCTCTGTTGCTCCGTGAATATAGAATAACCAATATGCTCAATAGTACTATCTTTAACAATAACCGTCACAGGTAAACCCTTATAAAAGAAATCGTGATAATATTCCGCATCTTCTAAAGAATCTAGTGACTGCCTCAATCCCAACTGAGTAGCAATATCAAGTAATATGTCGCTGGAATAATCGTTTGACTGTTCATTTACATACATACTTGTTGGCATCCTCTCAAACGAGAGGAATGCCAAAACAAATATGATATAAGCCACTATTTTCATTCACCTATATTAATCCACCGTGTATCACCATTTTGCATCTTGAGCAACCCGGAAATTAAACGGTTGTTATTCATTGTCACATCAACCATTCTGTCTCCTGAGTTTACTTCAACTTTTTCACCTGATAGTTGTTTTAAATCTATGGTGTACGAACGAGTAAACCTTAAGGTGCCACCACTACCATGCGCCTTACCATTTGAGATTGGACCATTATAAATAGAATATCCGAGATTCAATTCTCCATTATTCTGCCGTGTAGTAGAAGGACTTACGATAATCTTATCCTCTTTTTTTACTACAGTATCGTGAACAATAGTTTCTTTCACGATGGTGTCATGAATCCTATCAGAATCTATAGGCTTGGAGATGTTTATAGTATCTTCTAAGCTTGTATCTATTGTATCCGAATATGGTACATTCTCATCTGGCGGATTAGATCCAGAAAGCATCTTGACTACCCCCCAAATCAAAAGAAATAAAATTATAATGAAACCACAAATAATGCCAATCCTTTTAAATGGTGGTTCCACGATCTTTCCTTTTAATTCTTCAAGGGGTTTGCCACACTCTTCACAAACGAAGTTCATGCTGTCAACCTCCTGTATCTCATTATTGTACGCCTTGTCACAGCCGTCAATATTCGTACATTTGCCTTTCTTTGTAGCCATCTTACATTGGTTTTAATTCGTTGTCTAAAATTTCTATACAAATTTTCTTATACTGAAGATATGTCTCGTTGAACTCGTTATCTTCGCATTTTTCGCTTGCCTTAATTCGGTTCATTAAGACCTCCTTGACTTTTTCTTCCATAGCCTTTTTTTGATCATTACTACGGCAATCTTTTTTTAGGATCTGCTCAACCTGCTTCTTGAGCTGCATTCCAATGGAAGAATCTTCATGACAAATGTTCCAAAGCACGCTAAAAAAGTCTTTACCAACCTTAGTCCATGTGACATCACCCATCCTGTCAGTCATTCCAATAGCTTGGAAACGCTCTTGGGTAACCGGATTTTGTTTCTCTTCAATTAAGCCCATTGCATATGCCAATATTAAAGGCTTACGCAAGATAACTTCCAATTCGTTAGGAGAAAGCTCATATAAAGCAGGCAATGGCTCGTCGAAAGATTCTGTATGGAGAACCATACGGTTAAGTTCACTGTCTGGTGCAGCCAGCAAATCGTCATATTTGCCTTTCAGTGTCTTCAAGTTCTCTACATATCTAAGTGGGAAACTTGCTTCTGCGGCGACCACAACGATCTGATTAGATTTATAATTTACAGCTACATCTTGTTTTGGAACAAATCCTGGGCATACCATAGCAAATTCATTAATGAGTCTCTGTCTAAAACCATTTTTGTCATTGGGCCATTGTGGAATGCACAGCTGAATCATTTTCTGCATCGTTGTTCCATTGACGTTCATGCTTTGTTGCTCAGGATCAATTTTCATAAACGTCATTGCAGACTGAGCCATCGTTCTAACAAAACCCTCAAGAGCATCCTTGGAAGAGTATTCGGTCTCAAGCTTCTCTAAAATGTTAACTCCAATCATCTTATTCAGAGGATCAGTCTGAGCAGCATTTTCCATTGCCGCCTTTGCATTCTCCATGCAAACATCCAAAATTATATCAGATGCTGTCGAATTTTGTGTTTTATCAAATAGATTGGCAAAAGAGTGTTCACCATCTACGCCCAATTTTTTCACTAACTCATTCCTAATCGCAAGTGCGTTTGCCTTCTGCATATCAGCATCTGTGGCACACTGATGAGCAAATCCTTGCACACGTGTCGGGTCATATTTTTTAATGGTCATGCTATCAGCAGAGTCATGATTAGGATTGCATCTTGCATTAGCTTTGCTGGTTACATCAGTGCAAATGTCAGTTAGCATATTTTTGAAAGCAACAATACCATTGAGTGTAATTCCCAATTGAGTAACAACATCCTGCAATAGCATTTTCGCATACGTATAACCCTCTATACGAGTCAGATAAACATAAAGATCACGTTTTGCTGCACAATATTTATTAAACACCTTATCAGAGGCACCTGTGATGGCATCTTTTAACCACCCTATATCATTCCATTCTCTTTCAATATCTTTGACTGCTTGCTGTACATCGCCTATTTCTTCCTGCAATTTGCCTGTCTGTGTCTTGAAATCTTCGATGCGATCGTTACAGTCTTCTTGTAGCAACTTTACGTACTTCTCAATCTCCAAAATACTCTTTTGACCACTATGCCATTCATCAAATAGCATAGTCTCAATATGCCTACGAATGTATTGTGCGTATGCCAATCGGTCTGTCTGTTGTATTCCATAGAAATTTTTCACTCCATGAGTGCGATAATTATTTTCATAATAGTCAGCACAAGAATGAGAAAAATTAGCTATCCACAATTTTTTGTTACCTTCCGAACGAACATCTGTAGAGAAGCGCTTTGTTCTTTCATCCCAGGTTGTTTCTATATCACGCCATCTTTTTGAAGAATCGTTTTCGATGATTGGCTTTGATAGCATGAGATGCTGATTAGAAAGAAGTAGGACCTCACGGTGTTGACGATTGCGGATCTCATCCAAGAAACCTGTACCAACCTGCTCTAACGTTGTTTCAATAAATCCATGTCCATCAGCCCACTGGTTAAACTCTAACTGCAAAGATGATTGACGTGCAAATGTGTAGGTAATGAATTCGTTAATTTCAGATTCCGGGTATTCTATGCGGGAAATACCAAAAGACATAAACTTGCGGCTACGAGAAACGACTCCTTGACTGCTTATTTCTGGTTGCGCTCCGTTGTTCTCGCTATTCTGCAGTCTCATCATCTGGCCTTGGCCTACGATATTACCTGCAATAAGTTTCTGGAACAAGAAATCAGATACTGCATGAGGAAGCGAACTTGAAATATCAAGTGTTTTGTTGGCCTCATTCACATTAGTATATAAATATGCAGCATTGAAAGGATTTACGCCTTTTAAAAGACGCTGTACCTCATGCGTGAAATTATCTTTTTGCCCTGACACATCTAATGGGTTGTATACGCCTATGCTCATTGCATTCAACTCACTCAACGCAGCATAACCATTAGCATGATAGAATCCACTATCATGAGATGGCATTGCCAGTGTTATTTCAGGAACATATAAATATAGGTAAATTGGATAATTCTTTTCATTCTCATAATACTTCCTGATTTGTGCGACCACATCTATTACTGTTCCTGAGCCTGTTCCACCAGCAAGACCTGCACAAATATGAAATTCCACATTGTTGTCTCCAGATTTTCCACCTTCGCCAGAAGTTATTCTATTGACACTTTGCTGCAAGCGGGAAACAAAATCTGCATTTGTATCTCTTGCACTAAGATTATTTGCAAACAATACTCTACCAAGCCTGCGGCGTTGTCCTCCTATACCATCGCTAATGAGTCCTTGCATTCTAGAGCGCATCATAGCCACATCTTCTGAAGGCAGAAAAGATTTAAGGCCTGGATACATGGTGAGATTCTCAAGCATATTCATGTTAATGCCATGAATAGATACTTTCTGTGCTTCCATCAGGTGAACAGAGTGTCCCATCACCTTCCATCCTGTTCTGTCTGCAAGATCGGCTGGCGAAGAGTCAACATATATGTATTCTAACTTGACCCCTTCTTGCGTGAGATTGTCACTTCTGAATTCCTCATACACTCTTTTTCTCAATTCACGGATAACTTTACCTCCAGTTCCTCCGAGTCCAATAATTAAATGATTTGCCATAATTATATCTATTATTTATTTGAATTTATCAAAAATCATCAACTCCACCTGTTGTATATCTCGTTCCATAATTTTTCTTGTAACCTTTTATTGAATCACCATAGGATGAACTACTACTTTCGTTTGTCATAGTCTTAGCAATGACAAACCCGATAATTATGAATGAAACCAAACATATAATGATTCGTGTTGTTATATAGGAATCAATTTCACCTAAATCAAGAATTTTTGTTTTTACATAATCATCCAATTTTAGTATGCTACCTATTATTGGTACGTTATTTATCAAATTTTGTCCCATATCAACACCTGATTCAAGAATACTTTTAACTTTTAAAGCAAAAAACATTGGTATTATAAGATTGGGTAATATTATCATTAACAGCCCTCCAGTTATATAACTCATGGCCGTAAATTCAGATTGTTTAAGCAATAATTTAACAATCACAAAATCCAATATTGTAATTATTGCTGATATTAAGACACCCCAAAAAATACCACTCCAAAGAGTATCCATTATAAGATTAAATAAACCAATTGTCATAAGCCCATTCACTATTACAGTTTGGAGAAGAAATGAGATTTGCAACCAAAGGAATAAAAACTCTCCAACGTCAGTCTGAAAACTGAACGTTGAGGATTTTCTATGGTATCCTTTAATCCGTTATGGATACCTATGTCGATAAGTGCAAGATAAATAGCCATATTTACTCTTCGTTTATTTTTAGTTACTTTCGTTAATGGCGATACCACGCTTAACTTTTATCAAAGAGAAAGCGCAGACAACTGCCATACGTCTTCCAGGTTCAGCACGACCCTAATTCCTTATGGATGAAGTCTACGCTATTGCGTAGCTCCAAACGGGAATTAGTCATTGCTCGTTAAACTCGTTTTGCGAGGTGCTGATTCGGAAGACGATTTGAGCAAATATGTCTTTGTACCCTCTTTCGAGAAATACGTTTGCAAAAATAGTAAATATTGTGGAATTGAAGAAACAAAATGCTAAAAAAGTGACCACAAGAAGTGTTTTTTCTTCATTTCTGCTGTTAAAACGCGCAAATAAGAGGGATATTGAAGGTAATAATGAACAATAAAGTCAGTATGACTAACTGATCACATTCACGCGCGAACCTCTTTAATATTAAGCAAGATTTAAAAGAAGTTCTACAAAGTAGATAAAAACCTCTGCTATTCGAAGTAAGGATATAATTCACTAAAGCCCTTGACTATCTCATCAAGCAAACCAGGATGCTCGGCAAGTTCCTTCCGATTAATAAGCATGTAGGCACTTTTGGAAATGTTGTACTTATGAACATACTCGTCATTACCAAAACAAGTAAGCATGAAACGCCGATATACACGAAAGCGTTTTGTGTTCTCTTCTGGCTCATTCATTTGATTTGCACCAATGAAACCAAAAGAAGCCCTTGAATCTGATCTCGCAACTTCCTCCATAATGGCCATACATGTCCTGATACATTGACGAGCCTCATATAGACCAGTCATCAAGTTATACTTAAAATCACTATGACGATGAGCCTTCAAATGGAATTTGACGGCATAAAATGATGTTGGTAAACCTCTATCCAAACCCAGTAAGTCTGGTGTGACTTCGTTGACTTGAAAGAATACAGTAAACGATGCATCAAAAAACCTTGGGGTCCATCCCAAGGCTCTTTGTCTTTCTTTACAAACCGATACGGATAATGCTCTAGAATCACAGCCTAAGGTATTAAATAGGGGTATGCATCAATACGCTCTCTGTGGCGCTCCTCCTCTGGTACTTCAACAAAGCCATTTCCACTATAGAGAATCTTCTGATCCTCTACAGAAAGGTAACTGGCTACACGCGCCATATACTCTTTTGTCTTCTCCTTCTGATAGGCAATTCTCTTGGACTGCATATCCTTTATTTTCTGACTCATCGTACCCATAAGCACATATTTACGCCACAAAAGTACGAAAAAAAATCATTAGCACAAAACAAAAGCAAGTTTTTTTGGGTGCTATGCTCCATTTTCATAACCCTTGCAAACAGAAAAAGACCATCTGCTACCACAGATAATCCTCAACAAAGTCGAGGAATCTGGGTTCCTCTGTCCAACCGTAGTTTTTCAGAGTCTGACGGACATAGCGTTCTACGTCAGGGGTGAGCGGGCGGGTGCCGTTGTGGTATTCGTAGTAGCGCTTGCGTGAATAGACATTAATAAGGTGGTTCTTGATGGCACGCTCCATACGGCCTGGCATGTCGTAATAGATCGTAGACAGTTTGACAGGCATGCGGATGACCTCGTCTTTGCGGAACAAGGGACAGCCTTCACGCTGCATCTTCGGATTGCAAAGGTTGACGCAGGTGATATAGAGGCGCTCCTTGGGTTTGTAACTGGCGAGTAGGCTGTGGAGACAATGCTCACGAAGCGGACAAGTCGTACTGAAGCAGGCCTCATAATTGTCTGCCTTCTCTGCGAAGATCTCTTCGCGAGTCTTTTGCGTATCTTTCTTTACCATGGGTGCAAAGGTAATCATTTTGTTGGCAGGGCAGACGCTCAATATTATTAACATGGCTTTTTGATTCCCAAGACCTTGTCTCTTGTGTTCTCGTCCCAACTGCAATATTTCCTCTTG
>JAEEGG010013273.1_pt1 | contig 17658 bp, 19 predicted proteins | sample 9134161 | NCBI WGS metagenome assembly JAEEGG01 (sample SAMN16246543, study PRJNA631951) | gut metagenome | biome: gut microbiome; feature: rumen; material: CR-attached | host: Bos | place: Iran: Karaj | collected 2018-10 | reverse complement strand
TAATCAACTCATCCACAAAAGTAATATTATTCCGAATCACTTCCTCCGAATCGCTACAAGGATCCAAGGCATCTGTCACAGGGATGGCTTTGTGATCTATCTTGTCATTGCAGTTTGTGCAGGACAGATATAAATTATCCCATTCGTAGGCTTTGCTATGGTCAATGGCCACTTCAACAAAATGATCCACTTCCTTATTGCCTCCACTGAGCTTCGACTCGCAATAGAAACACTTCCCATACGACATTGCATAAAGAGAGTCCTTTATCTCTTTATGTGCATACTTATTGTTGTCTGGCCGTGCTTGAGGATCTATAGCCAACTTTGCTTCATATTTTTCCTGCCACTCAGCTTGTTTTTCTTTCAAAATAGCAGGCTCCGGTAGTCTCTCTATGTGCCTCATTGCTCACCTCCTACTTTTCCCACTTCAGGATTCAAATACGAGAAATACTCCGGATTGATATCATACAATTGTTTACCCACCTGCCGGCCTTCAGCGAACTTCCCTTTATCAATCAGATCTTTGCGTTTTGCCATCAAAAAGGCAATTTCTTCATTGAAAGGATTCACGCTGAACACGTCCGACTGAAGAATCTCCTCCACCGGCATGTGGCTGTATTTATCCGTCTCATCTCTCACTTCGCTGTAGCCCGTTTGCGGCACACAAGTATAAATTCTTGCTCCGTCCATCGATGAGACCACAAAAGGAGAATGTGTCGTCAGGATAATTTGTATATTGGGGAACAAACTCCTGATGATTCCCAGTATTTTCTTCTGCCACAGCGGATGCATGTGGTTCTCCACCTCATCTGCCAGAAGCAAGCCACTAATATCAAACATCTTTTCAGCAGGTATATTGTTCAGCATAGCTACTGAGTACATCTTGCACATCAGCATTACAAGATGTTCTATCAAGAATATGTTACCAGAGCTGAGCTTCTCCAAAGATAAATCTACGCCGTTCTGCTGGATAATAGGTGTTAAATCAGAACGGCGAACATACTTAAACTCGCCCTTTTCCAGGCTAAGATTCACAATCTCCTTCAGTTTCTTATACATTACCTCACCTACGTTTTTTTCCTTGGGCATCTCGCTTGTGCGCAGATAGTCTATCTGACAAATGAAGTTTGTTAATTCTACATTTGTCTTTTTTCCATTCAACACGCCAGCCAGCACCTGTTCATTCTTGATGCCATTCATTGTGTTGAGGCTGAAGCTGTCCGTAGGCAATTTAGACGACCAGTAATCTACAACCCAGTCATATACCCTCCCAGGCAATTTATATCCCTGATTAAAAACTTGCCCCAGATTACCCCAATCTAACCACCGAATAACTCCATTGGCGAAGTTGTCTGTTGACATTGTCTTGAATGTCCCATCATAGTTTAACGACATCTCAATTTTAAAATCATCATTGTTGGCAACAATATTTCTCTCTACTCCCGTACCGCATAAAGCTGCACGTATAGCATCAATGATGATGGACTTACCTGCACCATTCCGTCCCGTAATGATGGTCACAGGCTCCTCGCCAGATTCTGCATTCTTTCGAGTCGGGAACTCCAACGTAGCCTCCCTAAAGGGACCAATATTCTTAATATATAACTTTTCTATCTTCATAAACAGAAATTGTATCTTTTGCAAAATTAACGATTCTCTCCCGATTACATTGCGCTTGTTAGCAACATTTATTCTTTCTTAACGATTGGTCTAATTTTCGTAACTATTCAGCGATTCTTGAATTACTCATATAAGTTTTCTCAAAAGCAATTCCTAATTCCTCCCATTAAACGCCTCCATGGTGGCGTGGCCGGATTGGCTGATGCCTTCGGGCTTGACGAGTTTCTTGAAGGTGATGCCGATGACTTTCAGGTCTGTCATCAGGGATACATGATCCACATACCAAACATCGAGTTTGAACTTCTCGGTCCAGCTGAGGCCATTGCGACCATGACTCGGACGATTATCAAAGCATCTCGCTAGACAGCCCTAAAACATTTATATTTTTCCACAAAATATGAACAACCGAGTGATTTGTAAATAAATAATCCAATTCTCATCTTTCGATGAGTTTTATTCTATTATATCAACCCTCTATTTCCCTTTTTTGTCGCTCATAGTTTGTTTTGTCGTATCAACCTTCACGTCTGTACAAATGTCTCTCTTGCATTGACAGCTATCTCCTGTACACTTTTCACTTCCTACAATTTTAATCTTTGGCGTTTTAACTATCTCATACAATGATCTCACATCGTCTCTCACCCCATGGAACATCAGATACAGCCCAAACAGAGAAACCAAAGACAATATATAAAAATTGTACGGTAGCATTCCATAAATCCTAATCTCCTTCGGTTCTCTTATAATCTTACACCTAATGTTTTGGGGATTCCCCGTCCCTTCTGCGCCTGCCCTGCGATCTACAACGTTATCGACCTCATCCTCCCTAGTGTTATTATTATCTCCATTAGGAGGTGTTTCACTACCAACAGTCTGGCCTTCGTCCTCCCTATCTTTTCTCCATTGCATGATATAATCAATCACGCCCCAAAACACAAATGCCGCAACAAAGACACAAACTATTACCTTTAACGTTACAATCATATCCATTTCAAATTACAGTCAACTCATTCATAACCAAAAACGTCACCAATAGCAAAATATATACCACCGACAACCCAATGGCTACCTTAAAACTATACTGCGCCTTCATCATATGGTCCACCTTCCTGTTTATGATTGGCTGATTCCTACAGATAGCCTCATCAAACTCTGATATCATCTTATAGTAGAAATCATCACCCCTCTCATCACGAAAATCATTAAGACTCAGATAATAAAATGCTCTCTTTTCCAAGGTCTTAATCGAGTACCACAACGTCCTTAGCACAAAGAATATCACACATGCTAACAACAATTGAAGAAAAAAAGCAAATACGCTCGAAAACTTCCCTTCAAGAATCTGCCTCGTAGACAATCCGATCAGCACCGTTGCGACAAACGTTATTGTCGCTATAAACATAGAAGCCTTACTTTCAACAGTCTTCTTACGCTCCATCTCCTGTTTATAGCACTCATAGGCATATTGCATCTTTTCCTGAAGGTGCAAGATTTCTCCGGTTCTTACAGAAGTCTGAGGCTCATGCACTGGCTGTCCTGTTAGTTTATTTTGGGATCCAGTTCTTGCCTTAAACAGTTTTAGCAATTCTTTACACCACTTTACCATAAGCTAAATGCTTTACGATTTCTCCAGATATATCATATCCTGCCTGTTTCTCTATCCAAGCCCATTGACCATTTGGATTTATTTCCAAAAAGACATACTCACCATATTTGTCCTCAATCAAATCAATTGCGCCATAATTCAGTTCTAATCGGCGCATCATTTCCAGGCATTTATCAAGGATATCTCTTGGCAATTCTATACGACTGTGAGGAAGTACTATTTCACCTCTTCTCCAGTCCGTTTCTGTTACATTGCTACCCTGTGAGTCAATACGCGTAGCATACACTACGTTTCCAACAATAGTTACCCTAATATCATACTTCTTTCGAATGTTCTCCTGTAGATAGTTTACCCCATACTCTACTTCGTTTTTTCCAGGGATGCATTTCAGTTTGCTAGTATAAACAATCTTTGGCGTTTCTTTATCATCTATCTGTCCAGACTTGATTGGCTTTATAATAGTCTCTCGCCCTGCTGCAAATCTACAAAAATCGTTGTATTCATTCGTAATTATTCCATCCGGTATTCGGAATCCTATTTCTCTAGCTAAAATTTGCTGATATATTTTGTTTTCAGCCCTTCTGATATACCTCACCTTATTCAGCCAATATGCCTTTTCTAATATTTCATAAATTCCTTCCAGTAAATAAGAATTCTCGCGTTTTAAGAATTCTTGCTCACCTTCCGTCAAATCCGAATCCCCGTATTCAGTTAGTTTGGGCCTTCTAAAATACACAGACTGAAAATCATTCAGGTCATGTTGTACCTTTAAAATACCATCATATATTTCATATCTTTTTGTCTTGAAATCTAAGGTGACAGACACTGAACGAGAAATATCCTCCGTGTTAAGTCGGTAGAAAGACACATGCTGTTCTTTCAGTCGTTTTACGACAAAGTCCGTAGTAACATCCTCCTTATTGGTAATTAACAGCACATTATTCATCACTTTCCATTTGTGAAAAAGTCTTTGTCAGCAAGTCTAATGCTGTGTCCATATAATCATCCGATTCCCTGGCAGCTTCAGTTTTCGACATAAGACATGCTAATTTGTCTGGCGAATCTATGAAAGGCATCTCCATTGAATTCCTATTCACCACGTTCAGGCCTTTCTCGTAGCTATAATGAAATTCATACTTGGGCTCCTTTTTCTTTGCAATGGAATAATCCAACAATACGGTTCTCATATTTACTGCTCTATATTTTAATTAGTGTTCACTGATTAATTACTCTGCTACGGAAGTCCGGTCGAGTAAGGAGAGGGGCTTTCACCCTCCCCTTCTCACGGAACCGTGCTTGACAGTCTCCCATCACACGGCTCTTCGTGCTTAACTCATTTGTTGGACTAATTTTCTCTGCGGAGAAAAAGCTATAGATACTATCCATTATCTATATCACCTCTCCCGCATACTTCATCTTCTTCCCGAACACAGTACAAAGGATCATCTGCCAATCCTTGGCAAATGAATAGTGATGCAGATAGTATCTGTTGATTCTTACTTTATCTGGATATATGACCTTGTCGTTATACTCTATAGCGATATCTTGGGCATCACGAGTATCGCCTTCTTTTTGTCTTTGAGCCACATACTCCGCTATCATCTCGTCCTCAAGTCGGTACTTCAACGTTGCAGGTCCTGTAATACCAGGGCGAAGTTTCAACACTTCCCGATCATCACCTTCCAAAGCATCTGCATATCCTGGCACATCAGGGCGTGGGCCAACAAAACTCATCTTGCCTCGCAACACATCCCAAAGTCCTGGCAATTCATCTAACTTATAATGACGCAAAGTAGCACCAATGGGAGTGATACGACTATCACCCGCCACACTCACCGTTGAGCCATTATGCTTTACGGTCATCGTTCTAAACTTATGACAGCTAAATAGCTTACCATTAAGGCCGACTCTCTTCTGCACAAAAAAAACAGGCCCGCCTGGCATCTTCACCTTAACCAACACCGCCACAATCAGCAGCACTGGCCAAAGAAAGAATAGGCCAACAAACGATAGAACCCTATCAAAAAACCACTTAATAATCATACCTATCTGAATAACCTATATGCTATCTTCTTGATCCATGCCGGTGATATCAGTAAGCAGAACATGGCAAAGCCATAGACATCGGCCTTCCGACCATAGCCAAGGTCACGATTAATCATTATTCGATCTTGAAATTGCTTTTTTGCAAAAGCCCAGCCATTGCGACGCTTTTTGAATAGCGAGTCCGTCATACGAAACTGCAATACTACATCAGGAATATTGGCATGCTGCGTATTCTTCATCATTCCATCATACCAAAGCATCGTATCCTGATTCTGACGGTATTCCGGGCGATACATACACCCAGCTTTATCAAAGAATCTCTTTCTGAATAACACAGCTGGATGAGCATGAGGATTTCGCTTAGAAAAGAAAGCACGGCATTCATCAGGAGTCTCTGGATATACTATTATCTTCCCTCGCTTATTTCCTTTTTCATCTATTTCATCAATAGCTCCTCCTACCACATCCACCTCCGGATGTTCTTCAAGATAGGCCATTTGCTTTTCTAATCTATCCGGCAAGGATATATCATCCGCATCCATACGGGCTATGTATTCATATCCTTCATTGAAGCAAATATCCAAAAGATCATTCAGCACACAGGCGAGGCCCCTATTAACTTCATAGTCGTAAACAGAGACATTCTCATTTAAGCTATATCTCTGCAACTGCTCCATCAGGTCATCCCCTACTGGCCCATCAATGCCAATATAGAGATGAATATCCTTGTATGTCTGATTGAGAATACTCTCTACAGCATAATTCAAGTATTCTACCTTATCCTTTTTATAAACAGGCAGGATAACTGCTATTCTCTTGGTCATATTATGGTTGCAACATTTTCAGAACGCACACAAAATCTTTCGTAAACTCTTCAGCTCCATTAGAATTAAGATGGGTGCCATTATAGAAATAATCATTATTCCCAACATATTTCTTATCGTTTGAAAAATCTATTAAAGGTATATTATATTTCTCACAAAGAGTTTTAATTGGTAATATGCTTTTTTTATCTTTACCATACCATAGAGGGGAAATCGATACAATAAGCTTTGTATCTTCTAGGCTCTTTATAAATTTCTCAAAATAATAAATTTTCAATTCATCATTTTGGGGGATTACATCATTAGATTCATTTGCAGATGCTCCTTTTCTTACCTGCATAGTGTCCATCTTCAAATCCATTGGAAGGAAACCATAAGGATCAATTTTATAGAGAGGATATAAATAATCAGATAAAATCTGAAGAGCTTTAGAATTATTTCGATACATCATGCTCATCATTTTCCACTTCTCTTTTTTATCTACATCATCAAAGATTTCACTGATGCCGTCCCTATCATAATACGGTTTTAACCATCCAAGATATTTGTTGTTAGGCTCTCCCTCATATAAGTCATATGTATCTTGAATGTCATAAATAATTAGTTTAGGATGGCTATGCTCTTTTATCATAAGCCACTGACCATAATTAAGAATAATACCACCTCCATCCTGGCCACAATTGTAACAGGACATTCCAAGCGAATCCCCAATCATTTTAGCATCATAATGATGAACTGCCCTAGAAGATCCAAAAATAAGGATGTCTTTAGCCATCTCATTATTCATGTAGTTATGGTGTGCGACATATCCTCCGATTGAATGATTAGACATATATGACATTGCCAAACCGATGCCACGATCTATACAGAATAGCACTGAGATATAAACAGTCAATTTTAACAAAAACTTTCTCATAGTGTTTAGAAATTAGCATATATAAATTGATCTGCGCCAAACACTCCAGCCATCATAATTGAGACAACCACTAAAACATAGCCAGCCCATCGTATTATTAAATTATTATTGTTCAAAACCTTGAATCTATTTGAGAAGAACTCATCAGTAACGTCCTTCATAAACAAAACTGTTAATCCAAATGCAATATATGCTGTTACTGTAAATCCATGCATATATACCGACATCGGCAATGTCATATCAAAAATCCTGCAGATCATTCCACATGCATCACTCAGCGTTGGCATTCTGAAAAATATCCAGGCAAAATTGACAAGCAGGAATGTTATCAGAATCTTAATAGTCTTACCAAACCATCCATATTCACATTTCTGCTGCCCAAGCGCCTTCTCAATAATCTGAAATGCACCATGCCATATACCCCATATAATAAATGTCCAGTTTGCTCCGTGCCAGATACCGCTCACTAGGAAGGTGACAAATATATTCCAATAACTACGCAACTTCGAGCATCTGCTACCACCCATAGGGATATATACATAATCTTTCAACCAAGTGGAAAGCGAGATATGCCATCTTCGCCAGAAATCAGTCACACTGACTGCAAAATAGGGTCTACGGAAGTTTTCTGTCAAATCAAAGCCCAACGTTTTTCCAACTCCAATAGCCATTAGCGAGTATCCTGCAAAGTCTGCATAGATTTGAATCGTATAGAGGATGCTTGCCACAAAACATGTCACACCCGTATAGTTCATATAGCTAGGAAATACAATATCAACATAAAGAGACACTCGGTCTGCCACAACCACCTTCATAAACATACCCCATAGCAGCATCTTCAATCCCTTAACAGCTTTCGTATAGTCAAAATAAGGTCTTAATTCCTTCAACTGTGGTATAACCAAAGAAGCCTTATTGATAGGGCCAGCCACTATCGAAGGAAAGAAAGAAACGAATAGTGCATATGTCAAGAAATCCTTTTCAGCCGAGATCCGCTTATAATAGACATCAAAGAGATACCCTAGTGCCTGAAAAGTGAAAAAGGAAATGCCCATCGGTATCGCCCAGTTCAACCCTGGAAGTTGAAACCTTAGCCCTATAGCAGATAGAAGTTCAAAAACAGAGTCATTTATAAAGTTATAATACTTGAATATCAGCAAGGGGAGCAATGTAATAAGTGCCCCTCCTATGATGTCTTTTCTACTTTTTCTCACCTCTAAAAGCCTTGCCAGAAAATATGTAATAGCCGTTACTCCCAAAAGAATCAGGGCATAAGCGGGTTTCCAATTGACATACAGCAGATAGCTTACCAATAATAGGTAGCCATTTCTCCACTTTATTCTCTCTGCTGGTATCATATAATAGAAAAGAAAAAGAAGAGGGAATATGATGAGAAAATTGAAAGAATTGAATATCATTATTACTCTATGCTTACAATATATAAACCTCTATGTCCTTCGAAAACACTATCGAAGCAAACTTTCTTGCCATCTCTACTCCAACGAGGATGAAGATCACATCGAGTATCATTATCATATTTGAATGGTGCGAACACCTTAGCTATCGTTTTAACACTATCACCCTTAGTATCATTATCACGTCCCAACTTAATTTCCTGAATACGAGAACGACTAGGGTATGTATCAAACACTACCAAACTATTATCTGTTGGACAATAACTCGGGTGGCCATCATTACTCAACTGTGGCCAAATATGCTGCCACTCCTGGGTTTTATCCTTCATCAGATAGAAACCTGGCCCATATTCCTTTTTGCGCTCAAAAGCGACGATCTCTTGATCATTCTTCCAATAGCAATGCGATACCATATCGTCATCACTAAGCACATACATATCCATACCATCTACATTGCATGTAATAAGCCGGGTATATTTCCGCTGCCCGCAAAACCAGCGATATAGTACCATAAAGCGTTTGCCATTAGGCGATAGCATTAGATGATTTACCTTATGTACGCTACCATTCTCAAGCATCTCTGGTCTTGGTTCAAACTTGGCGAAATCCTTGTATTTCAATAGAGGTGTAACTGTTCCTGATTCTATGTCAAGTTTCCATATACAGACTTCATCAGGCAGAGCTGCACCCTTTGTCTTTTCTGGCAATTCAGCATAACCATATCCCAGTCGAAGACTATGTAATCTTGAGAAATCAAGCGATAATGCAGTTTTTCCATCAGCAGAAACGGTATAAACAGGCATTAGTAGCAATCTCTCCTCACCTGTTTTCACATTAAGGATTACAGAGCAGTACCTTCCTTCTCTTAAATCATTATATATAATCTTCGAAAAATAATCAGAACCAAGCCACTGAGCCATGCATCCCTGCTGCACATTCCATGTATGAGTAGTGGCAATCTTTTTTATAGAATTACCATCTTCTGTATCAATCAAAAGGATATCAGCCTCATCTATTGGGTCTGGCTCACTCCATGTATCTTTAGCTCTCATACAGAGCATATATCGTCCAGAAGCATCCCATGGCGACTTATCATAATAGCCAAAGAAATACTCGTGATCATAATCATCAGGAGACACTTTAATTATATTTCCCTCCGACTTTATCTTCTTCGAAAGAGCATACATGGCCAGCTGATATCCGCGTTTTATATATCTTTTTATACGAGGATATTTATTCAGCTGATAGTTGATTTTTTGTTCTAAATCTGACATTTTCATTAGGCAATAAACTTTTTGTCTCTGAATCGCTTAACTAACATCTTTATGGCAACAGGACATAATCCAGCCTTTATTAAGTACTTTAATGCTACTGCATAATTCTTAACCTTAATTGCGCAGAAAGCCACCTCATAATAATGTGCGAACTTTATGAGCTTTTGTTCATGGGGTGAATAAGAATTAAAGATAGATTTTACAGAATAAAAAAAATCTCTTTTTACCTGAATAAAAGTGTCTAAGGAAGGCCTATTCATTAATGAATCTCCATATACATTAACTAATGACTCCTCTACTACCAACATTTTATTTCTATGTGTAAATTCTACAAGTAATTGAATATCCTGATGCCTTTTTAACTCATTATCAAACCCCCCGAACTCCAATATCCTATCTTTTCTCATCAGAAGCGTAGGAGTATACATAGAAATTTCCCTACTAAATATCTTAAAATTCAGATTATTTGTATTGTATGGAGGGCAGGAGTGAATAAGTTTTCCATCAATATATTCGTTATAATAACATGATGCACCCATAACATCAGGTTGAGCACTTAATGCATTCATTTGCTTTTCTATTTTTGTTGGAAACCATTCGTCGTCATCGTCCAGAAAAGCAATCCACTCTCCTTTTGCAGCCCTAATACCGGCATTCCTTGCTTCAGCACCATTGATATGCTTGGGCTGTGTTATTAGCCTTAAATTATCACAGCCATCATAAGAAGAAATAATCTTCCTCAGAGATTTACTATACTCATCTCCCTCATTATTATCATCCACTACAAGGACTTCCAGTTTCTTATAGGTCTGGCCTATAGCACTGTCTATAGCTCTTGTAAGAGTATCGTTTCTCTTATATGTTGGAATAACAACCGAAACTAATCCTTTCTCCATTTTTACGCTCAAATATGAAATAATATAAAATTCATATCATATGGCACTATCATATGATGTTCACCTTTAACAACGACAGTCAGTATTAAATAGCCTATAGAAAAAATAACTAATAATATTTTTGATAATGCAGCTGTATGTTTTTTCATTGAAGATAATACAGCAGGGATAATCAACAAATATGAATACACAAAATAGTTATTGAATCTTTGGAAAAGGCCAATAAAAGAAGGAATATCTTGTAGTATAACAAGCGTTAGAGTATATAAACATAAAACATTCATATTATATAAAACTATGTTATTTCCAAATTTCTTAAATATATCCCCAAATAATACTAAAAAGAAAGAAATAATCAACAAAATATATTGTGTAAATTGAACCTTGTTTTCTCTTCCATCATTATCCATATAAACCAAATATTTTGCATAAGGGGTATAATTAAGTAGTTCAATAAGCATTTGATTTGCAAAGATAACACAAATTAGAATAATTATCAAATATTTTTTTGAAAAAGAATGTTTTAAAAAAAAGTAGAGTGGTATAAACACTAATGCTGAGAAATGAAATGCAAAACCGGCTATCAAGGATATTGTCATATACTTTAAAAAACTATTCTCAACATAATGAAGGCTCCACAACATTACAGCAATTGCCATATATTGTCTTGATCCGTTAAATGATGCAATATAAAATAGAGATACACAATAATATATTATTGTTAGAAACCAAAAGTTGTTCTTTTCATACCTAATTAGTGTTTTGTACGCAAAGAACTCTGTAATTACAGCCATAACAAAAATATATAATTGTCCTGTTCCATATATGCCCTTTACTAGGCTAATCATAAAAGTTCTACCAGGTTCCTTTGTAAACTCTTCATAATTAAAAATTTCTATATAACTAGGATAATCTATTCCCACATTATATCTTAAGCCAGAAAAAAGTGTAAATACAACGAAAACCAGTATTTTAAAAACATTATTATTGCAATGTCGGTCTATTAATGCTAACACAAAAATAATTAATAAAACGAGAAAATACGGAACCATAATCAGCCTTACTTTTTTTTATTCAAACCTTTCAACTTCACATACACTGCAGGAAGTAATACACCAATATAGCATATAAGATAAGACTTTATTGCCGTAAAAAAGCCGTGATGTCTAATATTATATTTTAGATATTCATAAGGAGAATAAACTGGATTATGCATAATATCCCATCTCTTTTTAAAGCCCAACTCCTTATTACAATATTTAGGAATAAACTCGTCATGTCTGTCAGCAACCCCCACATAAGCTTTAGTCAACAATACTTTATATCCCGCCTTTTGCGCTCTGAACCCATAATCAAAATCACCACCTCCATGAAGAAGATGTGGTGTAATGTTACCTATCGCGGCATATATTGTAGGAGGAACCAGCACCAAGTTTCCATTCATCATATAAACCTCTTGCGTCGCTCCATTGGGTTCTAGTATTTGATCATTTCGATTTCTTCCACCATATGATGGCTTATGATTACTATCACAAAAAGCTCCAGTTACTATACAATCGTCGGAAGGGCCATCTAAAATTTCTTTTAATGCACTATCATATAATTCAGAATCATCATTAAACCAGAGATAATAGTCATAATCCACATCAGATTCTATTGCTGCATTCCATGCTAAACGCATCCCTCCTCCCCAGAACAAGCTACCATCACCTTTAATAATATGAATATCCGGGAACTCAGCCGCCACAGCCTCTCCTGTACCATCAGTACAACCATCGTCTGTCATAAAAACATCAAAGATGTAACCTGTACCCAAAACTTCTATCGCAGTATAAAGCGATCTTAGGCCTTGTAGAGTTATTTCTTTTCTATTATGTACCGTTAATATTACCGCTGTTCTAATCATCAAAATAACTATTTTTCTCTAATTAAATTTGCCTTCGGCTTTCAATTTATAGAAAGTCTCTTTATTTCTGTATTTCAACACTCTTGCTGGATTTCCGCCCACTACCGCACACTCTGGCACATCTTTTGTCACAACAGCTCCTGAGCCAATGACCGCTCCATCGCCTATATGAACACCAGGCACAATCGTCACATTGGCTCCACACCATACCCAGTTTCCAATTACCACTTCTTTTAATTCGACCTCTTCCCCATATGGTATCGCACTTCCTTTATTATAATCGTGGTTGGCAGAAAAAATAGTTAGTCCTCTTCCTGTATGAAAAAAATCACCTATCCGCACTCCTCCCATACATTCGATAAAGGAATCCGATTTCAATTTACTACATTTTCCTATCGAGAAATTACCTTCATTATTTGCACTAGCAATAATTGGAGAATGCCAACCTTGTTGAACATAGCCTATAGGTGTTCCACTTTTCTTGCTCAATCTTTGTATTCTACATTCATCAATAAGATTTTTAAATTTGTCAAAAAACAAATCAATTTTTAAAATTAGCATGAGATGTATCATCAAGGACTTCATTATAAATGAGAATTTAGTAATAATAGTTAAAATAGATATAATAGATGTCTACATAAACCTCTCTTGAGATTCGAGCTTATTATATGTCTCAATGTCTCTATAACCAATTATTTGTGCCGGATTACCTCGTATAATTGCACACTTTGGTATTTTTCCAAAGACTACAGCCCCATTGCTAATTATAACACCATTCTCAATTTCTGTTCCTGGGGCTATAGTTACATTTGCCCCTATCCATACACAATCTCCTATTTTTACGGGTTTTATAATATCTTTGCTGTCATAAGGAATGTATTCCTCCGATTTCCAATTATGATTGTGACTATAAATTGTTAAGCCTTTTCCTATATGGCAATATTTACCAATAATTACCCCACCCCAGGCATTAATAAAACAGTCTCCATTGATTGCTGTTCGAAAGCCAATTGTCAGCCTTTCCGGATGGCGTATTTCAAACCTTTTATCCAACTCTGGACCCAGGGCAACGTGATCTAAATTTGCTTCCTTGAACTTTTTCATAAGCATTTGCTTACGAATCCATTTTAATACTCGTGATATCATATTATATTATTTGCAATTTCAATTCTTCAATGGAGGTGGGATAAAGAACCACTCCCTTTCCCTCCAGCCTTTCTTGAATATAATTTCTAGAGAAAACTCTTAATTGATCATTTGATGGCGGTATTATTTCTATTAAAGAAATCGTTTTCACACCCTTTCTAGCTGCCTCTGCCAGCATCAAACTATTATATCCAATAACCAAATCAAAATTATACAGAAACAAATTTCCAGGAATATAATTGGGAATAGAGGGCAATTGTTGCTCTTCTCCAAACAAGTCTTCAAATCGAGGATGACATTTCATCATTATGTTTTCTTTTCCTACTGCATCTATGACCAAATTAATATATTCCTCATAATCATCTCTATTTACATATCCACCAGCGACAACAGATCCAGTTAGTAAAAGAATTCGCTTGTCAGAGTTACCTAGTCCTAGATGATTTAAAGCTAATTGTATGGCACTATCGCTAATAGGTATAATAATTGTTTTTGCATTAATATAGTTATAGAATGAATCTGGAGTAGAAGGAATCATATTATCATGGAAATCCATCCAAACTCCAAATCTAACAAACTCATTCAGTTTAGGATAAGCGCATTTCCAGAAAGGAATTTTCTTATAAGGTTTCCTGTCAAATAATTTACAGAAGTTAACGTTGGCTTTTTTGCCGACCACCTTTAAATACCAGTTTGCAAGGCCTCCATAGTCAAAATGAAAGAAATAAAGATCATTTACTTTATATGGTTTCATTTTGTTCATAAGTTCACGTCGTGGTGACCACAATCTCCATCTTCTTACATTTGTATATTGTATTATCTTAACATTGGAATAATGCAGTGTTTCAAATAACACTATAATGTTAGTAGTGTCACTAAGTAAAATAACAGTCCGGTTCTTTAAACTATCTATAAGGGATATTGTACTCGGCACTGCCATGTTTGTATTGCATATTATTACATCAACGTCTTTCATAAAATAACTAGTTAATAAAACTTTTTAAATTTGACATTTTTTTACAGATAACCTTCCTCTCACCAGGAAGGAATCCAACAAATAGAAAAACAATAGATATAACAATAATCGTTACAAGAACATTAAAAATAAGGGTCAAGGGACTAGTTGCTTCATGACATAAATACATTGGAATTAAAAAACAAATAGCCAAGGTAACTAGAATCAACAGACAATTATTAAGATAATATTTCGTCCTACTATAATAAATACACTCACACCCAACATATGCACTATAGACCACTTCAATAATTGTATGTAAAAAATAGACAATATAAGGGGCATATATATTACATATAAATACAAAGGATATAAAAATAAAAGCAAAAGTCACAATACGAATACAGTTAATTATTAATTCATACTTCACAATATTGCCAGTAGCTCTTACAATGGTACTTGCATTTCCAGCCAAACAACGAACTAAATTTTCTAATAGAAGAATGCAGGAAAAACCTGCTGCATACTGAGGGACAGTGGTTAGCCATAGTCCCAAAATATAATCAATATTAAGAATTAAAGGCACGGCGAAAACAGCGAACAGAAAGACAGTTGCTTTTGATCCAATATCCCAAATTAAAGAAACATTTTCATAATCTCCAATCGAGTATCTCTTAACAATTTGCGGGGCAAAAGAAATTGCTAAATTACCTGCTAGTTTTCGTACTGAAAGCATGACTTGATTTCCAATTCCTATAGCAGCACTTGCTACAATACCATAATAAATATTATAAAGCATCGCTAAGCCTTGCATCATAATCATATATGCAATAGAACTAATTGCTGTCCATAAAGAAAAAGATAACATTTTGTAAGCAATTACTTTGCTCCATATAAATCGGTATTTACTTTCTTTAAAATTCTTTGTACAATAAAACAAATATAACAAGCATGTTAATAATTGTATAAGCATCAAAAAGAAGCCATACATTATAAGCCTATCCCATTCTATATAAAAAAGAACTACAACTACAATTAGTTTCAACAATGTATTCACAACATCAATATATGCAAACGCCGTCATCTTCTCTTTTGCAACAATTAGTGCATTATATGGTATTATTAATATATTTACGACTAACGTAATTACACTAAATTGAAATACCCAAAAAGCTGCGACCATCCTACCCTCAGGAATAACAAGATGATTATATAACAAGTATAAACCGACGATTTCTGAAATTACAAATAAAGATATAGCGATTACAATCTGAATAGTAACAGAAGTACAAAAGACCCTATTAACTATATCTGCAGACCCTTGCCCCATTTCAAAATTTAAAAAGCGTTGGTATGCAGCACTCATCGCATTGTCAAGAACAGCAAAAAAAACGACCACAGCACCCACAACATTATAGACACCATAATCATTAACGCCTAACAACTGAAGTGTCAGTCTTGACGTATAAAGCAACAATAGCATTGTAACAAATGACCTAATATACAATGCTAAAGTATTCTTAGCTATTCTTGAGGTGGTTTTATCTTCGACCATCTATCAAATACTATTTGGTTAATTCTATGGCATTTCCTATTAAAGATCTCATAGAATCATCTTCATAATAATTCTCAAGTTTAGATCCTTTTGAATGACGAATAGCCCTATATAACATCAAAACCGTTTCTGGGAAGAGTTTATTTAGAAACACCTTACCACGTCTCCACAGCGTCTCATTCGCATGCAGGTAGTTATTAATACACCATAAGGCAAACCCGCCGTCATCCTTATAGTAATCCTCAAATCTCATTATGTCGGTGTGTAATTCCGGATTATTTATATTCCCTAAAGAAATCGGAGCGGTCTGATCTCCCCAATGATCCAAATCTATTATTTCTCTATAATTAAGTCCATTAGAAGACAAATATACCTTTCCTCTTCTCATACCCTCTATTCCAAGCGTCATTTCAACAAAATTCCCGTTACAGAAATTACACTCTAACAAACAAATAAATGCAGCTTTTATTACATCTTTTCTGAATATAGACCAAAGTATATTCTGATAATGCTCCCAGAAATACTTTATATATGCCTCGCGGGATTCAAAAGATATTTCATTTATTCCCTGTAGCTTATTTGTTGATTCTATAGTATAGAATCCTTCCTTAAATCCCTCTTTGAAAAGCACCTGCCTCCCGGCGCCGAATGAATAATCCTCATTCTCTTTCAATACCTCATAGCATTCCTTCAGTGTCTCTTGTTTCAGAAAATCATCATCAGGCGACAATGCATAGAAATCTGCGGATGTCTCATTAAGTACATCCAACACCTTGCCATAGAAGTTCGATTGCGGTACCCAGCGGTATATGATAGTCCCACAACTCTCCACATCAGCCTTTTTCTTGCTGGAGTCACATATATATACTTTACAAGGAAATTCAGAATAATACTTAATCACACGTCGCAGATAATGCTGTCGATTGTGGGTCGGTATAATTATGATTAGATCTTCTATCATTGTTATTGTATTCTTAATCCTGAAACCAAGGCCTGGTCACTCCAAAGATAATCCCACTCTCCAAAGCGACCAATAGTCTCTATACCAACTGATTTGAGATAATCTCTCACCGTCTTCCTTGCTTCATAAATAGGTTCTGTGAAAATCACATTGGCATATTTCTCGAAACCTAGATGTGTAAAAAGTATATCTTCCTGATTAATAATGCCTAGCTCCACAAGTTTGCCAATTGTTCCATCTATGATTTCCTGTTCTGTATACTCATTCTCCTTACAATACACCTCCATCTGAAGACTACTACATCCTTGGGGCGCATTATCTGGCGATTTCATTGACGGAGAATAAACACGAGAAGCGAGATTATCTTCATCATAGATATACCACCACAGATATGGTGGAATACGATTCCCCTTAAGCGCAATACTTACATGATATCCACATGTAGCTTCTAGTTTTGATGTAGCCTCTTTGACTGAGTCTGGAACATTATCCATCATGGGTATAAGTTCTGTCAAAGGTAAAGATGATATTAATCTAT
>JAEEGG010013271.1_pt1 | contig 17658 bp, 10 predicted proteins | sample 9134161 | NCBI WGS metagenome assembly JAEEGG01 (sample SAMN16246543, study PRJNA631951) | gut metagenome | biome: gut microbiome; feature: rumen; material: CR-attached | host: Bos | place: Iran: Karaj | collected 2018-10 | reverse complement strand
TGAGGCTGCGCACCTCGTTGAGGTAATAGATTGATGATGTGCTGTTATTGTTGTGAGGACCTCCACTCCAGAAGGTCTCCTCGTTGAGTTGTATTTCCTCTACGTCTGTCTTGCCAAAGACCATAGCTCCGAGCTTGCTATTGCCAAGTGGCATAGCCTCAAGCCATACAGAAGCAGGTTTATCGTACCAGAGAAGGGAGTTAGTGTTATCGGCGCGGCATGTCTTATCCTTTCCGAAAGGAAGTACAGCACACATAAACGTCAATAGAAGAAATTGCTTAAGCATTTTTTGTTTTTGATTTTGTTTTAGTTGAATACTATAAAAAAGTGGCACAAATATACTAAAATTTCTACGAAATTCCAAATTCCCTTGAAAATTATGAGATAAATTAACATACTGCCGCCCTTCATCTATAGAAACAACACTATTATAGACGATTTTTCTTATTATAGGTTTAATTAACTCCCTGTTTATTTCTTTTTTCATTTTTTTTATTACCTTTGCAAACACAATAAACATATATAAATCAAGATTATGGTATTATTAGGAAAAGAAGAAAAAAATGGATGGATGACCGTTGGATATCAATCCACATGGCCATTGTCATATGAGGTAATGCTTTGTGCTGCACAGGAAATCATAGACAAAGATTTAAAGGAGCGTTTAGATAGAGTTGCTGTAGGTTTTGCTAATGATTGTACGGAATGTATTGATGAAGTTCGCAAGCATAATAGAATACTTACAGATTGTCCTACGGTCAGCAAGGAAAACGGTTTCCTGATTGTTTCGGGTTATAGTGAGATTATGGAAAGTAACCTTCAGATTAAATTTTACAATCAAACAATGTCAGTAATCTTGCAAACAACCAACATAAAAGTATTTTCAGAATCAGGCGATAATGCTTTTTCTAATTACATGAATAGCATAGAAATCAATACTTATATTAAGCTTGCCAATGAAAATGGCCATATAGAAATTCCAATCATTAAGAAACCAAAGTCTATTTGGAAGAAATTGTTTTCATGGAGTTAAAATGACGTTACTTCTATTCAGCAGAAACGCTATTAATCTCCAAGTACTTCCTATGTAAGTCCGTTGTTCCTCCTAACCAAACTCGATGAAGGTCCGTTCCAGAACGAACAAATAGCGAAGGTTCATCGAGTTTGGTTAGGAGGAACAATGGAGGATCAGTAGATTTGCTAGAGTCATATTGCCTGTACGGATAGGTGTAATAGTTGGTGTAATACTATTTTTCAAAAAGTTTTCAACGCCGAGTATTACACCAACCTATTACATCCGTCTTGCTTTTGCTCTACCTCCGCTCTTCCTTCGTTTTAAATTCGCTTTTCCTCCCTTCCAGAACTATAGGATCATGGGAGGTACAACGGAGTTACATAGGAGGAACAATGGAGGATGAACGGAATTATAGCGAGTGTGATGCGCCCTTTTACAAAAAGCAAATTATTGGCCAAGGTTCATCACACTTGCAAGTCGTTGAACAGACGTTATTTTACAATTACATTTAGTCATCACCCTCTACCAATCTAAAATAGTTACCTTTTTCGTCAATAACATCGTGTGAAAAAAGTATTTGATAAATGTTAGTTTTGTCTGAGAATGTTAGAAGTATAAATTTTCTATTATCATAATCAAAATCCACATTCATCTCTTTTTTGTCGATATTATATCCTTTCCCGCTATAATGTCCCTCTTGGGCTAATGTATTCAACATTGGCTCGTATTTTCTTGTTAATGAATCCAGTGCGGACTCAAAATCATAGCCTATTTTACCTAAGTACATTATTGATGAACAACCATTACCGATTGTAAATGTTTGATTCTCTTTAAAGAGAGGCTCTTCTTGCATATCTGCTTTATTTCCTTCTTCCGGACTATACCATGATCTATGATAATAATAACCCTTCGTGTCCAGTACGTCCGAGTACATTGCGCAATCGCCATATACAATACCAAAAAACATTCTGTCGTCGTAATCAAATAAGACTTCTAATGGCTGTTTGATTATTTCCGAATGAATAGCTTTTAGTTTTCTTAGAGAATCTAACGCTGTATCAAAATTACTGCCGATTCTTCCCTCATATTGGAGTTTTTCGGCAGGCTTTGCCTTAATCCCGATTTGGATTAAATCGGGCATTATAGGATCTTCATCATGCGTATCATTATTGCATGCTACAAAAAGTGTTGCGAATAAAATAAGTATAACTATCTGTTTCATAAAGTAATGTTTTTGATATGGAACTTCTGTTAAACATTACAAAGATACGGAAAAGTGTGCAAAAAAACAAAATACAGATGTTTTTTTGAAATAATTAAGAATTGTCAGATGACACTTTTTGCTATGGTTTTTAACTTCTGTGCTTGAATTTAATGTTTATGCTCTTAGCTCCAGTATTGTTTCAAAGTCCTTTAGAGATTCTTTCTTGCTCATGTTTCCGATGCGGAAACCGTCGGATGTGGTCTCGCAATAGATGTACCAACGACCTTCGATTTCTATGGTAGCATTGCGCAGAGAGGCTGGATTGCCTATGCGAGTGCCCCAGCGTGAATCGTATTCTATGCAGATAGCTGCGTGTGAAAGTTTATCGGATATGATATAGAGCACGTTATAACCCATAAGATGATAGAGGGTGGCTGCAAGGAATGCCTTGCAATCGCAGTCGCCACGACCGTCAAAGAGCGTTTCGTCTGGGTAGCGTATATATTCCTGAGCACCAGCAAGTTCCTGGCTTCTGTCATCAACGATATACTTGATATTCGGCTCTTGTACGAAATCAAGGACGAATTGCAGTTTGTCAAACTCATTTATGCCTTTCTGGGAGCATATACGGTTGATATACTGCACAATCTTGGCGCTTGCCGCGAGATGTTGGGGATTAGCAAGCATATAATGGTACATCTCCTTCAGGTTTTCCCTGTGGTTCCAGCCATTAATGGAAGGTCTGCCAAACGGATTATGCCGTCTCTGCTCTAATACCGCCTGTTGGTCAAATTCCAGTTCGAGATGTCCTTTCAAACCTATGCTACGTGAAGAATCCAGTTTCCAGTTAAACTCTCTCTTAACCTTCTTACTGCCATCATTAGACGAATGATGGGATTTCCCTTTTTTTCTGGTAGCTATCAGCCAAATAAAAAGGATTATGTTGAGTAAAACCGAGATTACTGTTATTTTCTCCATTATTGAATATTGATAGTAAAAATCTTGCACGCTACGGCTCTTCCGCCAAAGCCTTCCTTTTGCAATATGAGGCCTTCGTTAAGGTTTATGCCGTCTTCGGCCATGCTTGTGCCAAACTCAAAATAGCGGTATTGCGGATTGTTGCCGTAATGCCTGATAAGGGTAAGCATGAGATAGTCGAGGGCATTGCTGCGCTTGCCTTCGTGTGATGCGGATATATATTGAGTGCGCACTACCTGCTGAGTGATAAAGAGAAGGGTTCCGGCTATTGTTATTCCGTCGGGATTCTTCACGGTACAGCATACGATATTATCGGGGAAACGCTGTTTAAGCAGCTCTATCTCTGAAAGAGAATGAACAGGATGTGAGCTGAAACGCTCCATCAGATTATCTTCGAGTATTGGCCAGAAATCGCGGATGTCAGCGTCGAAAATGACGGTATAGCCCTGTCGATTCAACTTATTGAAATATGTGCGCTTGCGTGATGAGGAAATATCATTTATGGCGCTTTTAAAATCTATCACCGTCATCATATTGCATGCTTTCTGGGTGGCATTATATCGCCAAAGCCAGTAGTCCTCTTCCTGTGATGGTATGAGGTGGTAGATATATGGTATCTGCTTATAGTTCCACTCGCAGATGCCGTTTTCCTTGAGATAGGAAATGGTAAGACGGAATAGTTCCCCAACCTCTGAGATGTGTATTTCTGGGGATAGCACGAAGCCGCCATAGGTGAGGCCTTGGTGGGAGTGTAAAAGACCCCCTCCTTGCTCCCCCTTAAAGGTGGAGAGATGGTTGGACGGAAAGTCCCCCTTTAAGGGGGATTTAGAGGGTCCATTGGCTGGAAGTACTGCTATGAGCTTGTTTTTCTCATTGTAGTACATCAGGGAGTGGTCGTGAAAACGGTCACTATGATAGTCCATATAAGCACGCAGAAAAAGGAAGGTGCCGTTTTTCGACACCTTTACGAAATCATCCCATTCGGTCTGTTTATTTTGCGTATATCTGCAGATACTTATCATAGTCACGGATATAGTCGTCTTCTGAGTACGGATGGCTGGCAAGAACGAGACAGAGGGCACCTGTGGTAAACTCCTGTTCGTGAGCCCAGATGCCAGGAGGGACGAGAAGTCCTTGGAAAGGTCGGTTGAGTGTGACGGTCTTTTCTTCCTTTCCATCGCTCAGATAGACCTCCAAAGCGCCAGAGGCAGCAATAATGAATTGCCAGCATTCCTTATGGGCGTGTGCTCCACGATCTTTACCCGCAGGTACATCATAGATGTAGAATACACGCTTTATAGGGAATGGCACCTGCACATTCTCATAGATATATGTAAGGCTTCCGCGTGGGTCTTCCTCCTTCGGAAGCTCTATTATCTTGCAGTCGGATAGTGTCATAAGTTAAAAATCAGCCCCTAACCCCTACCCTTCCCCCGCCCGGGGGAAGGGAGCAAGTATGTATTGCAGGTAATAGGGAGTACGTTTTATATAACGTATAAATAGGATGATTATTGTAACTTTACCCCGGTGGCATACTCTCATAACGCAAAAAGCGTAAATACTCCCTTCCCCCGGGCGGGGGAAGGGTAGGGGTTAGGGGCTACTCCGCATGCTCCTTCATATATTCGCGAGGTGACAGTCCGTACATCTTCTTGAACATAGTTGAGAAGCTTGTGGTGCTATTGAATCCGCAGCGGTACATTACCTCTGTGATATTCTGTCCCTTGCGACTGAGCAGACGGGCAGCCTGTTTCAGACGGAGGTTGCGGATGAAGTCGTGTGGAGTCTGGTTGGTGAGTTCCTTCATCTTACGATGCAGGTGTACACGGCTGATACCCACCTCTGAGCATATCATGTCGATATTCAGGTCGCTATTGCCGAGGTTAGCGTTGACAACGGTAAGGATGCGGTTGAGAAGCTTCTCGTCAGCACTTTCAATCTCGATATCGTCAATCCTGTCGCTATGATCCTCCTTGCCTGCAAACTTGTTCTCCATGAGTCGGCGTGAGGCTATGAGGTTGGCGATGCTGCGTCGGAGGATATCCATGTTGAAAGGCTTGGTGAAATAGAGGTCAGCACCAGTCTCAAGGCTCTCCAGACGGTCCTCGTCGCGTGTCTTTGCCGTCAGAAGTATTACAGGAACGTGATTGGTGTTCACGTTGCTCTTTATCTTCGCACATAGTGTGTTACCGTCCATCTCAGGCATCATGACATCGGAGATGACGAGTGCCGGAATCTCACGTAGGATATTAGGCAGAGCCTCCGCACCGTCGTTGAAACTGAGGATGCGATATGTGGATTCAAGTTCCGTGACAAGATAGTTGCGTATCTCGTCGTCATCCTCTACAACTACTATTGTCGGGCGTTTAGAGGTTTGAGTTGAAGGTTTAGGGGTTAGGGCTGAGAGGTTTGGAGATTCCTCCGTACTCTCAGACTCAACAGGGCTAACAACCTCCTGTTCGAGGATGCTTGAGATATCCTCTGCCTTCTGTTCTTCGTGCAGAGTAAGCTCTTCCTTTGAAAGATGCTCACATCCCAGAGGAATAGTAACAACGAACTCTACGCCATCCTCCACGTTGCGTGCGACGATATTGCCGTGGTGGAGCTGTACGAGAGAGCGTGTAAGGTCGAGACCAACACCTGTGCCTGCCTTTGTCTGGTTTGTGATGGATGCAGCCTGATAGAAACGCTCGAAGATCCTTGCCAGACTCTGCTCCGGTATCTGCTCTCCGTTGTCGAATACCGAGATAGTCACATCCTTGTCATTGGAAGAGATAGTCACCTTCACGGTACCGCAAACAGGAGTGTATTTCATTGCGTTCGACATAAGATTGATAATAACCTTGTCGAACTGGCCCCTGTCAATCCATACAGGCAGTTTGTCACTCTCATGTATGAATTCGAGGTTTATCTTCTTACTTGTTGCCTGTGGCTGGAAAGTCTTCAGGATATCTTCTGTGAAATAGATGATGTCGGTCTCGCGCATTTGCATCACCATCTGTCCCTTGTCAATCTTCCTGAGGTCAAGAATCTGGTTTACAAGATGCAGAATTCGCTCTGCGTTGCGTTTCATTATCTCATATACAGACTGACGGTGAGGGTCGCCGTCCTCGCGTATGAGCTGTAGCAGAGGTGTCACGATGAGGGTCATCGGGGTGCGTATCTCGTGTGATATATTGATGAAGAAGCGCAGTTTCTGTTCGTTAAGCTCTTCCTTGTGGATATGCTCCTGGATGAGAAGTCGTTCGCGGTTGCGTATGCGCTGCAAGCGTATATACCACCAGATGGCGGCGATGACAAGCAGGAGATAGATGACCTTGGCAAGTGGTGTGAAATACCAAGGATTGTGGATTACCACCTTGAAGGTCTTCTCCTGTGAGCGGACACCATTATTGATGGCTACGACACGGAAGTCATAGTCGCCTGGCGACATTCGGCTCAGCGTTATTCTGTTCTCTCCGGCAGGGAGGACAACCTCCTTGTCGCCATTGATGCTATATGCGAAACTGATATGCTCAATGTCGGAATAGGTGAGTGTGGAGAATGTAAACGCAAGCGTGTTGTCCTCGTGAGAGAAATCGAACTCGTCGGAAAATGCTATTGGATTCTCGCAGATGACATAGTTGCCCGATTTCATATATGACTGTACGCGCTCACTGCCACGGAATATGCCTGTCAGCGTAACCTTGAGCTTTGTTGGCTCAGGTATGCTCTTAGGCGGATTGAAATATGATATGCCTAATGTTCCGCCGAAGAAGAGGAGGTCGGAGTCGGGATCGTGGAATGACACTCCGGAATTGTACTCGTTGCCCTGAAGGCCGTCGGAAACGTAGAAATTCCTCGTCTTGCCGTCTTTTGTATTGAATCGGCATAAGCCGTTGGAGGTGCTTATCCACAGTACCCCCTGATTGTCAGACTCGATAGCAGCAACGTGGCAGTCGGGGAGTCCGTCCTTTGTGCCATATTTGCGTAATGCGTGGTTTTTCAGATTGTAATTGTAGAGACCTATGGCCGTACCTATCCAGATCTCGTCATTGTTTACCTGACAGATTTCCGTGATTGATTCACGGTCAAGGATCTTGTTGGATTTGAACACCTTTGTCCAGCTGTTTGAAGGCAAATCAAGACAAGACAGACCTATTGACGTACCCACATACAAAGTCTTCTTGTCAGGACTTAAACCCATCTCAAGAATGTAGTTGTTATGGAGGCAGTCTGTTCTTCGGTAGTCGTGCTTGTATTCCGTAAGCTTGTCATGCTCAATGTCATAACACTTCAGACCATCACCGAGGGTTCCGATCCATAGTCGGCCAAGATAGTCAGCGCGGATATCGAATACACTCTGCGCATTGCCGTAGCTGAATGAGGCACGATGATACTTGCCAGTCTGAGGGTCAAACCATCCGCATCCATCCGTATAGGAGCCTACCCACAACCTGCCGGAGTTGTCCTCTGTGATTGTAAGGATGGTGGTTGGCACCTCGTCGCTCTTGCGGTTTCCGCCTATTGAAGAAGGGGCATAGTGGCGAATAAGCTGATAGTTGGAGTCGAGCGCGTAAAGTCCGTCCTGGTCACAAGCAATCCATAGTGTGCCGTTTTTCTGGCGATATATAGCCATGACACATTGCTGACCGATCTGGTTGCCAGATGGCTGGTTAATGCCAAGACAATGGAAAGGAGACCTGACAGGCGATTGCATGAAGACTCCCTTTTGATATAGTCCCAGCCATAGGTTCTGGTTACGGTCCACAGCAATAGAGCCCACCTTTGTCTTGTTCACATCAAGCTGTGTACTTGCAATACGGGCAGGACGTATCTCTCCATTTCGGGGATTGAGAACCTTTACGCCGTCGCCATTTGTTCCAATATATATATAGCCATCGTTACGCGCCTTGAGGGTAGATACCGTGACGTTGAATGTAGAGGGAATGAGCGTAAAGCCCTTTCTGCTTGAGTCCATTACATATACGCCGCCTTTCAGGTAGCCAAGATAGAGGTTACCGCTTTTGTCGATGCATATTGATGAGTAAGGTGAGTTCTCGCCCGCAGGGAATTTGTTCGTAAGGATGTATTTCTTGTTGTCGCCGCTGCCGGTATGCCGGTATGAGATGATACCGTATTTGTCGGCAGATGCCCATAGCATACCCTTATGATCGAACAGGATATCCTTGACATACTTAGACTCGTTAATGCCGTCAATGATATTCTTTGCCTTGTCAACATCAGTCAGTTGCCAGATACCGCGTCCGGAGGTACTGAAGACAATATTACCATCAGGGTCAAGGCAGAAGCAATTGATGTATGCAGATAGTTCTTCACCTGTATCTTTGTTTGTAACACATACGAATCTGTCTTTCAGCTTGACATATAGGCCGGATGAGGAGCCTACATAGATAAGGTTGTTCTTGTCCTGTATTACACACGTGATATTGTCGATAGGAAGGCCATTGTCAGCTGTGTAGGTCTGAAAGGTATAGCCGTCATATCGGTTAAGGCCATTGGCAGTAGAAACCCAGATAAAGCCCTGTCTGTCCTGATACACCTGCTGAACGAAGCTACTGCTCAGGTTCCTGGTGTAGTTGAACAATGTGCCTATCTGTGCTTTTGTGCCTAAAGGTAGCAGAAGGGTAAGTAGGGAAATGATAAGTGCTTTTATGTTTGTCATCATGATTTGGTAGTTAGGTTGCACTTGCTTTTAGCTTGTTAGGCTTTAGCGAAAAAGCAACGTGTTTATAGTTTCGCTTACAAAAGTAGTAAAAATTTCCTAAAATGCAACAGTATTGGTTATTTTTTTTAAGTTTAAGGGGAAAAACACGTGAAAATCTCGTGAAAAATGCGGATATGTTATATAAAATAATGTTTTTGGCATAAAAACTAATGTATTTTATAAAAATGTTACAAGGACAAAAGAAAACGAAATATTTCGTATATGCTATATAAATAATTAATATTAACTTTGCACTCGCGAAATCAAAGACCGTGCGCCAGCCTTTGAGCTGACACGCACTTTTCGCTTCTTGCGAAGAATCTTTGCACTCGCGTTTTCTTTAGGAAGGTTATAAGGTTGTAAGGTTATCGAGGTTGTAAGGTCTGCATCGCTATTGAGCGTTCCGACCTGAGAACCTAAAAACCTATAAAACCTTAAAACCTGAAACTGAAGTTTCGCAAACTACGGATATCCATAAGACTTTAGGAATACTACTTTATCTGACGTTTATTCATGTATCTCTCCCCGCAATGGCAGAGTTCAAACTTGTTTGACTTTGTTCATCGGGCTTAGTGAAGACGTTTATAAAAACTAATAATAAAACCAACTAATGACAACGAGTAAAAATTTACTTAAGATGGGATGGCGTGGGACTTCCTGTGTCGTCGCATTGTCTGCATGTCTGATTAGTTTCACGTCGTGCGACAAGTATGATTTGGACAAGACCGATCCAGAAGGTTGGGGTGCAAGCATCTATAGCTATCTTGCTGAAGATGGACATTACACCAACACCATCAAGCTGATTGAGGATCTTGGCCAAAAGGAAGTGTTGGCTAAAACTGGTTCCAAGACGTTGTTTGTTGCAGACGACGATGCCTATGCCCGTTTCTACAGCAACAACAGATGGGGTGTTAGCCGATACGAACAGTTGAGCACAAGCCAGAAGAAACTCCTTCTCTATGGTGCAATGATTAACAACAGTTACCAGCTCAATACACTCTCAAGTGTAGGTGGTGACAATTCTATCGTCGAAGGTGCATGTATGCGCCGCTCTACTGCTGCCACGATTTACGACTCTGTTGCAGTAGTAAAGATTCAGGATCTCCCTAACATGCGTCCAGAGGACAGGAAAAACAATTCATGCTGGACAAAGTTCGCTGACCGTTCAAATGTCGTTCTTATGAAGGACATGACAACAACTCCAATGGTTCATTTCGTTGAGGACTTCATCAACAACAACCATTTCGAGAACTCAGACATCGACTTCCTCTTCAATGGCAATATCAGTCGTCAGCCTGGTGATGCAATTGTCAATGGTGTGAACGTTGGCCAAAAGAACATCAAGTGTAGTAACGGTTTTATCCAGAAGCTTGATGAGGTGATGCTTCCACTTGAGAATATGGCTGAGCTTATAGCTCATAATCCAAAGACAAGCGAATTCAGCAAACTCCTTGACCGTTTCTCCGCTCCTTTCTATGTTGGAAAGGAAGTAACCGACCGCTATAACCTATATTATAATACAAACGTTGACTCAGTCTTTCAGAAGCGTTATTTCTCTAATCAGGAGAACCACGTAATGAAGACCGATGATGACAACAAGGTTCATCAGGATCTTCTTGACTTTGACCCGGGGTGGAACCGTTACTACCTCGATGATGTGTATGCCTCTGGTTCTAATGATGAGCTTGCCGTAAACCGTGACATGGCGTTTATCCTTGCTCCAACCAATGATGCTCTTGCTGATTATTGGAAGAACGGTGCAGGTCGTATTCTCATTGACCAGTACGGCACAGTTGAGAATATCCCTAACGATGTCATCAAGGAGCTTATCAACAACAACTTCAAGGCTTCTTTTCGTGCCAAGGGTGTGAAGAGCAAGTTCCCTACAATCCTTAACGATGCCAACGACCCTATGGACGTTGACCCTTCAAAGGTGGAGGAGACAATGCTCGGCTGTAATGGAGTTGTCTATGTAACAAACTCAATCTATTCTCCAACAGCATTCGTCAGCGTTAAGTACCCTACAGTTGTAAACAAGACTATGAAGCTTATCAACTGGGCTATTGATCAGAACCAATATACCGTGTATCTGAACTCTCTCAACGCTTACTATAGCTTCTTTATCCCTACAAACAAGGCGATGCTGGAGTATATCAATCCTGCTTCTTACGGCAAGAAACAGACAGAGCTATACCGTTTCCACTATGACGAGACGATGAACAACCCTGTCTGGGCAAGTGTCTTTGCCTACGACCTTGAGACACAGACCGTAGGCGATAGTTTAACAGAAATCCGCAACAACACTCCTCTGATGAAGGAACTCCTGAAAGACGTTCTCGACAACTGTATTGTAGTTAATAAGAATGTGGAGGACGGTCATGAGTACTATCTCACAAAGGCTGGTACGGCACTCCGTATCAAGAATGCTAATAAAGGTGTAAATGGTATGACTGTGGAGGGTAGTTTTCAGGTAAACAACTCAAAGAAGCCTCTCTATGTAACAGATATCTATGATCAGTCTCCTAACAAGGAACAGAACAAGGCGGGTAATGGTAAGTGTTATATCCTTGACACAACACCTATCATGACTACCACCAAGAGCGTTATTGATATTATGGCAGAGCATCCTGAGATGAGTGCTATGCGTGAACTTATCATCAGTAGCGGACTTCTGGAGGAGGAGCGTAACAACCAGTGTGCTCCACGTGAGAACATCAGCGTGTTCAACGCATATCACTACACGGTATATGTTCCTACCAACGAGGCAATCGAGGAGCTTCAGAAGAGTGGTAAGCTTCCGACCTTTGATCAGGTTGAGGCAGAGAGAGACAAGGGTAATACTGAACAGGCTGACAAGATGCAGCAGAAGATTATCGACTTTGTAAGATATCACATTCAGGATAACGCTATGTATATCGGTGCTAATCCTATGGATCGTGAGAAATATGAGACTGCCTGCATTGGTAGCAATGGTAAGTTCGAGCGTATCTACGTTACCCTTGGCGATGACAATATCACTATCCAGACATCTGCTAACGACACCGACCCTGCGCATGTTGTGAAGAAGGATGGTCTCTATAACCTCCAGGCACGTGAGTATTTCCTTAATACTGCAAGAAACGAGGATGCCCAGAGAGCAACAACTTCTTCTTCAGCAGTGATACATTTGATAGATAAGGCGCTGGTGAAGAAATAAATGGCCCCCTCCCAACCCTTACAACCCCTAACCCCGACCCTTCCCCCGTGGAGGGGGAAGGGAGAGGAAGGCGAAAGGGGTGGTCTAATTAATAATTAATAATGAGTAATTTATAATGAATATACTATCTAAATATATAAACGTAACGGCCGTTCTGCGCCAGCTTCTTGCCCCTTCACGGGGAAAGATGCCCGAAGGGCAGAAAGGGGTTGTAGGGGTTTGGGGGGTCATTTTCCTCTTCCTTGCCTTCTCCACCACCTCTTTTGCGCAGCAGGCAGGTCAGATTATTTCTGGTACCGTATCTGATGCCATGGGACCTGTGATGATGGCAAACGTTGTAGAGATTGATGCAAGCAACCGTATCGTCAGCTCTACCCAGACTGATATTAATGGTAACTTCTCATTCAAGATCAAGGACCCGAAGCATAAGCTGAGATTCAGTTTCGTGGGATGTAAGACCAAGACCCTCCCTATCAAGGATGAGGTGTATAACGTAATGCTTGAGGACCAGACTACGCTCAAAGAAGTCACTGTAACCTCAAAGCGTCGTGCAGGCGGTTCTGGTCTCTCCATCCCGAAGGATGAGATGTCAACCTCTAACCAGTCTATTGACATGAAAGAGTTCGAAGGTCTGTCAATGACAACCGTCGATGAGGCTCTTCAGGGTCGTATTGCCGGACTTGACATTGTTGCCAACTCAGGTAACCTCGGTTCTGGCACATCCATGCGTCTTCGTGGTGTAAGCTCAATCAACAGTAATGCGAACCCACTTATCGTGGTTGACGGAAACGTATGGGAGAACGACCGTAACAGTAGCCTCGACCTCTCTTCTGCCAACGACGAGAAATTTGCGGAGCTCCTTAACGTAAACCCCGAGGATATCGAGAACATCAGCGTGTTGAAGGATGCTGCTGCTACTGCTATCTGGGGTTCCCAGGGTGCTAACGGTGTAATCGAAATCAAGACAAAGCGTGGTGTGCGAGGCAAGACACGTGTGTCATACAGCTATCGTATCACGGGAACAAAGCAGCCAAAGGGCTATCACCTCCTCACAGGTGATGAATACACCATGCTCCTGAAGGAGTCATACTTCAACCCACGTCTGAGCAGTACTGCCAGTGACATCGTGGAAATCAACTATGACCCTACCAACCCTAACGGATGGAACAACTTCAACAAGAACACAGACTGGGTTGACGAGGTGACACAGATAGGTCTTCGTCAGAACCACTACGTATCACTCACGGGTGGTGGCGAGAAGGCAAACTTCCGTATTGGTGCAGGCTACGACCATGAGACCGGCTCAGTCATCAAGCAGCAGCTCGACCGTCTCAGCACACGTGTGGCTCTCGACTACTTCGTGTCCGACCGTATCAAGATTGTGTCAAACATCGCCTTCACCTACACGAACAATGAGAAGAACTACGAGAATCTTCTCCCTATTGCATATAAGTATATGCCAAACGTGTCGGTGTATGAAATGGATATGAACGACCAGCCAACAGGCAGCTATTTCATGCTCCCTACCACTATCTCCTCTGCCCTTAGCGACCAGTTACCAGATAACCAATGGAACAAGTACAATCGTCTGAACCCTGTCGCCCTTGCCAATCTTGCCAGCAACAACGACAAGACCTACAAGATCACGCCTGAGTTCCAGTTGGTCTATAACCTCCTCGGCACAGAGAACGACCAGACACAGCTTAAGTACGAGGGAAAGATAGTGTTCGATATCTTCAACCAGTATCAGGACATGTTCCTCCCTGCCGAACTCATCGTAGGCGGATGGTCAGACAAGAAGAAGAACCGTGGCACGTCATACACCTATAAGAGTCTCGGTATCTCAACAACCCATACCCTCACCTACATACCGCATTTCAGCAACGAGGACCATAGCATGATGATGATGCTACGCGGTCAGCTGAACGACGGTAGCAGTAAGTCGCAGAAGACCACCGTCTATGGCTTCCCTTCAGGAACCATCACCAATCCGGGAGCCGACGGTATCATCGACGAGGACTTCAAGAGCGAGGCAGGACAGTGGCGCAGCATATACCTCACCTACTCCCTGCACTATGCCTATAAGTCGCGTTATATGTTCGACTTCTCCGTACGTCGCGACGGCTGCACTAAGTTCGGACCGGGACACCGCTGGGGAAACTTCCCTGCCCTGTCAATGCGTTGGAACATCAGCAAGGAGCCATGGGTAGCCGCCACCCTCCCTTGGCTGTCTATGCTCTCCCTGCGTCCGGGATGGGGTGTCGTAGGTCAGCAGCCAAATGCCGAGTACCTGTTCTACAGCCGTTATACCAACGGAGGAGGATATATGAACGAGGCATCCACCCACCAGAACAACATACAGATTAAGAACCTGAAGTGGGAACAGAAGATGACCTATAACCTCGGTATCGACTTCGGAGTCTTCGATGACCGTCTCAGCGGTAACATAGAGCTCTACAAGCAATACACTTCCGACCTCTTGATGAAGGATTGCGGCATCCCTACCTCGTCAGGCTTCTCAAAATTCGACTATGCCAACATAGGTAAGATGGAGAACATAGGCTGGGAGTTCAATATCAATACCAACAACCTCCTGAAGGTGGGCGAGTTTGGCGTTGACTTCAACGTGACGTTTGCCAACAACAAGAATGTCATCACCGAGATGGATGAGACCTGCCTTGCCACGCTCAACGGCGACTTCAATCGTCAGAACGGCAGCTACCTCTCACGTGTGGAGCTCAACAAGTCGTTCGGCTCAATCTACGGCTTCCGCTACAAGGGAGTATATCAGTACAGCGAGTACAGTCCCGAGGAGATCGTGGGTGTTAGTGGACCTAATGCCCCGGTGGTGCGCGATGCCAACGGCAATGTGATACTCGACAACCACGGTCGCACCACACCTATGACCTTCTGCTATAGCGGCACGTCAGCCCTGTATGAGTTCAAGGGAGGCGATGCCATCTACGAGGACATCAATCACGACGGCACTATCAACGAGCTCGACATCGTGTATCTCGGTTCCTCACTCCCAAAGTTCACAGGCGGCTTCGGCGTAAAGCTGAAGTATGGGCGCTGGACGTGGAACAACCAGTTCAACTTCCGTTACGGCAACAAGATAGTGAACGAGAATCGCATGAACCTTGAGTCGATGTATGGCAACGGCAACCAGAGCCGTGCGGTGAACTACCGTTGGCGAGTGGAGGGCGACATAGCCCCCATACCGCGCGCCCTGCGTCAGTACGGATATAACTATCTGGGTAGTGACCGCTTCGTAGAGGACGGATCCTTCATCCGTCTGAACTATTCGCAGATAAGCTACTCGCTGCCTCCATCAACGATAAAGAAATGGGGACTCACGCAGCTCAGCTTCTATCTGTCGGCAAACAACCTGTTTGTCATCACCAAATATTCAGGTTCTGACCCGGAGATTGGTTATGGCGGTTACGGATTGTCTAAAGATAATGCACAGACTCCACGTGCTAAGTCGGCGACGTTGGGAATTACAGTACAGTTTTGACCCCTAACCCCGACCCTTCCCCCGTGGAGGGGGAAGGGAGAGATCGCGCAAAACTAATTAATAATTAAGAATGTATAAAAGAATATGAATATACTATCTAAATATATAAACGTTAGGCTCGTACTGCGCCAGCTTCTTGCCCCTTCACGGGGAAAGATGCCCGCAGGGCAGAAAGGGGTCTTTTGGTTGGGCTTTCTTCTTTTCTTTTCTTCCTGCTCTGACTACCTTGAGATTCTTCCATTGAATGAGGTGGTTTTAGAGAACTATTGGACAAAGAAAGAGGATGTGACCAGTGTTCTCAACGGCTGTTATGAGGCACTTGCTGCAGAGGGTTGCATTGAGCGTATCGGAATTTGGGGTGAGCTTCGTTCTGATAATCTCGTACAAGGTAATAACTTTGACAACAAACAAGAGTATATAGAGATTCTGAAGGAGAACCTTCTTCCTTCTAACAATCTGACTAAATGGGAAGACTTGTATAAGACAATCAACCGTTGTAATACTGTTCTGAAATATGCAGAGGGTGTGCAGAAGTTTGACCCTAACTATACTGAGGCACAAATGCTGGCAAATAAGGCGGAGGCGACTTTCATCCGTGATCTTTGCTATTTCTATCTCATCAGGACGTTCCGTGATGTTCCTATGCAGTTTGAGCCAAGTATTGATGAAACAGGTTTCGATGAAAGAGGTACCTATGCAATCCCAGCAACACCAATGAATGAGGCATTGAAGTTCCTTTCTGAGGATCTTGAGAGTGTTAAGGATAATGCAGTGCTCCGTTATGTGGATGACAGCAAGATGAATAATTCTGAGACTGCAAGTAGAGCATACGAGAACTGTGCAAAGGTTACACGTATCGCAATTTATACTCTTCTTGCTGACATATATCTTTGGCGTGGTGAGTATGACAAGGCTATCTCATGCTGTGACTATGTTATTAACTTCAAGAAAAATCAGTACAAGGAGAAGATTGCAGGTGCAGGTCAGTTGAATGACATGTTCGTCTTCAATGGTGTTCCGATGATTCGTGAGAGTCTTATGAATACAAAGACTTGTGGTAATGCCTACACAGAGATCTTTGGTACAGGATTCTCATTTGAGAGTATCTTTGAACTTGGTTATCAAAAGGGCTCTGGTTCTACAGAAAACAAATATACCAGTAATGCATATTTGAATAACAATGGTAGGATGGGACGTTATGCAGCACCAGAGGATTATATCCAAAATGTAACATCAGGAACAAATCCCTATTTCGCAAAGAATGACTGTCGCGTCTATGAGAACATCTCAGAGGATGGTGGTCGCTTCTTTATCATGAAGTATGGTTGCTCTAGAGTATCTCTTGAGAATGACAATGTCACAGATATGAAAAGTCTCAGGCTTTCACATTCTATACGTAGTAGAAACAATTCCAACTGGATTTTCTATCGTCTTTCTGATGTAATGCTTATAAAGGCAGAGGCATGTATTATGAAGGATAATGCAGACTTCCAGACGGCTTTCTCTCTTATCAATGCAATTAACAAGCGTTCTCGCAACTATGCAGAGAGTGTGAAGAGCGATTCTCTTAATTTCGCTACATATAGTTCAAACAGAGAAGAAATGGAAAAACTTCTTTTCTCTGAGCGAAAAAGGGAGTTCATGTTTGAAGGAAAGCGTTGGTTCGACCTTGTGAGAAAGTCATTGCGTGACAATAACACACACTATCTCGCAAATGAGGCAACACAGAAGCAGAAGGAAAATGCCGTAGCTATCAAGATTCAGTTTGCAGATATTAATGCCATCTTCTGGCCTTACAACAGAGATGAACTGAAGAGAAATAATCAGCTCAGGCAAAACTCTGCTTATAGTGACACGGAGGACTTTATGAAGTAGGACCCTCTACCGACCTCCCCGAGGGGAGGAAAGGGAAAGCTGACGGAATCACGGAATCATAATTAGTAATTGATAATAGAAAATGATTAGGAATATAAAAAAATATACAAAGAGCCCATTGATAGCATTACTATCAATAATACTCCCCCTCGGGGGCTGGGGGGGC
>JAEEGG010013269.1_pt1 | contig 17659 bp, 12 predicted proteins | sample 9134161 | NCBI WGS metagenome assembly JAEEGG01 (sample SAMN16246543, study PRJNA631951) | gut metagenome | biome: gut microbiome; feature: rumen; material: CR-attached | host: Bos | place: Iran: Karaj | collected 2018-10 | reverse complement strand
TATTCTGACAAAAGATGCATTTGAGATTGCAGCCGGAAAAAAAGATCGTCCCGCTGCCGCGCGATCCGCTGATGCTCGGTTCTTCATCATAATGCAGCGCGGCGCGCGCAACGCGCACAACAGAAGAACAGCCGCAGAAGCCTTTTGCGGCTGTTCGATCGATTTTGCAGTTTCTGGGACAGACGGTGCAGCTCATCAATGGAATACGCGCCTTCCGCAGACGAAATTACGATACCAGTAGGAGGAGAAAGAACTTTGGACGACCTGTCCTTTGCTGGCGCTTGCATGAATGAATCTGCTTCCGCCGATGTAGATCGCGGTGTGATTGACGCGATCACTCGTATCGCTCTTAAAGAACAGAAGATCGCCTCTTCTCAAATCATCGACGGATTCGATCAGCGTCCAGCTGCTGTTTTCGGAATAGGAATGCGCGCTTCTGCGGCTGACCTTCACACCGGCTTTGGTCAGACAATAATACACGAGTCCGGAACAATCAAAGGAATCGGGACCTTCGTCGCCGAGAATGTACGGATCTCCGATCTGATTCTGCGCGCATTTGATCATGCCGTCGGCGCTGTGCGAATACCCGGAATCGTCACCGGACGGTTTGGAGGTCGGCTTCGGGGTAGCGGTGGGCTTCGCCGTCGCGGTCGGTTTCGGGGTAGCGGTGGGCTTCGGCGTCTTAGTCGGCTTGGGCGTTGCAGTCTTCTGCGGCTTGGGCGTTGCAGTCTTCTGCGGCTTCGGCGTCGCAGTCTTTTGCGGCTTGGGTGTTGCGGTTTTCTGCGGCTTTGGAGTCGCGGTCTTTTGCGGCTTCGGGGTCGCGGTCTTCTGCGGCTTCGGGGTAGGCGATTTTGAAGGCTTCGGCGTGGGCGTCGGCGTCGGAGTCGGCGTCGGCGTTGCAAGCGGGATCGCTTGATCGGAATACAAAAGATCCCAGTCGTCGCGTGTGATCTGGCCGTCTGTCTCTATGTCGTTTTTTGCCTGGAACTGGCGAACGGCTTCTTCTGTGTTCGGACCGAAATATCCGGTGATGCGGTCGTTATAGTAGCCGAGATCTCTCAGCTGCCGCTGTACGCCTCTTACGTCCGGTCCGTTGTCGTCAAGCTTGATGCGGTATTCCTGCGCGTCGTCGGAAAACAGCATTTCCTGAAGCGCAGCGGAAGCGATACCGGTCTGCTCACTGTCGGTCGCGCGCTGAAACAGCGTCACGGCATTTTTGGTTGATTCGTTGAACAGCGTACCCGGCTCGTCCGCTTCCATATAGCCGAGATCCATCAGCTTCTGCTGCAAAGCCGACACCTCGGCATTGTTGTCGTTTAACTGCAGCGTGGAATAATGCGAGACGGTGATCCGGTTGTCCGTCGGAGCCGGCGTGTCCGTGGCGACAGGCAGAAACGGGGTCGTCAAAGGTTCCGGCGTTGCGCCGGCCAAGGCGACGGAGTCTTCTTTTGCCGTAAGGTATTCGGAATCGGCGTTTGCGGAGGGGAACGGAGAAATATCGCGATCACGCAGGATCAGAAACAGCCCGATGCTGCAAAGCACGGCGGCAACGGACAGCGCGATCACGACGCGCAAAGCAGCAGGCATGGATCTGCGCTTTTTCCCCGGCAAAAACCTGATCTCTTTTTCCATCGTTCGACTCCTTTCGTATCAAAATTATACCACACCAAATGCAACATAATCTTGAAATTTATATAAATTATTTTCAAATATGAAAAGATGTGCTATACTATATGCAATATGGTTGTATTGACAGTAGAAAACTTACAAAAATCATATGCAGACCGAACGCTGTTTTCGAACGTTTCCTTTGAGATCCGATCGGGAGAACGTGTCGGTCTGATCGGCGTGAACGGGAGCGGCAAAACGACGCTGATGCGGATCCTGATGGGAAAGGAACCGTATGACGGCGGCTCCTTCGGCATGCGTCAAGGAACAAAGCTGTCCTATGTGGAACAGATCCCGAAGCTTGACGCAGATACGGATCTGTATACGTTCACGCTCGAAGCGTTTCGCCCGCTTCTGGACCTCGAAGCGGAGGAAGAGCGCATTGTTCAAAAGCTTGAACAGGACGCGCCGAACCGCGACCGGCTGATCGAAAGACAGGCGGCGGTCGTGGAAACGCTTTCCCGCGAAAGCGGCGCAACCTTCCGCGCCTTGACGCGTTCCGCGCTTCTGGGCCTCGGATTTTCGGAGGAGGACCTTTCGCGGCCGGTTACGTCGTTTTCCGGCGGACAGGTCAGTAAGGCGATGCTTGCCCGCGCGATTCTGTCACGCGCCGATCTGCTTCTTTTGGATGAACCGACGAACAACCTGGACATCACTGCGATCCGGTGGATGACGGAGTATCTTCGTCAGTTCAAAGGCGCAGTTCTCGTCGTTTCGCACGATCGCGCCTTCTTGGACGATACGGTCACGCGTATGCTCGAGCTGCAGCACGGCAGGATTCGCGGCACGGACGGCAACTATTCGCGCTATATGGAATTGAAGATGGATGCTCGCGAACTCGAGCAGAAGATCTATCTGAGAAAACAGAAAGAGATCCGCCGCATCGAGGGAATCATCGAGCAGCAGAAGCGCTGGAATCAGGAACGCAACTATATTACGATCGCATCAAAACAAAAGCAGATCGACCGCATCAAGGAAGATATGGTCATGCCGGAACGTGATGAAAAGTCTATTACGTTCCGCTTTCAGACGCCGTCTCCGACCGGAAACGAGGTCATTGCGCTGCAGAATCTCGGCATGCAGTACGGAACGCAGCGCGTGTTTTCCGGATTGAACGCCATGATCCGCGCAGGTCAATGCGTCTGCCTGATCGGTCCGAACGGCTGCGGAAAAACAACGCTGCTGAAGATCCTGACGGGCAAAGAGCGCCAGACGGAGGGCACTTTTAAGATCGGTGCGGGAGTACGTATCGGCTATTATGCGCAGAATACCTATGATCTGGATGACACAAATACCGTCATCGACGAGCTGGACCGGACGTTCCCGTTGATCGAACGGAACACGCTGCGCGGATATCTCGGTATGTTCCTGTTCAAAAACGACGACATTGAAAAGCGGATCGGCGCGCTGTCCGGCGGCGAGAAAGCGCGGATCCGTTTGCTGAAGCTTGTTCTTTCCGGCGCAAACGTGCTGCTTTTGGATGAGCCCACAAACCATCTGGATATCGCGTCCGCGGACATGCTCGAAAGCGCTTTGGAGAAGTTTACCGGAACGGTTCTGATCGTGACGCACGACCGGTATATGGTGAAACGGCTTGCGGATCGCGTGATCCTGATGACCGATACAGGATTGATCGAACAGCAGGATGAGGAAGAAGACCTGTTCGAGCGCATTGTCGAACGAAAACCGGAAAAGCCCGTGCAGACGGGAAAAACGGAAACCGAGAACGTGTTCCTGCGGCGCAGGGAAAACAAACAGCGGCGCGCGAAAGCGAAACAGGACATTCAGCGGATCGAGCGCATGATCGAACAGAACGAAACTGCAAAGAAGGAAGCCGAACAGGCGCTGGCACAGGCACAGGCCGAAAATGACTTCCGGCAGATGCAGCAGCTGTATGAGACGGCATCGGTACTTGAAACAGAGGAAACCCGGCTTTATGACATGCTTGAACAAGCCGAGGCGGCGCTTGCGGAGATCGAAACGGAGGACGAGGTATGATCTGGCATTATTTTCCGATCGGGATGCGGTTTCCGGTCCCTGATTTTTCCGAAGAAACAAAACGCGCATGCTGGAAGATCGCGCTGCGCACCGTTTTTGCTTCCGACGCGGCGCAGACCGGACTGTACGAGGCATGCGAGCCATACGACCCGGTCGTGCAAAGCCCCGTATATATCTGCATTATTTGTTACGTTGGGATCAAGCAGTCCCGCGCGGCGGGAGAAACGCTGCATACGCTGGATGCGTTGATGACGCGTCTTTGTCTCAATAAGCCTCTGGTGCAGGCGAACGATCTGGAAAGCTTCGGTCCTTATCCGATCCTCGGCGAGATCGACGCAAACGGAACGGTTTGCCCGAATGAAGCCGGCGCAGCGTTTATTCCGACGGAAACGCCGGAACCGATGAAGCCTGCCGAAGGCTTCCGGATTCTGGTCGCACCGGATTCCGTGAAGAACGTCTGCGATGCGGAGCGTCTTTCGCGGGTGATCGGAACGGCGGCGGCAGATCGCGGGTTCCGTGTCCAAAGACTGCCGATCGCCGACGGCGGAGCGGGAACGGTACGTTCTCTGATCGCCGGTGCAGGCGGACGATACGAAACGGTCAGCTGCGAGGATCTAAACGGCGATCCCGCAAAGATCCTTGTCGGCGTGATTCCCGGTCCGGTCGCGGTGATCGAAACGGAGGACGTCATCGGCTGTTCGCACAATACCGGGGACATCCACTCAATCGGACAGCGGTCGAGCCGCGCGCTCGGTTTGCTGATCAAAAAAACGCTGGATCTCGGATATCGGAAAATCTGGATCGGACTGGGAAGCGCTTTGTCTGACGATCTCGGACTCGGAGCGCTGCACGCGCTCGGCGTCCGGTTTACGGATGCGGACGGGGAACCTGTCGTGCCGTGTTCCGATACGATCTCAAAGATTACGGGCGTCGATCGCTCGGAGCTGGATCCGCGTATCTCGCAGACGGAACTGACGCTTCTGTATGCGCACAACGATCCGTTGATCGGCGACGGAGAAACGAACGCGGCGTCCGGACTGCCGCAAGATACCGCCGCGGAACAGAATGAAGACGGAAAGTGCCGGATTGCGCGTCTTGCGGCATTGCTCGGCGGCGATCCGAATGCGCCGGGTAGCGGCGCGGCAGGCGGGCTCGGCTGTGCGCTTACAGCGATCGGCGGAAGACTGCGCAAAGGCGCCGACGCGGTGCTGGACCGCATCGGGATCGACACGGCGATCCGGGAAGCGGATTTCGTCATGACCGGCACCGGATGTTTCGATGTACAGAGCATCCGGCAGGGAAACGCGCCGGCGGCTTTGATTGAACGTCTTTCCGACGCGGACCGTCCCGGCTGTCTGCTTGTCGGAGATCCCGACATTGATCAGAGCATATTGTTAAGGGAGTATCCGAAGCTCAAAGGCGTCGTTGTCTGCCCGGTTGGAACAGAGCCGTTCGACGGGATCGTGCACGGCGCATTTGAGAGATCCGTCCTTCCGATGATCGGAAAAGACGTTGCCAACGACTGCAAACAGTGATATAATATTTTATCAATCTTTTCGGAGGTACACGCGCATGCGCATGGTCGATCTGATCGAAAAAAAGGTGAACGGCGGAACGCTGTCAGATGACGAGATCCTCTATATCGTCAACGGATTTACGGACGGCACCATCCCGGATTATCAGATGTCCGCGTTCCAGATGGCGGTCGTGTTCAACGGCATGACGGACCGGGAGACCGCAGATCTGACGATGGCAATGATGAACTCCGGCGATGTGGTCGATTTAAGCGATCTGAAAGGCATTAAGGTCGACAAGCATTCGACCGGCGGCGTCGGCGATACGACGACGCTCGTGATCGCGCCGCTTGTAGCCGCATGCGGAGGAACCGTTGCGAAGATGAGCGGCAGAGGACTGGGACATACCGGCGGCACGCTCGACAAGCTCGAATCAATCCCGGGCGTCTGCATCGAACAGCCGATGGAACGGTTCAAGGAGATCGTGAACGAGATCGGCGTCGCCGTCATCGGACAGACCGGGAACCTGGTTCCCGCCGACAAAAAAATGTACGCGCTTCGCGACGTAACGGCGACTGTGCGCAGCATTCCGCTGATCGCGTCGAGCATTATGTCCAAGAAGCTTGCGGCCGGCACAGACGCGATCGTGCTGGACGTCAAGACCGGCACCGGCGCATTCATGCAAACCGTCGACGAAGCGGAAAAGCTTGCGCATCTGATGGTTTCCATCGGAAAGCTTGTCGGGCGCGAATGCGTTGCCGTGATCACCGATATGAACCAGCCGCTCGGCCTTGCCGTCGGCAATGCGCTGGAAGTACGCGAGGCGGTCGAGCTTCTCTCCGGAAAGATCCCCGCGGGCGATCCTCTGTATGAAGTCTGCATGCTTTTGGGCGTACACATGATGCGCGTCTCAAAACTTGCGGAGACAGAAGTCGAAGCGCGTGAAAAGCTTGAATCGGCGCTGCATTCCGGCGCGGGGCTCAATAAGCTGCGTCAGATGATCGCAGCGGAGGGCGGCGACGCGTCCTATATCAGCCTCGACCGGATCGACGAGCTCTGCAGAGTCAAGACGATTCTGAACGTGTATCCGAAGCGCGCGGGCTATATCTCTTCGATGAACGCCGAACGTATCGGTACGGCGGCGCAGATCCTCGGCGCGGGACGTGCGACCAAGGAGGAAAGCATCGACCCGGCGGTCGGTCTTGTCATGAAAAAACGACTCGGCGATTTCATTCGTGCGGACGAACCGCTGTGTGTGATGTATGTGAATGACGAAAGCAAGGTCAACGCCGCGCTTGAGATGTTCCACAGCGCGTTCGATTATTCCGACGCGAAGCCGGAATACCGTCCGATGGTATATGACGTTGTTCGAGCCTGAACAAAGCTAAACCGATGATGACGACCGAACGGCGCACCCGATCCCGGGCGTGCCGTTTCGAGAAAGAGGGAAAATGAACCGACTGCTTTTGGCGATCGACGGAAACAGCTTGCTGTTTCAGGCGTATCATGCCTTTTATAAAGTGAATCTGTCGACGCGCGACGGTTTTCCGACCGGTGCGCTGAAGGGCTTTTTTACGAAGCTTCTGGAACTTTTGAAACAGGAGCCTTCCCATGTGATCGTTGCGTTCGATGTGCATCAGCCGACGTTCCGTCACGAACGGTATGCTGATTACAAGCTCGGCAGAAAGCCTGCGGATGAGGACCTCAAAAAGCAGATGCCGGTCGTGCGCGAGCTTTTGAAAAGCATGGGCGTCGCGGTCATTGAATGCCCGCGCTATGAGGGGGATGATATTCTCGGAACGTTTGCCCGCCGCGCGGAGGAAGCCGGGATGGATACGCTGATCGCAACCGGCGACCGCGATGCGTTTCAGCTGATCACGGAGCATACAAAAATCTATTATACCAAGGACAATTCGATCGTCGATGAAGCGGCGCTGCAGGAAAAGTACGGACTGACGCCGGACCGGATGCGCGATCTGAAAGCCTTGATGGGCGACAGCTCGGATCATATTCCGGGCATTTCCGGTGTCGGCGAAAAAACGGCGCTGAAATTGCTCTCCGAATACGGTGATCTCGAGGGCGTGCTTTCACATGCGTCCGAGGTAAAGGGCAAGCTCGGCGAAAAGCTGACCGCGGAAGCCGAAAACGCGCGGTTTTCCTACTGGCTCGGAACGATCGCAACCGACGCGCCGGTGAAGGAAACGCTTGACGACTGCGTTTTTTCCTTCGACAAAACAGGCGGCGCAAAACAGCGGCTCTATGAATTGGAACTGAACAGCATCGCAGACAGACTGTCAAACGAAAGTATACCGGTCAGCGAGGAAACGGTTCCTGCGGTCAATACGGTTGCGATCACCGACACCGAAGGCATGCGCGCCGCGCTTGACGCCGTTGCATCCTGCGACACGATCGCCGTGACCGCGTTTCCGTCGCTTGCGTTTGCGGGATCGCCGGATACCGCCTATGTGCTGACGCCCGGTGAAACGCTGTTTGATATCGGCATGGATGAGAATGAAGCCTATCGCATGCTTGGCGGATTTCTTCTTTCAAACAAGAAAAAACTGTTTGCATTCGACGCAAAAACGTTCTTTCACCGCTGCGGATTCGACGCAGATACGCTTCCGGAGCTCCGCTTCGATGCCATGCTTTCGGATTATCTGCTGCAGAGCAATCGACCGGTCGAGAACTTTGAAGCGCTTTGCCGCGCGTGGCTGAAGACCGAAAAGGCAAGTCCGGCATATCTCTTTGCGCTATATCCGAAAATGAAAGCCGCGATTGAGGAAAACGGACTCGCCTCCTTGGAAAAGGATGTTGAGCTTCCGCTTCTCAAGGTGCTCTACGGCATGGAACAGATCGGATTCATGACCGACGAGGAAGTCCTGCATGCGCTGCATCAGCGGCTCTCTGATACCGCCTCCGCATTGGAAACACGCATCTATGAGCAGGCGGGGGAGCGTTTCAACATTCTTTCAACCAAACAGCTCGGAAGGATCCTGTTTGAAAGACTCGGTCTTCCGTCCGGCAAAAAGACAAAGACGGGCTTTTCGACCGATGCGGATACGCTGGAAGCGATCGCATCGCTGCATCCGATCGTGAACGACGTTTTGCAGTACCGTTTTCTGACAAAGCTTGACAGCACGTTCGTCGAAGGACTGCTGAAACAGCGCGACGGCAACGGACGCATCCATTCGCGGTTCATGCAGTGCGTGACGGCGACGGGACGGATCTCGAGCACCGAACCGAACCTGCAGAACATTCCGGTCCGTACGCCGGAGGGCAGGGAGATCCGCAAGGCATTTATCCCGAGCGCCGGAAACGTGCTGGTCGGCGCGGATTATTCGCAGATCGAACTCAGACTGCTTGCGCATATCAGCGGCGACGAAGGCTTCATCGCGGCGTTCAACAGCGGCGAGGATATCCACGCCCGCACCGCGGCGGAGGTCTTTCATACACCGCTCGAAGACGTAACGGGCGAACAGCGCAGCGCGGCGAAGGCGGTGAATTTCGGGATCGTTTACGGGATATCCGACTTCGGGCTTGCAAGGAACCTCGGCATCTCCGTTCCGACCGCGGCGGGCTACATCCGCCGGTATTTTGAACGGTATCCGAAGGTACAGTCCTATCTCAAAGAAAGTGTCGCGGCGGCAAAGGAGCGCGGCTATGCGGAGACGCTGTTTGGCCGCAAGCGCCCGCTTCCGGAGCTTTCGGCAAGCAATTATAATGTTCGACAGTTCGGCGAGCGCGTTGCGATGAATATGCCGATCCAGGGCACGGCGGCAGACATCATCAAGATTGCGATGGTGCATGTCGACCGCGCGCTTCGGGACGGCGGATTCAAGGCGCGTCTCGTACTGCAGATCCATGACGAACTGATCGTCGACTGCCCGCGTGACGAGGCGGACGCGGTCATGCGGCTGATGCAGAATGCAATGGAAGGAGTTGCGTCGCTTTCGGTCAGACTGGTCGCCGAAGCAAAATGCGGAGAAAGCTGGTTTGACACAAAATGACGCGCATCATCGGCATTACGGGCGGCATCGGGTCCGGCAAGAGCACGCTTGCACAATGCTTCCGGGAGCATCATATCCCGGTCATCGACGCGGATGAGATTGCGCGCTTCGCGCTTACGCCCGCATCCGAATGCTTTCCGACGGTCGTCGAACTGTTCGGGGAAGACGCGCTGAGACCGGACGGGACTTTGGACCGGGCGTATATCGCGTCAAAAGTGTTCTCGGACAAAGAAGCGAGGGAAGCGTTGAACGGGATCGTGCATCCGTTTGTGATCCGTGAAATGCTGCACAGAGCGGAAGCGTCCGAAGCGCCTCTTGCGGTATGGGATGTACCGTTGCTGTTCGAGAGCGGGACGGACGCGTTTTGCGCATGTACGATCTCCGTTTTGTGTGACGAAGAGATCCGGATCGAACGCGTGATGCAGAGAGACGGCGCCGACGCGGAACAGATCCGCGCGCGCATCCGGGCGCAGATTACAGATGAGACGAGGGAAGCGCTTTCAACATACACGATCCGGAACGAGGGAACGATCGCCGCGTTCCGGGAACAGTCAGGAGCGCTGATCGAACAGATACGGGAGGAACTGCAATGAATGAAACGACCGCGGAAGACACGCGCATGAGCAAGAAACAAAAGACGACGCTGATCGTGCTTGCCATGGTCATGGCTTGTCTGATCCTGACATCGCTGATCGTTTTTTGGATCCTTCCGCGCATCATGCGCGCAAGGTTTCAGCTGAAATATACGGACCTGATCCAAAAGTACAGCGAGGAATACGATCTCGAACCTGCATTTGTAGCCGGCGTGATCGCAACGGAAAGCAAGTTCAAGGAAGAAGCGGTCAGCCGTGCCGGCGCAAGGGGACTGATGCAGATCATGCCCGCCACCGGAGAGGAGATCGCGGAGGCGCTCGGCGTGCCGTTTCATATTGAGGATCTGTTCATTCCGGAGACGTCGATCCGGTTCGGATGCTATTATCTCCGGCAGCAGCTTGACCGTTTCGATCAGAACAAAGCGGTCGCGCTTGCCGCATACAATGCGGGACCGAACAAGGCCGCGCTGTGGCTTTCGGAATACGGTCTTGACAGCAAAGGACGCATCGCTTATATTCCGTATGAAGAAACAAAATACTATGTCAACCGGGTGCTGCAGGCGCAGGAGAATTACGAAAACCTGTATCCCGAAGAGCTTGCACGGAAAACGGAGGATTAAATGCTGATTTTTGCAGTCGCAGCCATTGTTTTGGCTTTGGATCAAATATCAAAGTACTGGATCGTTTCGTCGCATGTGATCGGAACGCTCGGTTATACCGGATCGTTATACGATCTTACCGAGCTGCGTTCGTTCCTTGCACAAAGCACGATCGTGCAGCAGAACGCGATCCCGCAGGACGGAACGTTTATCGTGCTCAGCTTTACGCCGAATGACGCGGCGCTTTGGGGACTCGGCAGCGGGAATCCGTGGGCGTCGAGACTGCTGCTTGCGCTGACGTCGGTTTTTCTCTTTCTGCTGCTGTTCTTTACGATCCGGTCGGGGAAAAAACTTCCGAAGCTTTCCCGCGTGATCGCAGGACTTTTGATCGGCGGTTCGATCGGAAACCTGTATGACCGTATCGCATTCGGTTATGTTCGCGATATGATCTGTACCAGATTCATCGATTTTCCGATCTTCAACATCGCTGATTCCGCGATCTGTATCGCGATCGCGCTGCTCATATTTGAAGCGTTCTTCCGGAAATACGGCGTGTTCGAGTGCTTTGAAGACGAATACCGCGATCTGTTCCGGCTGCCGACCCGCGAGGAAGCGGAAAAAGCGGCAAAAGAACGCAAGAAGAACAAGCTCTCGCGCTTTGAAGAACTGATCCCCGAGGATGAATCGGAAGAACAACAGGAGGGACCGCATGACAACGGAAACGATCCTGCTGATCGCGGAGACGGAAGCGCCGCGGATTGACGCGTTTCTTGCGGTCAGTACCGACCTTTCCCGATCGAAGCTGCAGAAGCTGATCAAGGAAGGCGCGGTAGAACGCAACGGAAGACCTTGCAAGGCGAATACAGAGGTCAAACAGGGCGATGTTATCCGGCTGCAGGTTCCGCAGGAAAGCGGCGAAACGCTTCCGGAACCGGAGGATATCCCGCTGGACGTCGTCTACGAGGACGAAGACCTTGCGGTCATCAACAAGCCGAAGGGGATGGTCGTACATCCGGCGCCCGGCAATCCGAACGGTACCCTTGTGAACGCGCTGCTGTTCCGGTTCCGGTCGCTGTCCGGTACGGGCGGCGAGATCCGGCCGGGCATCGTACACCGGATCGACCGGATGACGAGCGGACTTCTTGTCGTTGCGAAGAACGACGCCGCGCACGAAGCGCTTGCGAAGCAGTTTGCGCTGCATACCGCGCACCGTGAATATCTGTGCATCGTACACGGGAATCTTAAGGAGGACAGCGGCACGATTGACGCGCCGATCGGGCGGCATAAAGCCGACAGAAAGCGTATGGCCGTTACGGAAGACGGACGCCGCGCAGTCACACACTGGCGGGTCCTCGAACGCTTCGGTACGGAAACGCTGCTGGATGTCGCGCTGGAAACGGGGCGTACGCACCAGATCCGCGTGCATATGGCGTATATCAAGCATCCGATCGTCGGCGACGAGGTCTACGGCTCCGCAGCGCCGAAGCTTGGACTGAACGGACAGGCGCTGCACGGATACCGGCTGACCTTTACCCATCCGAAAACGGGAGAGGTGATGACGTTCACCGCGCCGCTTCCGGAGGACTTTACAACGGCGCTTAAGCGGCTCGGCGGGCATGCGCCGGATATTTCAGGCGATTTCGGAAACGGTGTAACCTTTTGACGCCGTTATGATTGAGGATTGTTCCGTCGATCGATCAAAGACGGATCGACACCATACAAAGAGTGTAAAGGAGAAAACGATATGAATACTGCGAAGAGAATGATTGCGCTTCTGCTTGCTGCAGTTATGATACTGGGTCTTTTTGGATGCAGCGTTGCATCCGGGATCGCAAAGTGCATTTTATCTGCAAACGATGAAAAGCCCGTAACGGCAGCGACGCCGGATCCGACATCGGAAACGGAAGTAACGAACACTGAGCTGCCTGTAAAGCCGACGCCCGAATCGGATTCAAACAAAACGGAGGAGCAGAAAGCGGCGGAAGCAGCGTTTTGGGCTTTGGACGACGAGCTGTTCCGCGACATGGCGATGTCGGATATCACGTCGCTTGACCAGTACTGCGTCGATCCGGCAAGCTTCGGCATTGACGAATCCGACGTCCCCGTAACGCTCGGCGAGTTCACGGAAGAAGCGAACAATGAGTGGGTCGGGAAATGCCGCACATGGAGAGAGAAGCTGAACGGGATCGACCGCAGTCAGCTTTCCGATCAGCTGCAGTTCGCGTATGATACCTATTGCCGCTATTTCGATATGGAGATCGAATCGAAGGACTGGTTCTATAACTACGAGCCCCTTGACGAGTATGTCGGTCTGCATATGAACATGCCGCTGTTCTTCGGTCTGTATTCTTTCCGCGATGAAAAGGATATTGAAAACTATCTGACGCTGATGGCGGATACGCCGCGCTATTTCAGACAGGTGCTTGCGTTTGAAAAGGTGCGCGCCGATCGCGGCTTCTTTATGACGGAAAAAATGCTTGACGTCATTCTCTCGGATCTCCAGACCGTTGCGGACAGCGGAGAAACGAGCTTCCTGCACGGAACCTTCCGTGATGCTATGGAGAAGCTGGACTTCCTGTCTGATGCAAAACGGCAGGCATATATTGCAAAGAACGACGAGCTTGTAAAAACGGCATGGGTTGAAGCGTATCAGCTGCTGCATGACGGTCTTGAAATGCTTCGTCCGAAATGCCGCACCCGCATCGGCGCGTACGAACAGGGCGGTGCCGCGTTTGATTATTATTGCTGGAAGATGAAAGCGGAATCGTCAAACAACCGCACCGTGGAGGAAGAGATTGCATTTTTGGAAGAGTGCAACAAGACCATCTATATGATCTTCCTGAATGCAGCCATGAACTGCTACAACGACCTGATCAATGAAAAGAAGATCACGACCGGCTCTTTGCAGGGGGATGAGGCATATCTTAAGACGCTGATGCCGAAGATCGTCCCGCCGATGCCGGATGTGACAGTCACTTATACCGAAGTGCCGAAAGAGCTGCAGGACAGCTTCTCGCCCGCGGCGTACATGACGCCTGCGCTTGACGGATATCGTGAAAACATCATTCTGACCAATCCCAAGGATCAGGATAACTACAGTATGTCCACGCTCGCGCATGAAGGATTCCCGGGACATATGTATCAGTTCACATATCAGTATGCCCTCGGTACGATCCCGAAGTTCCAGCTGATGATCGAAAACAACGGTTATGCCGAAGCGTGGTCGACGAACGCCGAATGGAATATTGCGCAGATCAACGAGAAATACGGCACAGACCTTTCGATCGCAACGTTCCTGAACGAGTATTTCGGCAACATCCTTGTGACGATCGTCTCGCTGAAGGTCAACGGACAGGGCGCAACCGTCGAAGAGATCGGAGAGTATCTGAATCAGTGGAATCTCGGATCGTACGCGCAGGACTGGTATGATCTTGTGATCGATATGCCGATTTACTTCTTCAAGTATACCGGCGGCTTCTGCGAGCTGTATGATATGACCAATCGCTGCAGCAACGGTGATAAGATCTCCTTCTTCAGAGAGTATCTGCACTGGGGCCCCGGCTATTTCGATCTGATCAACGATCGCATGACCGCGTGGGCAAACGCGCAATAAAGTCTTGACAATCATAAAAAACGTGGTAAAATCCATTAAAAGACTTTGAAAAAGAGGAGTATGCGCTTCATCCGTCAGAGAGCCGTTCCTTGGCTGGAAGAACGGTCGGTCATGGATCGCAGAAGGTCGCTTTTGAGTCGCTGCGGAGAAACAGAGTAACCGCATCCGGGCAAGCTCCGTTATCGGCTAAGAGAGAAACAGATCCGTCTGTTTAACAAAGGTGGTACCGCGAACGCTCACTTCGTCCTTTGACGAAGTGAGCGTATTTCTTTTGAAGGAGATGGTACAATGAATCCCGAAATGCCAAAAACCTATGATCCCGTAAGCGCAGAGCATGCGTGGTACGAAAAATGGGAGAGGAACGGCTATTTTCACGCCGCGCCGAATCCCGACAAGAAACCGTTCACGATCGTGATCCCGCCGCCCAACATCACCGCAAAGCTGCACATCGGGCATGCGCTCGATAACACGCTGCAGGACACGATCATTCGCTATAAGCGCATGAGCGGCTTTGAAACGCTGTGGCTTCCAGGAACGGATCACGCATCGATCGCGACCGAAGTCAAGATCGTTGAAGCGCTTGCAAAGGAAGGGATCTCCAAAAAGGACATCGGACGCGAAGCGTTTCTGAAGCGCGCATGGGAGTGGCGCGATTTATACGGCGGTACAATCGTCAGACAGCTGCGCAAACTCGGTTCCTCCTGCGATTGGGAGCGCGAGCGCTTTACGATGGACGAGCGCTGCAACCGTGCGGTGGTGCGCGTTTTCAAGAACCTGTATGACAAGGGTCTCATCTATCGGGGAAATCGCATCATCAACTGGTGCCCGACCTGCAAGACAGCGCTCTCCGACGCCGAAGTCGAATATGAGGAGCAGGACAGCCATCTCTGGCATGTTCGTTACGATGCGCCGGACAAGTCCTATTCGATCACGGTCGCAACGACGCGCCCGGAGACCATGCTCGGCGATACCGGTATCGCGGTGCATCCGGAGGATTCGCGCTACAAGGACATCATCGGCAAGACGGTCATTCTTCCGCTTGTGAATCGTGAGATCCCGATCGTCGGCGACGAATACTGTGAAATGGAATTCGGCACCGGCGCGGTGAAGATCACACCGGCGCACGACCCGAACGACTTCGAGGTCGGCAAACGCCACAACCTGCCCGTGCTGCGCGTGTTCACGGACGACGGACACGTCAACGAAGAGGGCGGAAAGTATTGCGGACAGGATCGCTTTGAATGCCGTAAGAACATCGTGAGGGACCTTGAAGAAAGCGGCAACCTCGTGAAGATCGAGGATTACACGCATAACGTCGGGACCTGCTATCGCTGCCATACAACGATTGAAACGATCGTTTCAAAACAGTGGTTCGTGGATATGAAACCTCTTGCGGGTCCGGCGATCGACATGGTGCGCTCCGGCAAGGTCAAGTTTGTGCCCGAACGGTTCGATAAAAACTTCTATCATTGGATGGAGAATATCCGCGACTGGTGCATTTCGCGTCAGCTCTGGTGGGGTCACCGCATCCCGGTGTACTACTGCGACGATTGCGGCGGCACATTCTGCGAAGAGACCGCACCCCAAAAGTGCCCGGTTTGCGGCGGAAAGCTCCGCCAGGATGATGATGTGCTCGACACCTGGTTCTCGTCCGGATTGTGGCCGTTCTCCACGCTCGGCTGGCCGGAGGAAACGGAGGAGCTCAAGTATTTCTATCCGACGGACACGCTCGTGACCGGCTACGACATCATTACATTCTGGATCTCCCGCATGATCACGTTTGCCGCAGAGGTCATGAAGGAGGAACCGTTCAAGACGGTCTATGTGCACGGGCTCGTGCGCGACGGCTTGGGACGGAAGATGAGCAAATCCCTCGGAAACGGCATAGATCCGATGGAAATCATCGAGAAATACGGCGCCGATTCACTGCGGTTCTCGCTCATTACCGGCAATGCCGCAGGCAACGATATGCGCTTCTATACCGAGAAGGTCGAAGCGGCGCGCAACTTCTGCAACAAGGTCTATAACGCGGCGCGCTTCGTGCTGATGAACATCGATGAGGATACGAAGCCGGAATTCGATGAAAGCACGCTGTCAATCGTCGACAAGTGGATCCTCGCGCAGCTCGACCGTACGATCCGCGATGTAACGGCAAACCTCGATGCGTATGAACTCAACCTTGCGGCGGAGAAGATCTACGATTTCATCTGGGGAACGCTTTGCGATTGGTATATCGAACTTGCGAAGCCCTCGCTTTACACTGACGATGCAGCGGAAAAGGCGCGTGTTTCGTCGGTGCTGCTGTATGTTCTCTCGACCTCGATGAAGCTGCTGCATCCGTTCATGCCGTTTATCACGGAAGAACTGTATCAGCGCCTTCCCGGACATGCGGAAACGATCATGCTCTGCGACTGGCCGAAAGCGCCGGAGACGCTTCGGTATGAAACAGAAGAAGCGTGCACGGAAACGCTCAAAGACGTCGTCCGTGCGATCCGCAACGTACGGGCAGAGCGAAAGGTACCGGTGGGATTGAAGATCAAGGCAAAGCTTGTCGTGCCCGACCCTGCATCCTTCGGCGCGGTTGAAAGACTCCTGATGAAGTTGATCGGCGCGGACAGCGTTGAGATCACCGCCGAGCGCGGCGAAGTACAGAAGACGGATGTGCATCTGGTGTGCAGCGGCGCGGAAGCATACATCCCGCTTGCTTCTCTGGTCAATCTGGACGAGGAACGCGCAAGGATCGACAAGGAGATCGAGCGTGTAAAGGGCGAAGTCGCGCGTGCGGAAGGGAAGCTTTCCAACGAGAAATTTGTAGCGAAAGCGCCGGAAGCGGTCGTCAATGAAGAACGGAGAAAGCTTGAAGCTGCGAAAGAAATGCTTGCACGCCTCTCCGAGCGGCGCGCGGATCTGAACTGAATCGAAAAGGGGGAGGGAAACCTCCCCCGACATATAAGATCGGAGCATGAAAGGAGCAAATACCATGGAATCGAATCCGAATACCGTACCCGTTCCGGAAAACAATGAACAAATCAAACAGCTGTTTGATGAATTGCGTACATACGAGAAGAAAAACCTTCGCATCAACCGAATTCGCATGGCATGTTCGATCGCCGGGCTAACGCTCCTGGTCGTTGCGCTGATCGCCGTTCTGATCAATGTCGGTACGGTTGTTCGCAAGGTCAACGCCGTATCCGAGATCGCGATCGAAACCGTGAACAATATCAACACGATCGCAGAACAGGTAACGAAAATCGACCTGGAAAAACTCGGGAAATCGATCCAGAACGTTGCGGAGCTCGGCGAAGAAACGCTGCAGCAGGTCAAGGATGCGACGGCTGATCTCGGTGCGCTGGTGAAGGACGCGGATGAAGCGATGCAGCACATCAACAGCGTCAATTTTGAGGACCTGAACAATGGGATCCAGCGGCTGAACGACGTTCTTGCGCCGATCGCGAAATTCTTCAACATTTTCAACTGATAAAATTATTTCAGAAAAACAAAAAAATGTGTTGACTTTTTATCCGGAATGTTGTATTCTATTCAAGCCGTTTGAAGTTCGTGTGAAGTTCGGGGTGTAGCGCAGTCCGGTAGCGCACGTGCTTTGGGAGCATGGGGCCGGAGGTTCAAATCCTCTCACCCCGACCAAAACGGCTTGATGCGTGGTCCC
>JAEEGG010013265.1_pt1 | contig 17662 bp, 10 predicted proteins | sample 9134161 | NCBI WGS metagenome assembly JAEEGG01 (sample SAMN16246543, study PRJNA631951) | gut metagenome | biome: gut microbiome; feature: rumen; material: CR-attached | host: Bos | place: Iran: Karaj | collected 2018-10 | reverse complement strand
CTTGCGCTGTTCCGGCACCTTCAGCGTGACGGTGGCGGACTTGTTGTCCTTGTCGAGGTAGGCGAAGTTGTTCACCTGCTTGTCGATGCCCTTCACGAGGACGGGCAGGGCGAGCTGGAGCGCGTCGTCCTCTTCGCCGGCCTTCACGGAGAGCGTGATCTTGCTTTCGCCGACCGCCTTGGCGTTCAGAGTGAACGGGCAGGCGGTGTGGCTTCCGGCCTTGACGCTGATCGTCGCGGTGTTCTTCGCGGCTGCCACGGTGTCGCCGTCGACCGTGAGCGTGACGTTCGCGGTGACGTCCTTTTCCGTGTAGTTGTGGATATTCGCGACGGCGTTGACGGTATCGCCGTTCACCAGGAAGCGCGGGAGCTCCAGGCGGGCGATCAGGTCCTTGCTGACGACGAACTCGGAATCGCCTTCGCCGACCGACGTGTCGGCGGTGAGGGACCACACGTGGACTTTCCACGTGGTGAGGTTGTCGGGAGCCGGGACGTCGATGGTGGTCTGGCCGTTTTCGTCGAGCTTCACGAGTCCGGCGAAGTACGCGGCGTCGAGGAAGTTGGAGCGGACGAAGGAACCGCCTTCACCGCCTCCCATGCCGCCGCCGGCTTCCATCTCGACGGCTTCTTCGGCCATCGCCATGTCGGCGCTTACGGATTTCATCATCATGCGTCCGCCGCGGGCTGCCGCGGGAGCGGCCATTTCCATGACCGCGTCGTCTTCGGCTTTCATTTCCGCGCCGGCGCTGAACGAGTTCATGGCCGCGCCGCCGCCGAAACCGCCCATGCCGCCGCCGAGAGCCTTGGCGCCGTTCCTGCGGACCATGCCGCCGACCATGATGCCGCCGTCGAAGTAGACGCTTTCACCGTAGCCGAGGTTGAACGGGAAGATGCGTCCGTTCATGGAGAGGTTGTCGTTCATGAAGTGGATGCCGCGGGCGGGGTTGTTGTGGAGACTGGTGCCCTGGTCGAGGTTCACGGTCCAGTCGGCGTAGTGCGAGCGCTTCCAGTTCCAGAAGAAGGAATTGATCGCCGGGATGCGGCTGGACGCGATGGCGTCGAGGGACTTGTCATAGACGGTGAGCGTGACCGCGCCGGAGACGGGCTTGCCGTTGCCGTCCTTCACGGTGATCGTCATCGGGACGTTCTGGCGCGGCTTGACGGCCTTCTTCGGGCCGGCGATGTCGACGTCGAGCATCTTGGAGATCGGCGGGACGGCGATCATCTTGGAAAGACGCTGGACCTCGCCGTTGCCGACCGCGATCACGGAGACGTAGGTGTTCGGGCGGTCGCCGGGGAGGAAGTCCATCTTGAATTCATAGGAGTATTCCTTTTCGCCGAGGCGGACGCACTGATATTCGGTCTCGCGTTCCTGGCGCGTGAAGAAGTAGAGCGTGGCGCCGGGCTTCTTCATGGAGACGAGGATGCTGGCGGATTCGCCGGGGTTGTACTCGCTCTTGTCGGTCGTGATCTCGAGCGGGAGCTTGCTGAAGAGGTCGCCGGACTTGTCGAACCCGGCCACGAAGAGCGGATAGGAGCCTTCGCAGGTCACGGGATCCTTGCCGTCGTTCGCCTTCAGCGAGGCGTCGGACGTGATGCTGGAGACGACTTCGTAGACGCCCGCGCGGTCGATCACGAAGCTGACGCCGTTCTCGTCGCCGGCGGTCACGTCCATGACCTTCACGGGCTGGCCGACGCGGTGCGGCACGCCGTTGGCGTCGAGGTCGCGCAGGTAGATGGAGACTTTGCCCTTGCCCGCGACAGGCTTGCCGTCCGGGGTGGTGGCCTTCACGACGAGCGTGACGGGCTTGCCGGTGCGTGCGAAACCGGTCTTCGCCGAGGCGGAAACGTAGAACGGCTGGGCGGCGGTCACGATGGAGCCGGAGCCGTTGACCACGCGGTTGGACTCGTCGGAGACTTCGGCGTCGATGATGTAGCGGAAGTCGAGGTTGCCGAAGCGGCGGAGCGCGTCGCCCGTGTCGATCGGCACGGTCAGGCAGCCGTCGTCGTCCGCGACGCCTTCGGCCTGCGTGATGAGGTCGCGGCCCCAGGTGACCTGGCGGATGCTTTCGTCACGGTAGGCGGTGGAGCAGATCCAGTAGCCTTCGCCGAAGAGCCAGTCGAAGCGGCCGCGGAACGGGAAGACGCGGCGTGCCTGTTCGCGGTGGACGGTGTACTTGATCTTTGCGCCGGACATGGGTGCGCCGAAGTAGTATTTCGCCTGAATCTTCGCTTCGAAGATGCCGCCGGTCTTGATCTGCGATTCGGGCATTTCCACGTCGAGCAGGTATTCCGGTTTCTTGTATTCCTCGACGGAGAACGAGACGCCGCCTTTCGAGGTGCCCAGATGGAAGCTGCCGAGGGAGACGTCGTCCGGGAGCACGAACTCCCCGGTCGCGGCGGCCAGCATCGGATCGCCGGTGAGGTTTTCCTCGTACATCTTCTTGCCGCGGGCATCGTTGCCGGTGAGCTTCACCTTGTAGTCGGCGCGCTTGTCCGGGGCCTTCTCGTCGTAGGAGGCGCGACGGGTGTAGACGGTGTACTTCACCGTGTCGCCGGGACGGTACACCGGTCGGTCGGTGATGATGTAGTCGCGTTCGGTTTCATAGAAGCGGCCCGCATTGATGGTGGAGTAGTATGCGTGCGGGAGGAAGGTGAGGCCGTCCTCGGACTCGGAGAGGATGAGCGTGCGGTCGTTGAGCTTTTCGGGGAAGATGACCGCGCCGTCCTTGCCGGTCGTGACCTCGAACTCCTTGACCTCGATGCGGTAGCGCCGTCCGCCGAACTCGTTCTGGTTGCGGTTGTTCGCGTAGATCGTGCGGTAGTTCATGATCTTGAGCTTGCGGTCGGCCAGCGGCGCGCCGGTCTTCGAATCGTTGAGCGTGAGGAACCGGCCCTTCGTGACGGATTCCTTCGAGAGGATTTCCGGGGTGATCCAGACCAGATTTTCATACCAGGAATCCTTGGAATAGGTGCCTTCCGTGCCTTCGGGCAGGGTGCGGACGATGTACGCGCCGGGCTCGGTGATGGGCAGGGTGACCTCGGTGTCGGTCTCCCAGTGGTGCGGCTTCGGCTTCACGTCGAACGTGAATTCGGTGATCTTCTCCCTGATGGCGGGAGCCCAGCCGTTGAACCCGGTGTTCAGCTGGTAGGCATTGTCGGTCTCGTAGGAGCGCTCGCCGCCTTCGCGGAGGCTCTTCAGCATGATCTCGACGGCCATCTTCGGGTCGGCCTTGGTCACGACCGCGCGAACCTTCGTGGTGTTGCGGCTGCGGTATGCCAGGACGGGCTTCGTGCCGTATGCGACGACCTGGATGCCCTGCGTGGAGCCCCAGTTGCAGAGGATCTGCTGGACCATGTCGTTCTCGCCGGCCTTCTTGAACCACTCGGCGGCGTTTTCGTACTGCATGCGGGAGAGGTAGAGGCTGCCGAGCTGGGCTGCGGCACTGCGGATGAACCCTCCGGCCTTGTCGTCGTTGGCAAGCTCCTTCAGGATGCGGATGTAGCTGAACTCCTCGGGCAGCGCGATCTTGCGGACGCCGTCGGCGAGCTCGGCGATGGTCTCGTTGTCCTTCAGCTCATACAGGTAATCGCGGTACTTGTCGGAGGTCTGGTATTCGTTCTTCACGTTCCAGTCGATCCCCGAGAAATCGAATTCGTTGGCGAGGAAGGCCGCCCAGTCGTATTTGCTCCGGTAGTCGCCGAGCGCGATGGCCTGTTCCAGCGCCCAGCGGAAACGTTCGCCGTCGCACTTCGCGGACGCGAAATCCTTCGGGCAGGAATAGAGGACCGGGGAGCCGTCCTTGTTCACCGGCGGACGCGAGGAGCTGCCGAAATCGCCGTCGTCGTAGTCGGGCAGGACGGTCAGGTCGGTGAGCGCCTGAAGCTTGTAGGACCGGCCGCCGGTCTGGTTGCGGCAAAGCAGGGACGCGAGGGCGCGGAAATACTTGATCTGAAGCGGCTTCGAAACGTTCTTCGCTTCTTCGGAGGCGGACGCCATGTAGCGGAGGTTTTCGACGCGGTCACGGGCCGCGCTGTTCACGCGGCGTCCGGCGTTGCCTCGGTTGGAGCCGCGCGTGAACGTGTTGTTGAAGAAGAAGCCATAGCTGGTGACGTTTGCGTTCAGCTCGGCGGCCAGCGAGACGTTCTTCGGGAAGCGCGCGATCACGAACGCGAACGCGTCGTCGTATTCCTTCACGCGGTTGTTGCTGACGAGGCTCGCGCGGTACATGTTCCACAGCGGGCCGACCGCTTCGCTCTGGGATTTCGCGGGCATGGCTTCCAGCGCGGCGCGCGCGGCGTCGGCGGATTCCTTGAAGTTGCCCTCTTCCATGAGCTTGCGGATCTTGGCGATCGTCTCTTTTTCGGCGGGGGTCTGCGCCGTTTCGGCCTGTTTTTCGTCCTGCGCCGACGCAGCCGGAATGGCGAAGAATGCCGGGAGAACGGCCGCCGCGGTCAGGAGGAAGCGGATGTTTCGGTTCATGGGAAAATCCTTTCTCTGGTGGTCCGGAGGCCGCGCGGCGTCGGATCGACGGGGACACGCCTCCGCGAAGCGTCCGGACATTGAAATATGAATGTTGTATTTTGGAAACTGTCAACGATTTGACGCGGAAGCGGAGGAAATCTTAGCGGAAAATGCGCGCGTTAAGATTTTTTTCCACTTTTTTTATAAAAGAGCGGGGTCCGCGTCAAAGAACGGGCTGGGTTTCCACTGTATCCATGTCCCCGCCGTCCGGCTCGGCGTCCGCTTCGGGGCTTTCCTCGTCGGAAGCGTCTCCGGTTTCCCCGTCCTCTTCGGATTCCTCATCACCCCATTCTTCCTCGTCTTCCTCATCGTCCTCGTCGCGCTCCTCGACCGTGATGCCGTCGCGCGAATCCTGTCCCGCGGAACGCAGGATGCGGACCACGGTGTTCACATCGCGCGGGTCGAACATGAGGACCAGGGTGCCGTTCTCGCCGGGTTCGATGCGCGTGAACGCAGAAAGCGTGGTGCGGACGGAATCGTTCGCCATGGCTCTCGCCGTGAGAAAATTCGCGGCTTTCCGGAGTATGATACGGGGCAGGGGGATCATCCCGGCGCTTCCTCTCCGGGGATCGATCGTGAGTTTGCCCCGGTCGACGACGGGTGAAAATTCGATCCTGAAATTGATCGCTCTGCTCTGCATGCCTGTGATCATCGACTTAACCTTGATCCCTCCGGTCGAAACCGGCATGGAATATTTCACCAGAAGGCCGTCTTCTTTCCAGATCACTTCATAATCGACCCATACTCTGGAATCACTGTCGCCGCCGTTGGCTTCGCGGATGGCGGAATTGATGAGCGTCTGCACTTCGTCCTCCGAAAGAGTCAGGACGGCTGTCTCGACCACGCGGCCCTCCTTGTCGACCAGCGAACGCGCCAGACGCGTGATGATGTTCGCGACGGTGGATGCGTCGTGCGGGGTGTATGCTTCGACGGGCTGAGGCGAGTAGGCGCCGATGGCGAGCCAGAAAAGCGTGAGCGGGAGAGCGATCGCGAGGATCAGAACGATCAGGAGGACGACCAGCAGCTTTTTCAGGCAGCCCGACCTGCGTTTTTCCGCCATGATGACCGTTCTCCCGGAACAGGATCAGTTGTTGTCGTCATCGAGGCGCATGGACCAGTAGTTTCCGGCGTTCCAGCGGCTGAGGCCCTGGTCCTTGCGGATGGTGTTGCGCGGGTACATGATCTTCACGTGGCCGTCGGCAAACGCGTAGTTCCACATGTTGCTGTGGAGCGTGGTGGTCGCCTTGTCGTAGGAGGAGGAGCCGCTGGCGGATTCGTCGCCGCCCCAAGCTTCGGACTGCTGGGACGGGCAGGAAATGGAGGACCACCAGGCGGAGAAGAAACCGGTGCGGTTGGAGCGGCTGTGCGTGGCGCTGGGGACGTATTCGACGAAGTAGATCATGCGGGAGGGCATCGGGATCTTCGCATACTTCAGGCCGACCCAGTAGCCCATGCCGTCGTTGCTGTCGTTGCAGATGGACTGGCCGCCGATCTTGTCGCCGACTTTTTCATCGTTGGTGGTGCTGCCGCCGGGGGAATGGTTCATGGCGTAAGTGCGGACGGGCATCCCGTCGCCGACGGTGTTGCGCGGGTATTTGTCGGCGGGGCACTGGAAGAGCTTGATCGAGGTGAATTCGGATTTGCCCTTGCAGTTCGGGACGCCTTTCCAGCCGACATCCAGAGTGCTCATCGGCGTGTACTTGAGGATGATGCGTTCCCACAGGGAATCGTTGTTGCCGCCGCCGGACTTCGCGGGCGTGACGAACTGCGTGTCGCCGACGTACGAAAGCGCGCAGACCATCAGCTGTTTCATGTTGCTGGCGCATCCCGCCGTGTAGGCGGTGCGTTTGGCGGACTGGAGCGCGGGCAGAAGCATGGCCGCGAGAATCGCAATGATCGCAATGACGATCAGAAGTTCGATGAGCGTGAAGCCGCGCGTCTTGCGGAACGGATGGAACGTGTTGGTGCTGATGCGTTTCATAGCGGTGACTCCCCTGGGTTGTTTTGTTTTCTATAATACTTTATAACGCGCAAAAAGGAAAATCAAGGCGCTACAGCAGGAAAATACGGCTTTTTATCGTTACATTAACGCAAAACCGCGTTAATAACGTGAAAATACAGAAAAATGAACGGGGGACGAACCGAATGCGGACCGCGGCGGATACGCAAATCCAACCGACGAATCCTGACAAAAACCGTCGCGGATTCGGGAAAAACGATGGCACGGACAACTTTTTTCCGTTTTATTTCGAAATCCCGCTTGACATGCGGCATAAGGAAGTGCTATGGTATGTGGATGAATCCCGAAAACCCCGATCCCCTACACAAGCAACACAGGAGAAACCAGCATGGGACAGTACCTCGGCGAAGAGATCCCGAAACTCGGATTCGGCATGATGCGCCTGCCGAAAAACGGCGAAACGATCGACATCGAGAAAACGAAGATCATGGTCGACAAGTTCCTGGCCGCCGGATTCACGTATTTCGACACGGCATGGATCTATCAGGGCAGCGAGGACGCTACAAGGCAGGCGCTGGTGGAACGCTATCCGCGGGAGAAGTTCCAGCTCGCCACGAAGAACGCCGCCTGGGTCGACAACAAGACGCGCGAGGACGCGATCGCCCAGTTCGAAACGTCGCTGAAGCGGCTCGGGACCGACTATGTAGACTTCTACCTGCTCCACAACCTCGGCGACGCCCGCACCACGCTGTTCGAGGAGCTTGACCTGTGGAACTACTTTCTGGAACAGAAAAAGGCGGGGCGGATCCGTCACCTGGGGTTCTCGTTCCACTCCACCGCCGACCAGCTCGACGCCATCCTGACCAAACACCCGGAAGCCGAGTTCGTGCAGCTTCAGATCAACTATGCCGACTGGGACAACAAGCAGATCCAGTCGCGCCTGAACTACGAGGTCTGCCGCAAGCACGGCAAGCCCGTCGTCATCATGGAACCCGTGAAAGGCGGCATGCTGGCGACCCCGCCGGAATCCGTCGTGAAGATCTTCCGCGACGTGAATCCCGACGTTTCCCCGGCAGCGTGGGCAATCCGGTTCGGCGCGAGCCTGCCGGGCGTGATCACGGTGCTGTCCGGCATGAGCACGCCGGAGCAGATGGACGACAACCTGAAATCCATGCAGGGATTCAAAGCGCTGACCGAGGCGGAAAAGGCGATGGTCTTCGAGGCGCAGAAGGCGCTCGCGGCGGTCCCGATGATCCCGTGCACGTCCTGCGACTACTGCGCGAAGGTCTGCCCGATGAACATCGGCATCTCCGGCACGTTCAACGGTCGGAACCTGCTCACGCTCTACAGCAACGTGGAGAGCGCGAAGGTTCAGATCTTCTGGGCGGTCGCCAACCTCGGCAAGAAGGACGCCGTGGAGTGCATCGGCTGCGGCAAGTGCGAGGAAGTCTGCCCGCAGCACCTCGAAATCCGTAAATTGCTCGCGGAAGCCGCGAAGGCCTTCAGCCAAAAGAAAGCTGATCCGGCTGAGAAGAAGGACTAGGAAATCCACTTCCTCAAAGGATAATCAAAAAGCGGAAACAGTTCATGCTTTCCGCTCTGCGCACGCACATCGTCGGGCGGACGGTACGTCCGCGCGACGATAACAGTGGAGGCGTTCGCCTCCTGCCCGCGCGGCATGAGCGCCAATCTAGAATTTCTTGTCCCGTGCCAGGAGCGCCTTCCGATCCTCCTCGGGAAAATGTTCGATCGCATACCGGAGCGTGGTGCGGGACATGACCGCCCTGTTCACAATCAGGTAGGCGGTCAGATAATGGAGGTCGCGTTTGCCGATCTCGCGGAGCATCCAGCCGCAAGCCTTGTGCATCAGGTCGTGCGGATGGGACAGGAACCGGTCCAGCATGCGGGACGGTTCGATCACCTGGTTTGCGCGGATGAACGGGAACATGGCGAGCACGGCGATGCGTTCCTCCCACAGATTGCCGGACGCGGCAAAGCGTTCCAGCGTCTTCATGCCGTGCGCAAACGCATACGCTCCGGCGATGTCCGGCGCGGTCAGGTCGACCAGGTCCCAGTTATTCACGAATCCCCGCCGTGCGAGGTCGGCATAGCGTTTGAAGATGTCCGCGCGTTCCGCTTCGGACGTCTTTTTCCTTTGATACCGGCTCGCGAGGATCAGCAGTGCGCAGAGGCGGATCTCGTGCCATTCGGACTGCGCGGCGCGGACGGCTTCGTCGAGCGGCAGGTCCCGGAACGCCTTCGCCGTGCGGCGGGTCTTGGGATTCCTGATGCCGAGGAACTTGTCGCCTTCGCCGTACTGGCCGGGTCCGGTCTTGAAGAAACGCATGAGGATTTCGGCGTCGGCGGGATTCGCCTGCGCGAGCATGGCGTGTTCGAGGTCGGCGGCGGTGGCGTTTACGCCGGAATCGGCTGAGAATTGAGATGTGTTCATAAAAAAACGGGATCAGGTGGATGCGAGGCGTCCGGCGAGGAACGCCAGCGCGAATTCGACACGGAGGATGTGCGGACCGAACGTGACGGGCGCATAGCCGTTTGTGCGGAATGCCGCGACTTCGTCCGGGGTGAAACCGCCCTCAGGACCGATGGCGATCACGACGTTTCCGGGGGGCGAAACAGGGCAGGGGGCGGCGTCGACGGGATGTCCGATGAGCGCGGTCGCATCTTTCGTGAGCTCGGCGGAAAGTCCGGAATTGAAGAACTCGCGGAGCGACCGCACGAATGCGAGCTCCGGCAGCACGGTCGTGCAGCCCTGTTCCAGCCCCTCGACCAGCACGGACCGGATGGCGTCCGGCGCCATGCAGGAACTGGTCCAGTAGCTTTTCTCGGTCTTCGCGGCATGAAAGAACACGGCGCGGCGGATGCCCGACGACGCGATGAAGTGGAGCGTCTTCTTGAAACTCTGCGGACGGGGCAGGGCGATCACGGGGAGGATGTTCGACGGGGCAGGGGGCGGGTTGGACGTGTCCTCGAGGCGGAGCCGGGCGGAATGCCGCGTTGTTTCGAGGATGCGGGCCGTGCCGATGCCGCCGCCGAGGATGCCCGCGCGGACGGTGTCGCCGGGCTTGGCGTGGAGGATGCAGAAGATGTGTTCGGCATGGTCGCCGCCGACCGTGAATTCGCGGTCCGGCGAGAGGTCGCGTTCCTCGACGATCAGCAGGTTCATGCGAAGAGCGCCCGGATCGCTTCGAGGATATCGGCGGGTTCCGCCATGCGTCCCTTGCCGGAGGTGCCGCAAGCGAGGTGCCCGGTGTCGGGCCCGACCGTGCGGACGCCGAGCTTATCCACGAGTTTCGCGAGGTTGTCCTGCACGATGGGGCTCGCCCACATGTGTTCGTTCATGGCGGGGGCGAGCAGGACTTTTCCGCGGAACGCCAGCGCGGTGGTCGAGAGCGCGTCGTCGGCGATGCCGGACGCGAATTTGCCGATGAAGTTTGCCGTGCAGGGGGCAACGATGAGCGCGTCCGCCCATTCCGCCCAGTCGACGTGCTCGGGGCGCGGCTGGTATTCCTCGAACAGGCCGGTCAGCACGCGGTTCTTCGAGAGCGTGAGGAAGATCTGCGAGGAGATGAGCCGGAGCGCGTTCTGGGTCATGACGACGCGGACATCCGCGCCGGCGGAAACGAGTTTGGAGCAGAGGTCGGCGGCCTTGTAGACGGCGATGCCGCCGGTGACGCCGAGGATGATGTGTTTGCCGTTCATATGCGTACTCCGGGATAGTCAGCGGTTGCGGCTGCGTTTCGGGTGTTTGCGAAGGCCGAGGATGAGGTCGGTGAACTCCTTCACGGCCCGGGCGAGGTCGTCGTTCACGATGATATGGTCGTATTCGTTCGCGTGGTCCATTTCGCCCTTCGCGTTGGCGAGGCGGCGGAGAATGGATTCCTCTGTCTCGGTGCCGCGTGCGCGCAGGCGGCGTTCGAGTTCCTCGTAGGACGGCGGCATGATAAAGATGAATTCGCAGGCGTCGCAGAATTCGGCGGAATCGGCGCAGAGCGCGCGGAGCTGCGCCGCACCCTGGACGTCGATGTCGAGCAGGACGTCGATTCCGCGCCGGATGCGGCCGAGGAGTTCGGATTTGAGCGTGCCGTAGCAGTTGCCGTGGACTTCGGCGTGTTCCGCGAAGGCGTTCTCCGCCACGAGCGAATCGAACTTCTCGCGGGTGATGAAATAGTAATCCTTTCCGTCGACTTCGCCGGGGCGCGGCTGACGCGTGGTGCAGGACACGGAGAACTCGATGCCGCCGAGGTCGCCGATGGAGGCTTTGTAGATGGAGGATTTGCCGGACCCGCTGGGACCGGAGAGGATCAGGATCATGCCGGTGCGTGCCGGAGTGGATGGTGCGGTATTCATGACTTGATGGAATGCAGGAAGAGTTTGGCGGCGTTCACCGCCGTGAAATAGAGGTCGTCCGAGGCGGCGGCCATGGCTTCTTCGAGGGTGCGGCGGCCGGTGGACGTGCTGAACGCGAAATCGTAGGTCCTGCCGATCTCCTCCGGGGATCCTTCGATCGCACCGGAAAGCAGCAGCACGGGGACTTTTTCCCGCCGGGCGGCCGCGGCGACCGCGCCGCAGATCTTGCCCTCGGCGGTCTGAAGATCGGTGCGTCCTTCGCCGGTCACGACGAGGTCCGCGCCCTTGATCTGACGGCGGAAGCCGATGGCGTCGAGGACGAGTTCCGCGCCGGATTTCGGCTGGGCGTTGCAGAACGCGCGGAGACCGGCGCCGAGTCCGCCCGCCGCGCCGTCGCCGGGCATCTCCTTCGGCAGCAGCATGGACTGGCGTTCCCAGACAGTGAAAAGATGCCGGAGGTTGTGATCGAGTTTCGCGACCATGTCGGGCGTGGCGCCTTTCTGCGGGCCGAAGACCTGAGCCGCGCCGAGCGGACCGGAAAGAGGGTTGCGGACGTCGCACGCGGTCGTGATACGCGTTTCCTGAAGCCGGACGTCTGCTCCGGCGATGGCGATGCGGGACAGCATGTGGAGCGCGCCGCCGCCACGCGGCAGTTCGCGTCCGCCCACGTCGAGCAGGCTGTAGCCGAGCGCCTGCGCCATGCCCGCGCCGCCGTCGACCGTGGCGGATCCGCCGAGGCCGATCAGGATGTCGCGGACGCCGAGGTCCAGGATGGCACGGATGACTTCGCCCGTGCCGTAGGTCGTGGCGGTCATCGGGTCGCGTTTGATCGGTTCCACGAGGTAGAGCCCGCTGGCGGACGCCATTTCGAAGACGGCGGTCAGGCCGTTGTTGATGAGCGCGAATTCGGCTTCGACGGGTCTGCCGTCCGGGCCTGTGACTTTGACCGTGTGGAGTTCGCCGTGAAGCGCGGCGGCAAGGGCGCGGGTCATGCCTTCGCCGCCGTCGGAAACGGGCACGGAAACGAGTTCGGCGTCCGGCATGACAGTACGGAAAGCGTTTTGCAGCACACGGCAGACCGTGGCGCTTTTCATGCACATCTTGAACTTGTCGGGCGCGAACACGATCTTCATGGTCAGAGCTCCTGTTTCAAAATTCCGGAAATGATCCCGGCGGCGGATTCCGGGTCGACCGGACGCGGCGCCGAGGCGAGTTTCATGGGGTTCTTGACCGCGTCGGACGCGATCTTTTCGACCATGGCGGCATTGAAGCAGGGCAGGGCGGAGAGTTTCGGTACGCCGGAATACTGCGCGATGAACGCGGCGGCCGCATTGACCACGTCTTCCGGCGTCTTCTGCGTTTTCTCCGAGGGGAACACGTCCGCCAGCAGCATGGTGCGTTCGGCGGCTTTCGGCTCCGCGAGGTAGTAGCGCCAGAAGGGCGGCAGAAGCATCGAGGCGGCGATCCCGTGCGGGACCTGTCCGAAAAACGAGAAGCTGCCGAGGTGCGGGAGCGAGGTCGGACGGTCCGCGATCTGCATCCCGCCGATGGTGGCGGCGGCGCAGAGGCATTCGCGCGCGTTGACGTCGTTCGGGTCGCGGAACACAAGCGGCAGATTCTCGACGATAAGGCGGACCGCATAGACGGCCCAGCGGTTCGTCGCGAACTGCGTTTCGGGGACTTTGACGTTCAGCAGCGCTTCGACGTTGTGCGTGAGCGCGTCGAGCGCGGTGGTCGCGGTGAGGGCAGGGGGCATGGAGCGTCCGTAAGCCGGGTCGATCAGCGCCATGCGCGGGACGATCTGCCGGTCCGCAATGAGGCGCTTGACGTTCGCCGCGCGGTCGACGATGTTCGAGTACGGCGTGACTTCGGACCCCGTGCCGGCGGTGGTCGGGACCGCGATGACGCGCTTGAACTCCTTTCCGGGGAACTTTTTCGTGATCTTCCCGGAGCCGAAAAGCTCGGAGACGTCGAGCCCGGTCTGGTAAGCGGCCCAGGCGGCTTTCGCCGCGTCGATCACGCTGCCGCCGCCGATGGCGACGACTTCCGTCGACCCGCTTTCCCGAATGGCTTCGAGGATGCGGGCGACGTCGTCCAGGTCGGGTTCCGCGGGGATGCCGCTTACCATGCGCGACTCGAAACCGGAGAGCAGCATCACATTCGTCATGTCGTCGCGCGCGCCGCATTTCGTGAGGGATTCGCCGCCGATCACGAACGTCACGACGGGCGTCTCTTCGGAGAGCAGGAACTCTGCGGAAAGGTCGTTCATGACGCCCGGGCCGAGGTCGATGCAGACGGGGGTGTACTGCTCGAAAAGTTCGATGTATTCTTTATCCGGGTCCATAGGTATCACTTCGCTACGATGTTGACAAGGCGTCCGGGGACGGCGATGACTTTTACGACGGTCTTTCCGGCGAGCGCGGCGGCGACCTCGGGATCCTCCAGCGCCTTCTTCTGCATTTCGTCGGCGGTAAGGGAGGCGGGCATCATGATGCGGACTTTCGGCTTGCCGCAGATCTGCACGAGGATCTCGTGTTCCTCGACCTGCAGGTGGGCTTCGTCGACGCTCGGCCACTGCGCGAGGGAGACGGGCGCCTGCTTGCCGAGCCCTTCCCACATTTCCTCCGCGATATGCGGCGCGTACGGAGCGAGTAGCAGGACGAATGTCTCGGCGGCTTCGCGCGGCATTTTTTCGAGCTTGGAGAAGTCGTTGAGGAAGATCATCATCTGGCTGATCGCCGTATTGAAATTCAGCGTGTCGGTGTCTTCGGTGACCTTCTTGATGGTCGCGTGGAGCAGGCGGCGCAGGTTGGCGGGGACGGGTTCGTCCACGACCGGCGTCTGCATGATCATGCGCCAGGAGCGTTTCAGGAAGCGGAACACGCCTTCCACGCCGCGGGTGTTCCACGGCTTGACGGCCTCCAGCGGGCCCATGAACATTTCATACAGGCGCATGCTGTCCGCGCCGTACTCGCGGACCACATCGTCCGGGTTGACCACGTTGCGGAGCGACTTGGACATCTTCGCGGGGAATTCGACGAGCTTTTCGCCGGTCTCCTTGTGCCTGGGCTCCGGACCGGTGAGGTCGACGAGATTGGTCGGGACCAGCGCGCCGCGTGCGTCTTTGTAGGACGTGCCGAGGATCATGCCCTGATTGACGAGCTTTTGGAACGGTTCCTTCGTGGAGACCAGGCCCAGATCGTACAGGACCTTATGCCAGAAGCGGGCGTAGAGCAGGTGCAGCACGGCATGTTCCGCGCCGCCGACGTACAGGTCGACCGGCATCCAGTATTTCTCCTTCGCCGGGTCGATGAACGCCTGGTCGTTGTGCGGGTCGATGTAGCGCAGATAGTACCAGCAGGAACCTGCCCACTGCGGCATGGTGTTGGTCTCGCGGCGGCCGTGTTCGCCGGTCACCGGGTCGGTGTAGTCGACCCAGCCGGCGGCGTTGGCGAGCGGGGATTCGCCGTTCCCGGAGGGCTTGAAGTCCTTCATGTCGGGCAGAGTGAGCGGGAGTTCGCTTTCGGGGACCATGCGGATCTCGCCGCTGTCCATGATGATGATCGGGAAGGGTTCGCCCCAGTAACGCTGGCGGCTGAAGAGCCAGTCGCGGAGCTTGTAGTTCACGGTGCGCTTGCCGATGCCCTTGGATTCCAGCCAGTCGATGATGCGCTTCTTGGCGGCGTCCACATGCAGGCCGTTCAGGTCCAGGCCGTCGGCGTTCGCGGAGTTCATCAGCGGGCCGTCGCCGATCCAGCAGACTTTGCCCGCCAGCACGCCGTCGATGTCGACCTTGTCTTTCGCGGCGGCGGCCTCGTCGGGCCGGATCACGCAGATGACCGGGATGTCGAACTTCTGCGCGAACGCGAAGTCGCGGTCGTCGTGGGCGGGCACAGCCATGATAGCACCTGTGCCGTAGGACGCCAGAACGTAGTCGGAAATCCAGATCGGGATGCGCGCGCCGTTGACCGGGTCGATGGCGTACGCGCCGGTGAACGCGCCGGTCTTCTCGTTGTTGAGGCCGGTGCGTTCCAGGTCGCTCATGGAGGCGGTGCGCTTCTTGTAGGCGGCGACTTCTTCGGCGTGTTCCGGCGTGGTGATCTCGTCGACGAGCTCGTGTTCGGGGCAGAGGACCATATAGGTCGCGCCGAAAAGGGTGTCGGGACGCGTGGTGAACACGGTCAGGGACTTGCCGGGGTGTCCGTCGAGCTGGAACACGACCTCCGCGCCTTCGCTGCGGCCGATCCAGTTCCGCTGCATCTCCTTGATGCCTTCCGGCCAGTCGAGCCCGTCGAGGTCGGCGAGGAGGCGTTCGGCATAAGCGGTGATCTTCAGGACCCACTGCTTCATGGGACGGCGGATGACGGGATGGTTGCCGCGTTCGCTGCGGCCGTCGATGACCTCTTCATTGGCAAGCACGGTGCCAAGCGCGGGGCACCAGTTCACGGGCACTTCGTCGATGTAGGCGAGGCCCTTCTTGTAGAGCTGGAGGAAGATCCACTGGGTCCAGCGGAAGTATTTCGGATCGGTGGTGTTGATCTCGCGGCTCCAGTCGTAGCTGAACCCGAGCGCCTTGATCTGGCGCTTGAAGTTCGCCACGTTCTTCGCGGTCGTGACGGACGGATGCGTGCCGGTCTCGATGGCGAACTGTTCGGCGGGGAGCCCGAACGCGTCCCAGCCCATCGGGTGCAGCACGTTGAAGCCGTTCATACGCTTGAAACGCGAATAGATGTCCGTGGCGGTGTAGCCCTCCGGGTGGCCGACGTGGAGTCCGGCTCCGCTGGGGTAGGGGAACATGTCCAGCACGTAGAGTTTCTTCTTCGCGGGATCTTCCTTGACCTGGAACGTCTGGTGTTCGTCCCAGTATTTCTGCCATTTCGCTTCAATGGCGGTGAAATCGTAGTCCATAATTTCGGTTTTCTCCATTTCTGACGGGGTTTTCAGTCAAATATAGCATGTAAATATAGAACGCCTGCGCGTGAAATGCAAGTGTACGCGGCATTTTTCCGCAAAGAAAAGGCTGTCCGACGGGATTTCGAACAGCCTTATGCAGAGTTGGCGGGATGTCCTGCCGCCAGGGTAAACGGGTATGAAACCTGTTACTTCGCGAGCTTGACCGTGAGAATCTTCGAAGCCAGCGTGCGGCTGTCGTGCCCGAAGAAGATCTCCACGTCATCCTCCGGCATGAACCAGCGTCCCTGGGCGTCGACGAGCTGGAACGCCTCGGCGGGGATCTCGAACACGACGCGAACAGATTCGCCTTTCGCGAGGTGGACGCGCCTGAAGCCTTTGAGCTCGACAAGCGGCGCTTCCACGCCGGGTTTCGTATGGCTGATGTAGAGCTGGACGACCTCGTCGCCGTCGCAGTCGCCGACGTTTGTGACGTTCGCGGACACGGTCACGCGGCCCTTCTTCGTCAAAGAATCGACGACGCGGGCGTTGGAGTAGGCAAACGACGTGTAGCTGAGGCCGAACCCGAACGGGAAGAGGATGTTGTTCTTCATGTAACGGTACGTGCGGCCGGCCATGTTGTAGTCGTGATAATCGGGGAGCTTGTCCGGGTTTTTCGGGAAAGTGAACGGAAGACGGCCGGAGGGGCATGTTTTGCCGAAGAGGATTTCGCCAATCGCCGTGCCGCCCGCTTCGCCGGGATAGGAGGCGTACACGATGGCGGCGGCCTTCTTCACATCCTCGCGGAGGTCGATCGGGGAGCCCGCCATCACGACAAGCACGACCCGGAAGCCTTCCCTGTAGAGGAAGTCGAGCATGGACCGCTGGGAAGCGGGCAGGGCGATGGAGTTGCGTTCGGTGCTGTCGCTCTCCTCGCCCTCGATGGACTCGTCGAATCCGGCCACGACGACGACCGGGTATTTCCTGTCGTAGAGCCAGAGCCGGTTCGAGAGGTCGACCGCGGGGCCGTTCAGCGGGACGCTCTGGCGGGGCTCGAAGCTGGTAGCCGGGTCGGCGCAGGCGGCGATGCCCTCCAGGACGGTGGTCATGTGGTCGGAGAAGCCGTTGTAGTTGCCCCAGAGCGCGGCGAGGCTGGTCAGGTTCGGGCCGGTCAGGTTGAGCTTCACCGTCGGCTTGAGCGGGAGGACGCCGTCGTTTTTGAGGAGGACGATGGACTTGCGCGCGGCCTCGAGGGCGATGGCGCGGTGTTCGGCGCAGTGGACTTTCGAGATCGGGGTCTTCGCGAGCGGGACGAGTTCGTCGCGGTCGAAGCAGCCGAGTTTCATGCGGGTCATGAGCACGTGGCGCAGAGCGTCGTCGAGGTCGGCGTCGGTGATCATTTTCTTCTCGTATGCGTCGAGGAGCTTTTCATAGGAGCAGCCGCAGTTGAGGTTGCAGCCGTTCTTCAGGGCGTAGGCGGCGGAGGCGGTCTGGTCGGACGTGACCTTGTGGCTCTGGTGGAAGTCCAGGATGGCCCAGCAGTCGGAGACGAAATGCCCCTTGAAGCCCCATTTCCTGCGCAGGAGTTCCTTGATGTACTTCGCGCTGCCGCAGCAGACCTGGCCGTTGGTGCGGTTGTACGCGCCCATGACGGATTCGACTTTCGCCTCGGTCACGAGCTTCTGGAACGCGGGCAGATACGTCTGCGTGGCGTCGCGCCTGCTGATCTTCGCGTCGAATTTGTGGCGTTCGGACTCGGGTCCGCTGTGACCCCAGAAATGCTTCGCGCAGGCGGCGAGCTTGAGGTATTTCGGATGGTCGCCCTGAAGCGCGCGGACGAATACCGCGCCCATTTCGCCGGTCAGATACGGGTCCTCGCCGAAGGTCTCCTGGCCGCGTCCCCAGCGCGGATCGCGGAAG
>JAEEGG010013261.1_pt1 | contig 17663 bp, 10 predicted proteins | sample 9134161 | NCBI WGS metagenome assembly JAEEGG01 (sample SAMN16246543, study PRJNA631951) | gut metagenome | biome: gut microbiome; feature: rumen; material: CR-attached | host: Bos | place: Iran: Karaj | collected 2018-10 | reverse complement strand
ATTTTACCATTTTACCATTTCACAATTTTACTATTCTCAATGGTCAATGTTCAACTGTCAACTTGTTATATCGCTCACCTCAGTGACATGGTCCATCCAGCCGTTCATGATGACTGCCGGAGAATGGGTGGTAAGGATAATCTGTACGTTGGGATTCAGGTCGAGAATCATATCAATCAACCGCTGCTGCCAGTCGATGTGCAGACTCACCTCTGGCTCGTCCATGAACAGCACATAGGGCTGCATGTCCTCCACCAATACGGTGAGCAGGATGGCCAGCATCTGCTTCTCACCGCTTGACAGCTGATAGGGCACCAGGGTCTCACCGATCTGCGAGAAACGAATCTCGTTCTCGGTGCGGACGATGGCCTTACCCGTGTCCTTGAAGAGATCGTCTATCATATCCTGGAACTTCTTCTTGGGCGCACTGATCAGTTGGGCCTGCTCCGCAGAATCGGAAGCACCGCTTTGCAGAACAGAGATAATCTTGTTACCCATATTTACCTGGTAGTCGAGGTATTTCCGCTGCAGCTTGAACAACTGCCAGTCGAGCTCGGTGGCCAGACTGATATCCATCTTGTTCACCGTCTCGGCATTGAGGATAGGACGGTCGAACGAGCGGATGACGTCGAAACGGATATGGGTGGCATCAGCGGGATTCGTCTTCACATGCACGCCCTTCAGCAGATGGTTCTGCACGTCACCGTTCATACAGACACTCTTCACCACCTTGTTGATGATGGTGCTCTTGCCCACGCCGTTGATACCGCTCAGGATATTTACCCTGCGGTCGAGATCCCAGATAATGTGCTTCTTACCACTCCAAAGGGAGTCGATCTCTATTTGCTCAATATAATCCGCGTACTTCATACTCCAAACGTATTTCTAGCGCAAATATAGTAAAAAAACATGAACGTTGTACGCAGAATGACAAATAATGTGTATCTTTGCACGTGAAATAAACATTATTTATGAAATAATGGATGGCAATCTACCAAGATTGACATCTGTTGAAAAGAATATCTATGGAAAAACAACAAAACAAAGAACTGCGGTTGGCATGGGATTTCGTAAGCAATACGGGCACCAGCATCTTCCTGACAGGGAAGGCAGGAACAGGAAAGACTACCTTTCTGAAAGCACTGAGAGAGAAAACGCCGAAACGAATGGTGGTAGTGGCACCAACAGGTGTGGCAGCCATCAATGCCGGTGGTGTGACCATACATTCGTTCTTCCAGCTGCCGCTGTCGCCTTATGTTCCTGAGGCTACCTACCAGTCGAAGTTTGACTTCAGTAAGGAGAAACGGAGCATCATCCAGACACTCGACTTATTGGTAATCGACGAGATCAGTATGGTGCGCAGCGACCTGCTGGATGCTATCGACAACGTATTACGTCGTTACCGCAATCACCGCAAGCCATTTGGTGGTGTTCAGCTGTTAATGATAGGTGACCTACAGCAACTGGCTCCTGTGGTCACTGAACAGGATGCGCAGCTCATCAGCAAATACTATGACACACCGTTCTTCTTCGGCAGTCGTGCGCTTCAGCAGACACCTTATGTCACCATCGAACTGAAACAGGTGTACCGTCAGAGCGACGAACAGTTCCTGCACCTGCTGAACAGCATTCGCGAGGGAAGGGCATCAAAGGAGATCTTTGAAAAGCTGAACCAACGCTATCAGCCCGACTTCCGTCCCAAGGAAGAGGAGGGATATATCCGTCTGACCACCCATAACAACATGGCACAGCAGTATAATGAGCAGCAGCTGGAACGACTGTCCACTCCTGCTCATTCCTTCCAGGCGAAGATTGAAGGTACCTTCCCTGAATATGCTTATCCCACCGATACGGAACTGATGCTGAAAGAGGGGGCACAGGTGATGTTCGTAAAGAATGATCCTACTCCGGCTCACGCTTTCTTCAACGGAAAGATCGGACATGTCACAAAGATTACCAGTAAGGGCATCACCGTGCGTTGTCCGGATGATGACTTCGACATCGAGGTGGAGCCCATGGAATGGGAGAACGCAAAGTATGTGCTCAACGAGAAGACAAAGGAGATAGAGACGGAGATACAGGGCACGTTCAGTCAGTACCCCCTCCGACTGGCTTGGGCCATTACCATTCATAAGAGTCAGGGGCTCACCTTTGAACGGGCCATCATCGATGCGAGTCTGTCGTTCGCCTCAGGACAGGTGTATGTGGCACTGAGCAGATGTAAGTCGCTCGAAGGTCTCATCCTGGCCAGCAAGCTCCAAGAACGGGCTGTGTTCAACGACCCACGCATCAACAGCTATATCTCGCAACAGGAGACAGAAGCGGAACGTAGTATCAGTCTGCTGCCTCAACTCAAGGAACAGTATTATCAGGAACAGCTGCGGGAGTTGTTCGACTTCTCTGACCTTCTCCAGAAGGAGCAATGGATGAGCAGGGTGCTCGACGAGTATTTCTTCCGGCAGTTCCCTACCCTTTGTTGCCAACATCGCATTGCCATGGAGAGTATCAGTAACGAGGTGATGAACGTGGCGGCCAAATGGATGGGTGTGATGGGTAGCATGACAGCGGAACAACTACACGCCCAGCCTTTCCTGGAAAGGGTAACACGCAGCGCCGCCTATTTCCACAAGACATTGATGGATGTACTGCAGAAGCTGTTGAAGGAGACGAGTGTGACCACTGATAACAAAGCGCACCAGAAACGGTTCGACGAGGCATTGGCCGACCTGATCATGGCGTATGAGATGAAACGTCGCACCCTGCTGATGATTCACAACGAGGGTTTCAGCACGGCCAACTACCTGCACTTCAAGGCGAAGGCGGCCCTTGAGGCCATCGAGGAGAGCTCGGGCAAACAGAAACGCAAGGGTAAAAGACAGATCAACAAATCGGATATCAGGTATCCTGAACTGTATAAACGACTCATCGTGTGGCGTGAGAAAAAGGCGACGATGTACGAAACGAACGCCAATAACATCATCCAGTATCGTGCACTCCTCAACATCGTAAATGAGGTGCCCACCACCCTACCATCGCTGATGGCTGTGCAATATGTGGGGCGCACGACAGTGAAGAAATACGGAATGGACATTCTCGAAATCGTCAATACCTTCGTGAACCAGAATCGTGACAATCTGTCATAATACTGTCATTCTTTTCCTGTTACAACCCTGTTGGCATATGATTTGCTTCTTGCCTAACGACTGACTTTCCAGTCGTGAGTGATTTTTCAAGCATATAAACAATAAAAAACAATACAACAATGGGAAAAGTAATTGGAATTGACTTAGGTACTACAAACAGCTGCGTTGCCGTATTCGAGGGTAACGAGCCTGTAGTGATTGCAAACAGTGAAGGTAAGCGCACCACTCCTTCAGTGGTGGGTTTCGTACAGGGCGGTGAGCGCAAGATCGGTGACCCGGCTAAGCGTCAGGCTATCACCAATCCGAAGAACACTGTGTACTCTATCAAGCGTTTCATGGGTGAGAACTGGCAGCAGACCGAAAAGGAGATTGCTCGCGTTCCTTATACAGTAGTGAACGAGAACGGTTATCCCCGTGTGGAGATCGAAGGACGTAGATATACTCCGCAGGAGATCTCTGCTATGGTATTGCAGAAGATGAAGAAGACTGCCGAGGATTATCTCGGACAGGAGGTGACGGATGCAGTGATTACCGTTCCTGCCTACTTCTCCGACTCTCAGCGTCAGGCCACTAAGGAGGCTGGACAGATTGCCGGTCTGAACGTGCTGCGTATCGTTAATGAGCCTACTGCCGCTGCTTTGGCTTACGGTGTTGACAAGGCCAACAAGGATATGAAGATTGCTGTGTTCGACCTCGGTGGTGGTACATTCGATATCTCTATCCTGGAGTTCGGCGGTGGTGTGTTCGAGGTGCTTTCTACCAATGGTGATACTCACCTGGGTGGTGATGACTTCGACCAGGTAATCATCGACTGGCTGGTACAGGAGTTCAAGAACGATGAGGGTGCAAACCTCAAGGACGATCCGATGGCTATGCAGCGTCTGAAGGAGGCTGCCGAGAAGGCAAAGATCGAGCTGTCTTCTTCTACAAGCACCGAGATCAACCTGCCGTATATCATGCCGGTAGCTGGTGTGCCCAAGCACTTGGTGAAGACCTTGACACGTGCTAAGTTCGAACAGCTGGCACACGACCTTATCCAGGCTTGTCTGGCTCCTTGTCAGAAGGCTATCGCTGATGCCAAGCTGTCAACAGCCGACATCGATGAGGTGATCCTCGTGGGTGGTTCAAGTCGTATCCCTGCCGTGCAGACACTGGTGAAGAACTACTTCGGTAAGGAGCCTTCTAAGGGTGTGAACCCCGACGAGGTGGTGGCAGTAGGTGCTTCTATCCAGGGTGCTATCCTGAACAAGGAAGGTGGCGTGGGCGACATCGTATTGCTCGACGTTACTCCGCTGACACTGGGTATTGAGACACTGGGTGGTGTGATGACTAAGCTCATCGAGGCTAACACAACCATTCCTTGCAAGAAGAGCGAGACCTTCTCTACCGCAGCCGACAACCAGACCGAGGTAACCATCCATGTACTGCAGGGTGAGCGCCCGATGGCTGCACAGAACAAGTCTATCGGTCAGTTCAACCTCACCGGTATCGCTCCTGCACGCCGTGGTATTCCTCAGATCGAGGTAACCTTCGATATCGATGCCAACGGTATCCTCAAGGTATCTGCCAAGGATAAGGCTACCGGTAAGGAGCAGGCCATCCGCATCGAGGCTTCCAGCGGTCTTTCTCAGGATGAGATCAATCGTATGAAGGCTGAGGCTGAGCAGAATGCCGAGAACGACAAGCGTGAGCGTGAGCGCATCGATAAGATGAACCAGGCCGACTCGATGATCTTCCAGACCGAGACCTTCCTCAACGAGAATGGTGATAAGCTGGGTGCCGACAAGGCTAACGTGGAGGCTGCCGTACAGCAGTTGAAGGATGCCCACAAGAGTGGTGATACCACTGCCATCGACAACGCCATCAACAACCTCAACCAGGTGATGCAGGCTGCTTCAGCTAAGATGTACCAGCAGGCAGGTGCCGGTCAGCCAGGTGCCGACCCCAATGCAGGCGCTGGTTTCCAGGGCGGTCAGCAGACACAGTCAAATCCGAACGACGACGTTCAGGATGCTGACTTCGAGGAAGTAAAGTAATTGAGCAGCGAGCGCAATACCAAACTTGTTTGAGTATTGCCGAGTCGCGAAAGAACTCGACCGAAGGTCAAATAAAATTATAACCCTTATAGAGAAGAGATGCAGGCTCATGTCTGCATCTCTTTTTTTTTGTCCCAACCCATCACGTTTCAACGGCGGATGATCATTAAATTGGGCATTCCCTTTGTTTTATCCGGATTTTACACTATCTTTGCAGCAATAAACTATTAACAATTCATTGTTCAACTACTATGCCAGCTAAAAAGATTTCAACCATGATGATGCGGACAGTCATGACGCTGTTCGTGAGTGTGTTCACCACATTTGTCCCCACCACCGTAGCGTGGGCGCAGGAAGAGGAGGAGGAAGAAGGAATCGTGTATTACGACCCTACTGCTCCAGAGGGACAACAGATGAAGAGAACTGTTGAATACATGGTACTCTCCGAAGATACCTTTGATGAGAATAATAAACTTGAAGAAGGCTGGTACTACGTTCAAGATGACTTACAGGTAGTAAACCGTATCATCATTAACGGCACGGTAAACATCATTCTCGGAGACAACAGTACCCTTACAACCGTCCAAGGCATCGAGGTTCCTGAACATCAAACGCTCAACATCTATGCACAAAGTGCTGGTGATGACTGTGGAAGTCTCGTAGCCTCAATTGGAGAAGGAGATGATAGCCACAATGGACGTGATGCCGCCATTGGCGGACATGGAGAGAATGATGATCAATTTTATGGCTACTATGGTCAAAACGCTGGCACCATCAACATTTTTGGCGGCAACATTGAAGTTCAAGGCGATATGGGGGGCGGCGATGGCGGCACCTGCCTTTTTGATGATGATGCTGAAGAATTTTTCAGACGCGGCGGTGGTCGCGGCGGCAATGTTGACAACATCAGTCTTTATGGCGGCCTCGTTCATGTTTCTGGAAACATGGGTGGTGGCAACGGCGCCAAAGGGTGGAAAGAAACAAACGGCGGCAATGGCGGCCATAGCAACATCAACATCTATGGCGGCGACGTTTGTGTTGATGGCAGCATAGGTGGAGGCTATGGAGGTGAGAGCGAGGAGGGTGCCGATGGCGAGAATGGTGGAGGCGACATTACCCTTTCTTGGACGGATCCCGACTCCGACCGAATTTTTATCCATTCATTTAATAGCGATGTTACGTTTCAGAAAGAGTTCGTCAACGAAAACGATGAAGACGTAATGTATGAAGGATGGTATTGGAATGGCGAAATCGAGGATAACATCGCTTTTATACCCCTAAATATCCCACGATACACCATCACCCTCGCAGGAAGCTACAACCCTCCCTGTCTGGAGTTTGATCACAATCAGGCAAGGGAAGGTAAAGAGATAGAACTCTTGGTCGTCAACGGCTACGATGTGACAAGCGTGTCGGTGACGACTGAGGATGGCCATAGTGTTGAGGTAGATATAAACGAAGACTACGAAGACGGTGATGTATGGTCATTTATCATGCCCGCCCAGAACGTTATCGTTTCAGCTGTGGCCACCCGAGAGAAATTCTTCATCGGCTGGAAAAATGAAAACATAGACATTGATAACGAAGAAGAGGATCGCCTCTATGCACCTGGCACCACCATCAACTTCACCGTCGATGTGGAAGATTATTTGCAATTACAGAGTGCTTACTACTGTTATACCGATAACGACGGCTACCATGAAGAGTACTGTAACATTACCTCTGATGGCATATGCTCATTCGTTATGCCTGCGCACGATGTCACCCTCAAGACAACCCGCCAGCAGATTGCCTTTAATATCCATTATGATACGAACAAGATGAAGGTAATCTCTAATCTTGATATTATTGAAATAGATTGGGATGAAGTCTTTTACAAGACCGGAGCAGAGATCACCGTCAGTAACATAAAGATTCCCGATGGTACGGTTTTAAAGAACTTAGAGATTACGCAAGCTGACAACACGGCCGTCAGCTGCACCGACAATCAAAACGGCAGCTATACATTCCTCATGCCCAGTTCCGACGTGACCATTCATGTCTTCTATGGTATCGGCAACATGACACTCCTTGTGGGTCCAGAGGCCTTCACCGTGACAAGAGGATGCATCTATGGCGTTGAAGGGGATGAAGATTTCGTAGAATATACAATGGGTAAGGAGGACAATGACGAAGGACCCACACGCCTGTTAGACGGCAAGTATACAGAGGATGACGACAGCAAATGGTGCCTGGAGTTTAAGGAATACGATGAGAACCACCCCTGCTTCGTGGAGTTCCATACCGCCAAACCTGTCGTCCCAAAGAAGTACGTGCTGATAACAGGTAACGACAACTCGGACTTTAATGGCAGGAACCCGCGCGACTGGAAGATCAAGGCTAAGAACGAAGGAGATGAAAGCTGGACAGTCATTGCTGAAGTGAATAACGATGAAATATTAAAGGACGTGAACTTCACCCCCTATACCTTCGATTTCAACAATGCCAGCAACAAGGCCTACCAGTATTTCCGCTTCGAGATTTCCGCCATCGCTGATGAGGAAGCAGAAGTCATGCAGCTCGAGGAGATGATGATGTGGGTTAAAGATAACGCTGCGTCGGGCATAACCACAGGCATTGAGAGCATGGAACATTCACCGTCGGCCACTGACCAGTATTACGACCTACAAGGTCGTCGCGTGGCACATCCCACGAAGGGACTCTACATCGTGAATGGTCGTAAGGTCGTTGTCGAATAAATCCATTACTATATAAATTAATCCGCATAGACTGCTTGTTTATGCGGATTTTTTTGTACCTTTGGCTTCGCCGAAGGTACTCCCGCTCGGAAAAACCCAAATAAATTTGGTTTTTCGCTCACTTATCCGTACCTTTGTGCACAATAAATCACAACTATGGCAGACAAAATCAAATACGGCATTTATCCAAATCCAAAGCCCGACAACGACGGGAACACCACTTATCAGGTACGACACACACCAGAAGGAACGATGAACGAAAAGGAGTTCCTAGCGCATCTGAAGTATCACAACACTTGTAATACCACGATGATGCTCTCGTCGCTCATCATCTTGAAAGATGAGATCATTGAACAGTTGCGGGAGAACAAACGGTTCCGCATCGATGGTCTCGGCACCTTCCAGATGAAGGTAGGACTGGCAACAAAGTACGACGAGGAGGGAAACCCCGTCAAACCTCACTTCACCGATCCAGATAAGATAACCGCCAACGACGTGGAGGTTCAGGGCGTATCGTTCACCCCCGACCCCAGTTTTGTCAAAGCGCTAAAGGAGGGAATATCCACACGGAACAAATATGGAAGAGGGGTGGCAGGCAGGAACCATCCTTATCAACGTGAAGAGATTATCAAGTTCCTTGATAACTACCTGAAAGAGCACCATTCCATTACGCGTAAGCAGATGGAGTACGAACTGAACATCACGGCCTATCGCGCCCAGAAATGGCTGGATAGCATTATCGCTGAGCCATTCTCAAAATACTATTGTAAGAAACAGGGCACCACTTACGTCTATTATCGCTACGGATGGGAATAAAAAGATTGCTCCGCCAACTTGCCTAATTAACTTATAGTCAGCAGGTTGTTGGCGGAGCAATTTTATAGGGCATGTCGTTACGCTACTTTCACGATATAGCCGTCGGTATCATGATGCCCTACTCTCTGAACCCCTAACCGCGTCATCATGCGCCCGAAACTATTGGTGGTCACGCCCTCCATCGTCTTCTTGGAATACTTCCCCAACTCACGGATAATCTCGGCTCCACTCATAAACGTTCCCTCTTCCTTACACTTGGGAATAGTAAAATGCTGCAGGAAGAGCTGTTCCACAGCATTCAACACATAATAGTCCTTATTATGACGTTCCATCTCAGCCTCCTCTTCTTTTGAGAACCAGTAGGGCAGATGCAACGCTTCCACCTCATGCAGCACCTGGGCATATAATTGGTCATGACAAATGCCTTCCACGTTGATATTACCATCAGGTTCCAGAATCAGGAAACGACGCGATCCGGTACGGTCGGTTAGCACATGACGCTCATTGGTGGTACCTACAAACGAGGCGATACGCGGCAGCTGATTGAAGTTCTTCTTATAGGCGCCAATAAAACTGGGTTTCATTGTCTGCATCATCGATTTCAGCTCAGGCATCTTCTTACGTCCGATTTTTTCAAACTCATCAAGACTAACAAGTGCATATTCCACCATCTTACGATACGCATTGCCCTTCGCCTTTAGGTTGAAATCATCCGTATAGTAGTCGACAATCTCTTTGGGCAGCATCGAGGCGAAGAATGTGCTCTTACCTAAACCCTGTCGTTCACTGACGAGCAACAGCATCACGGCATTGGCATGGTGGCAATCAGCACCTAACCATTGGGCAACAACGGCACGCAGCCAGATGCGCACCATGCGCTGACAGTAGTCCGCCTGACTGATACGGCGGGCGAAGTCGCCAATATAGTCGGTCTTCCCATCCCAACAGCCACGTATCCTGTTAAGATACTCACGCACAGGGTGGTAATCCTTCGCCAAGTCGCTCTCTACACGTTGCCGCACATAGCTCGACAGACAAAAGATCTCACCATCGTCCTGAATACGGCAGTTGATAGAGTTCATCTGTCTGTTATCCACCAGTTTCCACCCGTCATCACTCCCCTTTCGCCGATACTCATAGAGATCGCGTACGACATTGTGGCGAAAGTCGAAGTTATCCGTCACGAACTGCGCCATATCATGCACAGGTCGTAGCATCGATTTCTGACGTTCCGCATAGCGGTCTTTAGCAACAGATTTCATAGTGGACACTTTCATTAGGTCCATCTCACTCTCAAGATGTTCCCATACTAATTTAGATAAAATTTTTATGAATCTCATTGTATTACATTTTAAATTCAGATGCAAAGTTAATTCATAACGCATCCGATTGCAATAGTTACACCATGAAAAACGACAGGAAAAATATAAAGATTTTTCCCTCATCCCAACCTGTGGTAAATACCCTTCATTCTACAAGAAAGACACCACCTTTCCAATCTACCACTTAAGTTCCAGCAACCTGCGACTTATGTAGCAAGATCTTCCGACTTATGTCCTAACATCTTCCGACTTAAGTGGCAGATTCGTTAGACGCCCTTTTCCCACTACTTTGCTACCTTCTCTCACACAACAAACCGCCTTCCTGTTCCCAGAAAGTCTCCCTCCTTTCACCCCACCCTTTTCCAATCCATATCCCCCTCAAATTCCTCCGCCTCGATTCTTCTGGTAATCATGTGATTACACTAATTTGGCGGAGGAATATGCGTGGATTACTTAAGACAGATGCTAATTACAATTATTTCTAATAAAAACAAGCAAACCCTTGTCAGCACGTGATCCCGTCACGCTTGCTTATTGTTATTATCTGTCAGCAAAGAAATCCCTCCATTGAGGGTTCTCCCGGTCAAACACTTCCCGCTGTTCAGCAGTGAGCTTATGCGGGTAGTCAGCAAACAAGTTGAACACCTGCTTCTTGTCGAACGAGAATAGGTGTTCACCTATCGTTTCTGGATCATCTACCCAATATATGCTATCCTTAGGGTTGTTCTTATAAAACTCATAGTTTTTCATTTCTTCTTTTGTTTTTGCGAAATGTTGGCAGATCCTGTTTGTACCATTATCTTTGCATGTGAAAACGGTACAAAGTTAATGAAAATAATCGAAACGAAAAATTTTTCCTTTTTTTTGTTATATATAACTGGTATTCGTGATGTCAGGTACCTGACCCTTGGCATCTTACTTTTTGAAGTTCAAAAACGTCGCTCTACCTTCTCCGATAGCGTCATCTTGCAATGTCATGAGCGATTCCTCATTGTAAACTTCCAATTCAACAATTCTATTATCCAAAGAAGTTACGTCCACATGACAACTCCCAGCATCTATGCTTATTATGATAGCCTGGTCAAACGTGTCTGCTCTTTTAATGACTAAGTCGCACTTATATTTGGTATTGGGAAACATGTGGTCCTTTAGGCACTCAACATATCCATGCTTTTTCAAATCGTATGGAATGTGTTTATCCTTGACGCATTCTTCTTGATTGTAAAAAGTACAAGACGAGCTATCGCAACAGGACAGGTGTTGTGGTATGGAAATTAGGAAACCTTTAGAAGCGTAGAACTTGGCACAAATTATCTCCTTTGCTGCCTCATGCAAATACAAATCTTCTTCACAATGTGGTTGTTCCTCAACATGAGAAAACAGGTAAGAGCCATCATCGTCAACATCTATAGTCATTTCTTTTCCGCAAACCAAACAATAATATGAATGCTCGTTCATATTAGCCATATCGTCCCTAAGATTTACCAATTGCCCATTCTCATCCTTGGCAAAAGTCCTATTCAAGCGACGATACTCATCATAATAGTCATCATATCTGTCACAATAGCCAGACCCAGAAGAATGTCCAGCTTTTCTATTCAACACGCTAATATCACGAATCCATTTCCTGTTCTCTACAGAATTCATAATGAACTCTTTTACGGCAACAGGATCAAGAGAGCATCCGTTTAAGTCAATCTCAATGCAATCAATATGAGCAGAAATAATTTTGCCCCTCTTCTTCGTATCTACTGCGTGTGTACGCTTAAACTCTATCCAAAGACTCTTGTCCTCATTATAACCAATACAATCTGGACGAAGCCTTGTATCTTTATCATAGAACTCTACTTCGACCCTGTCAAAACGATGCTGTTCTCCCAGCCTTCCATCAAATCTGTTTGGGAGGAACACACACTTTGATTCCGACAGTACATCTTTGGCCATTTTGTGAAGAGCAGACTCAACAGCACCTACACAATCAGCCCCGCTTAAATGTGCAAAGTGGTGAATCATTTTTTCTCCATCACCACCATTTTTAGCACATAGTGCACTTTTACAATGAGGACAAATGCATCCACACTCATTGCCATTTGGCACCTCATCCACATGTACCAAATCGCCCTCTTGATTGAGTGCCCATGTGAGGTATGCTTTGCTACTCATTGTATCGTGAATTTAAATTATTACTGATTATTACTGATTATTTCAGTTCGTCTATTTATAGAGATTTTGCATCATAACCAGTCAACCCTTCTGGAATATCCATTGCGCTAACTTTCAACAAACAATGAAGAACAGTTATCGCATTATTAATTGAATAATCTGCTTTGGAGGTGAAACCATGTGCTATATTATTTCTAAGGTTCATTCCTTGTTTGGTAAGAATACCCCTGAGTAATCTTAGAGATGCAGAAGAAAGGACTACTCTTTGTTTTCGTATTTGATACGCTTCTATTTTATCAATCATCTGTTCTAATGGAATTTCGTCATGGATTTTCTCTTTAATAGTAATAATTAACAAATGTCGACAGGCATCTCGCAGACATCCTTCAATCTTTGTTACCAAGGAATCTATTGAACAGAGATAGTCCCCTTTATAAGCGCCTTCACTCATTATTTCAGATGTAATTTCGAAGCAGATTGAACAGATTGATGGACGCATAACATCTAACCAAGACTCATGCGATTCCCGCAGGGGGCTGTTTACTGTCAATCGACTATTCCCCAACCACGTTGAAAGGAGGTAGTCACACAATTTATTCCCAGAAAAAGAACCATTCTCTATGAGATTTTTCAAAGAGGCAAGTATTGGGTTTAGAGTTATCAGCTCATATTGATTATGATACTGAAGGCTCATGATTTTGGAACTATAAAAGCCATCTCCAGAATGAGGGTTCCCATTGGTATCAATAAATGTAGATCTAATGCCCAATCCTTTGAGTTCTGATAACAAAGCTGGTTTGTTAATGTTCTCTGGCGGAAGCAACGAATCATCTAAAGCCAATGTCATTAAAGGAAAAGCACTATTTTGAATAGTAATAATTTGAGGATGGAATATTTGTGTGGGGATTATCCATGACTGATTATAGGACTCAACTCCCTTTCCTTCAGTTTTAGCAATAAGAAACAGTCTATAACAATCTTCTGCCTCATCATAAAAGCCTCCGTTTTCCAAATAAATGCTCTTGTTGAGCAGGTTTTCGGACAACGTGCTATCAATCGGATGCTGCTTAATGATTATATCCTCATTCTCAGCAAGCCTATGATTTATTTCTCGGATTACATTATTCTTATTGTGTGGAATGCACTTTAATAAAAGGTTGAAATAATTGTAGTTGTCATTATAGGATTCGGATATACAATCGATTAAATGATATCTGGCTGTGAAGGCTTCAGCTTGCTTGGCTTTTAGGAAAGAAAACGAATAGGCATTGACAATGAGCCTAAACTTTAGCATCAACATATAGTTAGAAGAAAGGACCTTGTCAATAGCATCTAATACATCTTCTTCGCGATGTTTATATGTTTTACTATTATAGATAAGTGATTTAAAAACCCAACACAGATCAGTTTCTTTATATTCCGTGGGATTCGATACAACTTTGAGGTAATTCTCAATAATCCTATTGACGTACTTCGATGTCTTTTTTCCTTGAGCATTAGATAAAACATCGTAATAATAACCTGCGAGTAAGGGTTCATCAATTGTATTAAGTCGTGATTCCTCAAGAAATTTTATATCCTCCTTCGACAAGTGGATGGAATCAATGAAAGGTACATATTCACGTGTCATCGGGCCATAATTCTGACTGCATAACAAAACTTTATAGTCGGCAAAGCACAATGATTCAGCATCGCAGTTTGAAAGGATTTCTCCTTTTGAGACATGCAACAAATCGAATCTGTCAGTAAAACACTTCAGACTATTTAGTTTATCTATGAATCGATTACCTTCCATACAATAAAATTTGTAAGATATATTAACTCATTTCTCCAATATTCTTTCCACTATCATTCGCATATACCCGTCACTTTGTTCTTTCTGGAAGTAGATGTGGTTCTTATTCATATCCAGTATTGAGCCACCCCAATATTCAATTGCTTCAGCCTGCGTTGGCGTAATAATGTAGCAATCAAGTGAAATATCCTTATCGTGGAGTTTTTGCTCGATTTCTTCTTTCAATTTGTTGAAGAAGCCAATCTTTGCACTCTTATAGCCTTTCTCATGCTGAAGCCCGTGAGGTTCAATAAAGGTGACATACTGGTGCTCGCCATCAATAATCCATAGGATGAAGTCGGGATAGAAATAAAGCGAATCAAAGAACCCAAGGCCCTTTTTACTGCGGTTACGAAGCAGATACAAAGACTTACCATCAAGCAGTCCCTGATCGTTTTGGATAAATTTCAGGAGTGAATCTATAAAGTCTTTTTCGCTCGGAACCAAAGCCGCAGGCTTAATTACCACAAGAGGCCCCTTTTCGGCATCTTCATATTCGTCACCTTTCAGATATAACAGAGGTTGATAGAGGTGCTGTTCCAGGAAGAGTGCTTTGAAAGGATTAGAACGATCAAGTTCATAGGGCTGGTTCTGATATCGTTTCACCAAGTCAGTGAACTGTTCCTGCTTACCGTCACCAAGCATAACTTTGAGGGCTTTGAGCTTACCCACAATCTCTTCTTTACTCTTATCTACAAGAATATTATAAATAGAGATGAAGTTCTCATCACCAGGAGTTAACCACGTTGTTTCCAAATTCTCGGATTCCCATTCGTGCTTACAATTATTATAGAAAGCATCCACGTATAGTTTCAGAAGCTTTATAGCCAGCGATTGCCATAAGCTCACAGAGGTTATGAAGTCAAGTGGATGCATATCATCTTCTAAGATATACAAGGTATACCATCTGGTGTCACAGAATAAGTCTTTCAACGATTGTCGCGTAAAGGAAAGGTTCGACCATTTTCGTGAGCGTTTATACTGCTCCAACTCGAAATACACATCATCCCAATTGATATAGGGCCAATAGGCGTTTCCCAGCATCTCCTTATGATAATCATGAGTAACATTGGCTCCTATCTCTTGACTGGGCAATCGTTGTAAGCGAGGGTAATAGTTGAGCGTTACTTTCAACTTCTCCTCGGCTTTTAATTCAATATGGGGACAGTCGGTCTTGAAGTCTTTTCCGTCTTTTACCTTAATATACTTCAACTTAGTTTTTTCCAAATCGACCGTTGGGAAAACAGGCAACTCTATAGGTTCCATCTCAGGGCCTTTGTTGATGCCCTCGCTCTCCAGATAGTCGCGGAACTTCTGCATATAGTCAGCACGCACACCGAAGATATTAAGTGTTTCGAGCAGGTTGATGAAGGCTGGAAGCTTGGGATGCTCATACCCCTCCAACTTATGACTTCGTTTCAGACTGAGTCCATATCCTTTCAAACGGACACCACGACCAAAGAGCTGAATAATCTGACTTCCCTCACCACGACCTATGTTCATAAGTCCCATCGTCGATACGCGCCACGAGTTCCAACCCTCGGTAAATTTCTTAGAGCCAATAAGTATATTGACGCTGCTGTTTTTCTCGTTGATAGTTGTAAAGGGTGACTTGTTGGTGAAGTCCACATCGGTACACATAAAGAGTGCATTACCTTCAGCATCCTTCTCCTCACGAATCTTCTTCATCAATCCATCGGAATCGCCAACGTTTATGACACCGAAGTATGCTCCGTTGCCTATACGAAGTCCTATCTCGCCTTCTTTACCTTTCAAATTATCCACATAGATATTGGCTCCCAGCGTTGGTACTTTGAACAATCGCTGAAGCATGTCACCATAAATGGACTGGGCTCCAAGATTCGAGGCTCGCAGATAGCGGAATGAATCCTCAAATATCTCTCGATTCTCTTCATCGCGCAGCCCTGCTTGGCCTGTCATTAGAAGGCGTATATCCTCGATGGCAGTATTTTGGTTAGAGATGAAAGAGTAGAAGAAACGTAGGATAGATATTACATCACTCACACTTTCCTTATATGAAGTACTCGACTTGTTGTTAGACTTGAGCACCGTCGTTCCCACGAATATAGCCAATGGTTTCTCTACATTAAAGGGGCGCATTTGGTCAACTTCTTCTTCATAAAGACGCATCTGCTCATAGAAACTCAGCAGACAAGCCGTGAGATAGCGGTTTAGCTGACCAGAAGATTGTAGCGACTCGGTAAGATTAAGAATATTGTAGTCCTTGCCGTAGCCATCTTCATAGAAGTGCTTATAACTATAGTCGAAGATGGTGGCTTTGCCGTATTCGTTCAGAAGTTGCTTTTTCTTCTGTGGATCACTTCCTGCTGATACACTTTGACCGAAAGTGGCACTATACTCGAAGGTAAACCCTCCGTCAGCCAGTGTGTTTCGATAGTCCTTCCATGAGTCACCCGATGAACCGCGATGTCCTTCATCGACGATAATGAGATTGTTGCCCTCAAAAGCGTGTGGGTCAACACGCGTTACATTGTTCTTCTCTTTGTCGTCACTCAGCTTGGTTATTTCCATCACTTCCACATGAGAGCCTTTGTAGAGATGGTTTGTAACATCCTTGTTGAAGCCCACGGCATCAATACCGCTCATAGCCAGTTCTTCCAGATGTTGATTGGAAAGTCCCTCGTTTGGAGTAAGCAGAATAATGCGGTTTAACCGTCCCTGTCGTTTGTCACTACGCTCGTAGTACCACAGATATTGCAGGATATTCACATGCATGAGCAATGTTTTTCCACTACCAGTAGCGTTCCAATAGGCCAGTTTATTCAATTCCTTCTCTGTAAAGGGCTCCAGTCCGTTATAGTTTTTCGGATTGGAGTTAAAGCAGGTATGATGATCCCGGTCTCCAAATAGAAACAGGTTAAGGTCAGTGAGCAGTTGCTCCCTACCGTTGAAGTAGCGATCAAGGTAAGCTTCTGTGAAAAGTAGGGATAGATATTGGAAGTATTTCCATTGAATTGCCTCCTTGCGCAGTTTGTTGATGCGCTCAGTATGCAGGAATATATGTTCGTCGTATTCTTCCAGTTTCTCAGCTATTGGGCTGTTACGGAAATATTGCTTCAGCACCAGCGAATAGCGAGAATGGTTCTCTTCATCCCATCCTTCTAGAACGGGTGCCTTTAGCATCTCACTCATGCGCTCAATGTCGGCATCTGGCCCCAATAAGCTGAACATATATTGGTTCAGCACCAAAGAGTGGCGGAGTTTTGCCAGTTTTGTTCTTATTCTCTCAGGCATGTCTTATTCCTCCTCAAACATTCTGTGCTTGAACGTTTCTTCCGTAAGGCTCACCTTCCAAATGTCGGCATCCGTGCGGAGATTATCCAGGTTGTTATCACCATTCACATAGATACGGTCAAAAGACTTGTCCTCCATTCTAGCAAAAATGGTATTCAACTTTTCACTATCTACCTCGGCCACATTGCGCCAAATGATGAGGGCGCGCTCTCCGTCGCGTGTTGTACCCTTTACAATGCAGAGGTTTTCAGCAGGCCATTCTTCATGTTCTACATAGAGTCCAATCAGATAGTTAAAGGTTTCCACCAGGTCAACTGTCTGCTCACAGGTCTCAT
>JAEEGG010013259.1_pt1 | contig 17665 bp, 15 predicted proteins | sample 9134161 | NCBI WGS metagenome assembly JAEEGG01 (sample SAMN16246543, study PRJNA631951) | gut metagenome | biome: gut microbiome; feature: rumen; material: CR-attached | host: Bos | place: Iran: Karaj | collected 2018-10 | reverse complement strand
CTAATCTGCGAAATTGCTTTTACAACAAAATGCCTCGCTTCGGCGGGGCATTTTGCTATTTGTGCGAACCTGGCTTCGGTCAGGGTTTTTCTTTTTTGCTCGTTAAATTATATTCTATGTGTGATGCGTTTTAAAATCCTTTTGTTGAATTTTGCTCTTCTTTTAGTATCGTGCATGGGTGACGATCCAGTCGTCTATTCCTTTAACGAGAAAAAAGGGGAGGTCATGCTCACCGACCTTTATGGCCTTAATTTTTCGTTGGTGTGCAGTGTCGATGGTGAATCGAAAAAATGTGGTGTCGTGTTTAAGGATTTTTCTAATGAACAATCTTCTGCTTATGTGCGCCCGGATTACTCGCGTTTTAGTTCTCGACTTTCCGGGTTTAAGGATGCTTCAGTTCTCTCTATCCAAATGAAGGACGAAAATTCAGCAGATGTTCAACCACTGATTTCGTATTTTCAGGATGTGAATACCTATATGGCGGGCGATACCTATGTCCCTTCGGCTATGGCGTTGTATGCGGATAAAGGAAAATCTCGTTCTGAAATTTCTTTCAGCGGATTTTATGAGGGCGACGATTGGGTGGAACGGGATACGACGATTTTGATTGGAGATACGCTTTTTTCAAATGACGAAGGCCTGCTTGATTTTTCTGTGAATGATAGAAATGGACGCAAGGCAAGGCTTGTCATGAACCTTGGAGAAGTGCTGGAAAATAACGATATCAGTTCTATAAAATTAGAGAGCGTGTTAGAACAAGGTTCTGGAGAAATGTATGTTCGCTATTATTGGAAAGCCGATTCTGGTAGCGTAACGTTTCAGCCGATTGACGTTAATTTTCAATATCCTAAATCAGTTTCGTATAGAGATTATGGCTCGTCGTATTGTGATTCTCTGAATGTCCCGTTTTTGCGTTTGAGTAATTTTCCCAATTCTGATGAGTTGATTCTGAATGGTGGGAGCAACAAGTCTTCGATAAAAATCCCGGTGGTGAATTATGCGAAATAAGATTGCCGTGATTTTGTTGGTTCTGGTTCTAGCATCATTATCCCATGCTGAATCTTATGGTCTGTTTTACGATTTTTCGGGAGCGTTCCGCAATTTCACGATGGGTGTTTCTTTTGGTGTTGGCCCATCGGGATTGATTGGCGAAGAAGATGTTTACGACGCCGATTGGAGTTCGTGGGATTTTAATGTCTCTTTTAATGCCGCATTTCCGCTGGCAAAAGAGGTGGTGCTTGTAGCAAGTGTTGGATTCAGTATTTGGAATTTTAGAAGTGAATACGATTATCTACATCGGACGGTAAATGATTTTGTTTATGTACGCAGTCTCGAGTTTAGCATGCTGTTGGATGCTTTTACAACGGAACATTTTTTTATTGGCATTGGGCCGAATATCAGGATCCCATTTATTCAGGAGAGTGTGCTCTTTGATGGTCGGAGTACTTTCTCGGGATCACCTGATTATGCGAGAAATCTTTGGCTGAATGTCGATGTGACTTTGGGTGTAAAATATGGAACCGTTGAACTTGGTCTAAAAAGTGGCTACGAGGTTTTGGGCTTTTATAAAGAAACGCAGAAATTCAAAAAATTGGACATGCATGAATTTCGAGCCATTCTTTATCTGAGCTATTGGTTTGGATACTGGATTAACGACAATCGCTAGAAATTATCGTCCCTATCGAACATGTGCGTCACGAATTCCACGACGAGCGTCTCGTAGGCGTCGTCACTGAAAATCGGCTTCTGCATCAAGTCAATCGCTTCCTGCGAGAGAGTTCCCGTTTTGGCAAGTTCGGCACCGCCCTTGCGGTACTTGTCGCGCAGCATGTTCAATCGGCGCGGACCGCCACGGTGGTCAAGCGCGCGCATTTGCGGGCAAGCGATAAGCGTGTAGCCCTCGTGACCGAGAATGATGTCGAACTGCTTGCGGACCGGCTCGTAAACCACGTCCAAGTCCATCCAGGCGCAACTCGAAAGCAGAATGATCTTTTGGCCCTCTTTCTGGAACTGCAGCCCGTGTAGCGGGGTGCCCATGGCGTTAGCCCCTTCTTTGAGCTTTTGGCCCATGTACGGATGGACCATGCCCACGATGCGGTCCATCAAGACCTTCATCTGGCCTGGGACGCCAAACAGGAATAGCGGAAAACTCCAAATGACAATATCCGAGTTGATTAGCTTTTCGCGGATCATCGGAATGTCGTCGTCTTTCATGAAACACGAACCGTCTTCGCGCCCCCAGCAACTGAGACAGCCGCGGCAAGGCTTGATATGCATCCTGTCGATGAAGATGTACTCGGTCTCGTAGTCGCCGTTCTGCTCCAGCCCTTCGACAAAAGCCTTTGTCGGGATGAGAGTGCCACTGCGTTCATTTTTCGGGCTTGCGACCATTACGAGGATTTTCTTTTTTTCTGCCATGCGCGCAAATTTAGAAAAATGTGGAGAGGATTGTTCCGTTACTTGGGTGATTCTGGTTGAATGTCTGGTATATTACAATATTCTTTCTAATTTAATACCTTTAAAATTCCCTACTAAAAAGCTATTTTTAGGTATCTAGCAGGGATTAAATATGAATTGGGTTGGTTCTAAAAAGCTTATTCCGCTTTTGTTCGTCGTGTGTATTGCTATGGCTGTTTTTAGTGCCTGTAGCAATAGCGTGCTCGATGTAGACGCCGATGAGCAAGATGACGTTGCTCTGATTTCACAGGAAAAATCGTCATCAAGTGTAAAGTCTTCGTCTTCAAAGGCGAAAAGCTCTTCTTCGTCTAAGAAAACATCGACAAGCAAATCATCTTCGTCGAAGGACGTTAGTTCTTCCAGCGTAAAGAGCTCGTCTAGCGAGAAAGGAACTTCGTCCTCAAAGAACAGCAGTTCTTCTAGTGGAAAAAACGATTCCTCGTCATCTAAAGCGAAGAGTTCATCGTCTACGAAATCTGAAAAAGAATCATCAGATGAAAAAAGTTCATCTTCTGTTGTTGAGCCTTCAGTGGTAAATAGTTCTTCGAGTGAGACTGTCTTTTTAAATGTTTTGGAATTTGATGATTCGGAATATCCCTATGCTGATATTCCGCGCATTGTGATTGAAACGGAAAACCGTCGGTCTGTGAGTAACCTTACAACGGAAATTCCTGCGAAATTACAAGTTTGGGGCGAAAGACAACCTGAAAGCGAAATTTTGGAATTGACTATTAGGGGCCGAGGAAACACCTCTTGGTGGAATATGCCCAAAAAAGGATACAAAATTGAATTTGTAAAAAAACAGTCCATGCTTGGTATGCCAAAGGACAAAGATTGGGCGCTGATTGCGAATTACGCAGATAGAACGTTGATGAGAAATTATATAGCGTATCAATTGTCAGCGGCTTTGGGAGCCTATTATGCTCCAAGATGCGAATTTGCTGAGTTGTATTTGAATGGAGAGTATTTGGGTGTCTATCTACTTACGGAAACAATAAAAATTTCGGAAAACAGGGTCAATATTCCTAAGAATGAAAATTCATATATTGTGGAGTTCGATAAAAAGTATAAGGCCGATGAACAAGTTATTTTCTCTGATGTGCTATTGAACAATGGTACTGGTATACCTTTGAGGGTGCATGATCCCAAGAATGCAACTGAAGAAACTTTGGAAACACTCCAAAAACATCTTGAATCATTTGAAGAATTCTTAAAGACGATTGAGGCTGAAGAGGATAATAATGTAGAAGAGTGGCTTGATGTGGATGAAGCGGCAAAACACTATTGGGTTCAAGAATTCTCAAAAAATGTGGATGCCTCATTTCAAACCAGTGTTTATTTTACATGGATTAAGGGTGAAAAAATTGTAATGGGCCCGGTATGGGATTTTGATTTGGGGTATGGTAATATTGAATATGAAGGATATAGAAAGCCTGAAGAATGGCATATTCGTAATTATTGGAATGCTTATTTATTTAAGGATAAAATTTTTGCTGAACGAATTAAAGAAAAATGGAGAGATGAACATCATCATTTCGAATCGGTATTAGATTCAATTGACAAAATATCGGTGCTGTTGAAAAAATCTGCAGAAAATAATTTTAAACGTTGGGATATTTTGGGACAGAAGAAAGGTTGGCTTTTAGAATCATATGAGTCGTATGATGAAGTTGTGAACGATTGGAAGAATTGGATTACAAAAAGAATACAGTGGATAGATAGTCATTATTAGGTTGTTTTTTGATGGCATTTTTTCTAGGGAATGTATGAATTGGGCTGGTTCTAAAAATTTTTTTTCGCATCTGTCTGATATTTGCATTGCTTTTGCAATGGTCGTTTTTAGCGCTTGTAGCAATAGCGTACTCGATGTAGATGCAGATGAGCAAGATGACGTTGCTCTAGTTTTACAGGAAAAATTGTTGTTGAGCGTAGTGTCATCGTTTTCGAAGAAGAAAAGTTCATCGTCAAAAAATGCTTATCCAAATTCATTTAAGCCAAATGATAAGGAATATCCTTATGCTGGTATCCCTCGAATTGTAATTGAAACAGAAAATCAACAGGCTATTAAGGATCGCGAAACCGAAATTCCGGCCAAACTCCAAATATGGGGTGATAAAAATTCTGAGAGTGAAATTTTGAATTTGACGATTAAGGGACGAGGTAATAGTTCTTGGGAGGTTATGCCTAAGAAAGGTTATAAGATAGAATTTGAAAAGAAACAGTCCATGCTTGGAATGCCCAAAGATAAGGATTGGGCGCTTATATCAAATTATGCAGATAAATCACTGATGCGAAATTATCTAGCGTATCGATTGTCTACTGCGCTAAATGCTTCTTATGCACCGAAATGTGAGTTTGCGGAACTGTACGTAAATGGAAAATATTTGGGGGTGTATTTACTTACGGAAACAATAAAAATTTCAGAAAATAGGGTTGATATTCCTAAAAATGATAATTCGTATATCGTTGAATTCGATAAGAAGTATAAGTCTGGTGAGCAAGTTGTATTTTCTGATATCATTAGTGAAAATGGAACTGGTAAACCATTTAGGATTCATTATCCTAAAAATGCTTCTGAAAGTGTTTTAGAAACTGTGAAAAAACATATTGAAGATTTTGAGATGTTTTTGAAGTCTATTAAGTCTAAAAAAGAAAATGATATAGAAAGTTGGGTTGATATTGAGTCAAGTGTGAAACATTATTGGGTTCAGGAATTAATGAAAAATCCGGATGCTGGATTTTATACAAGTGTATATTTTGTATGGACTAAAGGTGATAAAATAAAGATGGGACCTGTGTGGGATTTTGATTTAGCGGCGGGGAATGCTGCTGATGAAGGTGGAAAAAAAGTTGAGAATCTTGTGATACGAGCTTGTTATTGGAATAAGTATTTGTTTAAGGATTCATATTATGCCCAAATGACAAAAGATTTTTGGAATCAAAAATATGAGTATTTTACAGGAATTCTTGATTCTATAGATATCTACAAAGAAAGGCTAGCTCGTCCTGCAGAAAATAACTTTAAAAGATGGAATGTTTTGGAAAAAACTTCTGACTCATGGCATCCGGAATCGTTTAAGACGTATGATGAAGCTGTTGAATGGTTGAAAGACTGGCTGGCACGCCGAATACAATGGATTGATAATCATATATGATGTGTCACTACCGGCCCCCAGTGATGAAACTGTATGTTTTTGGGAAAAATGACTTCATCATTTTGCAAAAAAAGACGCATATAGTACAAACAAAAAAAGGTAAGATAAAATACTCAAGTATAAGAAATGCTTCATGTGTTGGGAGAAATTTAAGACAAAATTTTTGCAGAAATGTTAAGTTCATTTCGTGAAATAAATATATGCCCATGCTGTAGGGCGACAATTTTAGCAGAAAAAGACCTAACCCAATGTGGTTTATGTACTTTGTCAGTGCAAATACACTAAATACTCCAATGAGTGTGCACAAACGCTTAATGGGATATAGGTAAGTGATTTCCCATGAAAAGAAAGACAATGTAATAAGAACTATCCAACTAATAAGTAAGGGCTTGAGAAAAGAATCAAAAAAATTGAGATTCAAATTTTGAGAAGTTATATAGAGTCCTAATCCCCAAAAGCAAAAAGATGTAATAGTACGTTCTGAAAAGTCACCCAAAGAATAAAGAAATAACCAAATTGAAAGTATTGATAAAATGAATATTTTTGGAAATTTGGATAAATATAAGAATATAGGTGATAGCAGGTTCAATAAGAAAAGATTTCGTAAAAACCATAACGGATAAACCAAAGGAACACCTGATGGTATACCTAAAAAGGCATTTATCCAATTAATGCAATGCCAATTTGCCATTGTGTTATTCTCGTTGACGAAAAAGGCTGATGTTGCGGGAATCTTCTGTGCTATCCAAAATAGGCAAATCCAAAATGTGTTTACGAGAATAAAGGGAATAACAATTGTTTTTATTTTCTTTATGGTGTTTGCTTTATAATTGAAAATCTTACGATATAATAAAATAGAGGATATGAAAAAAAATCCAGGAACAGCCATAGCTGCGATTATTCTAGAAGTGCAAAGTTTGATGTCGTTAAGTAAAAAAGTGCTATTTACTGTATTTGTACCTATGTTAACTGCGTTTCCTGAATGAATATATAGAACAAAAATAATGCAAATAGCTTTAAAGATGTTTATTCTTGATGATATGTTTTCGGATATATTATACATACTTAATAATCAGGATTTCTTCTTTACATGAAGTGGTTAGAATTACCTAACCACTGTATTATTACTAGATTTTTTTTACAATATCTGTGTAATCGAATCGATGTGATATGGGCGCTTTATATTCGTCTTTTAAATTCCCTATTCCCAAGCAGCAGATGATTTGTTCATCTAAGGGAATCCCAAGTCTGTTCATGATGGATGAGTTGCCTTTTTGTGGAATTACATATCTTTGCATAAAGCAACAGCCTATATCAAAAACATGTAAACTTAATGATAAATAACTTGCAAATATTGAGCCCGTAATTAACCATTGTTGCATTTCTTCAGGCCTGTATACGCTTATATTTCCTGTTACAACTAATACTTTGTCTAATTCAGATGCAAATCCTCCAGAACCGGAAAGCCAATCTCCTAATTTTGTGAAATTATTTTTGTCAACGATATAGCATCGATAACATTGGCGGTTACAAGCACTCGGACAGTGCATTGCCATTTCTATAGCTTGTTTTAAATGTTCTTCATTGATAGGTTCTTTTGTAAATTCACGAGCGCTATGGCGAGTGTAAAAAATCCTTTTAACTAGATGTCGTTCTTCATCGGAAAATGAAAGTTTTTTGACAACTTGAATGCCTCCATAATTGTCAAAATATAGTACCTTGTGATAATTTGTTTCATAATACTGGTTAATCCATTTTATATCCTTATTAGAAAAACCATTTTTTTTATGAAATGCTAGATACTCTTTCAATGCAGAAAAGAACATTTTTATCGATATGTCATCCCAAGAACCACCATTATCCAAAAATTTGGAAATATAATTTGTTGTGTCTTTGATTTTAATAAAGCCAAAGCCTAATTTGACATGTTCTAATGATAATCCTTTTTCTATGGAGTGTGTGTTGCGAATAATTTCACCACGTAATCGATTCAATATAAATGCTGAATTAGACAATATGGAACTCTGTATCCAGGCAATTTTCATGCTTTTTAGAATGAATTTTATTTTTTTTAATGCTTTTAAAATCACGCTATTCTCCTTTTTTTATATTATTTTACTTGGCCTTAAAGTTAATTTAAAAAAGACTGGTTTATTTTATGACGGAATCTTTAATAAATTTAATGGAATTTTCTCTTAAAGATTCTTTTATTGCTTTCACTTTTTCGTAATTTATTTTTTCTTTGCTTTTATTTTGCAATTCGTCATATTTAATGTTCATTATGTTTCGGTTTTCTAAACCAAAAGTTTTTAGCAGACAATTTATCTTTTCGCTATTACAAAAAGCAAAGAACTCTGTCTCAAAATTGATTGCAAACGCAGTTCCGTGGAATGTATTTGAAAATACATAATCTGCGTCTAAATAGTACAGAAATGGAATTGAAGAAACGGCTGGATTTATATTGATGTCGCACCAAGGAAGGTATGTGCCTACGGAAACCAACTTTAAATTTTTTTCTCTAGCAAATTTTTGAATTATAATACGATAATTATCGTTTGCTCCTGGATAGACGTACAAGGCGATGTACTTAAAAGAAGGAGGGGTGTATTTTGCCATTCTTTTATAGTAATCAATACCGAACAACATTGTTGGATCCATTACTATAGAAATGTTTTTATTGGTAAAATGGGAAAGTACATTTTTTGAGTGCAAGTCTCTAACAGAAATGGCTTCAAAGTCATTTAAATACTCTGTTGTGGGAATTTTTTGGAAATGCTCTAATTGTGCGTTGTTGATTGATGGGGCGTAACTAATTTTTCGTCCTAAAAGATTAAAAGCCCAAAAATAGGGATTGGAACAATTACGTCTTGAAACGTTCCAAATTTCATCGCTACCAACAACAATAATATTTTGGTTTGTTTGATGAAATTTTTTTATAGAAATAGACTTTAATTTTTTCCAAAAAAGAAAATTATAAAAGAAACTAATAAATGTAAAAACAAATTTACCTAAGGAAAGTCCTCGAGGCATATTTTTCCAAAAATAATAAACTGTTCTCAGACCAAAAAAATTCCGTTGCCCAAAGTCTAGATATTGTACTTCATCATATTGTTGTAGAATATCTCCTAGAGCTTTAGCCTGAAGAAAGCTCCCGTAATTATTACTTTTGTATACGGTTACAATAGTTATCATTTTTTTTCAAGCCCTTTTATTCCGTTTTATTTCTTTGTGAAATAATCGTACACTTTTTGCAGTCTTCCACCTATTATTAGAACCAGGCAAAGACTAATTAAAGCTATTACGAATGAATAATTTTCGTTAAAGCAATATTGAAGGGATGTATATATTTGACGATGAAAAAGATATGCGCACATAGAAGAATAAGAGAGATAACTAAATGTTTTTTTTATGTTGTTCGATTGCAGGTTGTTCAGCGCATTACTAATAAATATAATTAGAAGAATTCCAACAAACATTGCTATTATTTGGATAATAAGAAATTGTCTAATAAAGAACAGAAATGCATATAATAATAAACAATAAGGTCGATACGTTGTAGATTTTTTTAATAAATTTTCCATTACAGAAAAAGGAAACAAAAGCCCTAAAGAGTAAAAAATAAAGTACATCGGCACACGTAAATCAATATGATGAAAATAGTTTATCACCAAAAAAACGGTAAGAGATAGAATAATCCTTATATAAATAAATCCGTTTTTATATGAACTTTCTTTCTGTATTAGAAAGGGTGTTATAAGATAAAAAATAATCATCATGCAAAAAAACCAAATTGTTCTTGGTTGCGGCAAAAAGAAACAACTCAAACCTGTTATTGAAAAAAAGAAATGCTTTACGTTATCGAACCATCCTAGAAAGAATAGCGTTAAGCAGGATATAAAAAATAATAAGTAGAATCTTTTTAAGCGTGCTATGTAAAAAACTTTGGGACTTGTATTTTTCTTCCCAATAAAATATCCGCTTATAAAGCAGAAACAGGCGAGAACTGTATTTGTTATATATAGGCCTATTCCGAAGGGATTTTTGGGGAAATGAATATAATCCCCCAGATGCCAAAATCCGACAATCCAAAGCATGCAAAGCGCTCGAACAATGTCAAATGTTTTGTTCCTGGCTAAAGTGTTCATTATTACCTCATTCGTTTTTTGACAATTTCAATAATTTTATATCTTTCTTTTTTAGATAACCCAAATAATGCTATGGTCACAATTGTTGAGAAAAATGTAAAAAACGTTACTATGATAAAATTAAATATAGTTTCTTCTGCATATATATTTGTGCTCATAAATACATAAATAAGTGTACAAGCACTTAGCGTTACTGCAAAAGATCTAATAAATACATTTTTTATATATCCTAAAATAGGGAAATCTTTAATTAACAATTTTACAATAAATACACGGAGAAAAAGACAAAAAACTGAAATAATCAACGATATATAAAAAACGATTGTTGGTGAGTAATTGTTTTTTAAAAATAAATACGATAATGGAATGTTTAATAGAATTGTAGTTCCGACTAATGATTGATACAATGCGTTTTTTCCAGTAGAATGGGCTGCAGTCATTAGAGGACTTGCCATTGCATCTACTGCTGATATCCAAACCATTATTTGAATAAAAGAGACTGAATATTCAGGTACAATTCCTAACCATAGATTTAATATAAAACGACACTGAACAATAATAGGTAAAGAAATAATTAGAATTAAGAAAAAGGACAATCTTGAAGACCAGAACATTAAATGGAACATTTCGTTATGGTTGTTTTGAGCGTAAAGCTTTGTTAGTTGAGGCCGGACTGCAGAATAGAAATTATTTCCCATTTGCATAACAGCTGTATTTACTTGGTTTGCAATAGCTCGTGCTGCATTGACTGCTGGATTAAAGAACATATTTAATAATACATTTAATCCCTGAGTTTTCACTACGCTAGCCATGGATCCAAATATATTCCATCCACTATATATCAGAATTTCTTTATGTAATGAAATATCTTTATAAAGTTTATATTTGCATTCTGAGTATTTAGTAATGCAATATATACTGTTTAATGTAGTTACAAACAATTGGACTAGAAAAAGTAAAATTCCATATGTTGGTAAGTTGTCGTATGGAAATATTGGCAATAAAAAAACAATTCCTAATTTAAGTAAAACATCGGCAATGCTGATATATGCAAAAATAGACATTTTTTCATGAGCTATTATCATCGCATTAAAAGGATTAGAAAGCATTGATGCTATCATTGTAAATATTGTATATTGATAAACCCAGTTTGCTGCCGTTAATCGTTCTTGGGGAATAACTAAATGCGTATTTAAGAACCATAAACCAAGTGATTCTGCTAAAAGAAAAAAAATCAAACACATCAACACATAAATGTTTACAGAAATGCAGAATGTTTTTCTTAACAATTCGGGATTTCCTCGGCCGATTTCATAACTATAATAGCGTTGTATTGAAGATGTCATAGCCCCATTCAATATTGACATCATCGCCACAACGCCTCCAACAACATTATAAATGCCATAATCGACAACACCTAGCATTTGTAAAACAATACGGCTTGTGTATAGCGACAATAGTATCACAAAAAACATTCTTATATAAAGGATAAGAGAGTTTTTTAAAATGCGTTTGTTGTTCGTTTTTAGCATGTTTTGGCAATAATTATGGGCGCTTGCGGAATTGAGAACTAATCTATGAAGTGCACTAATAATAACGCAAGTAAACGCTTGCTGTATTTTACGGGTTGTTTTTTTAAAGATTTAATGATGTTTGATAGCGTTATTTTAGATAAAATCCTTACGTGAGGATGATATATGATGCAGTCTGAGTTTCGAGTGCATGTGTTGGGTCCAAATAAATAGGTTGGGAAAAAATTATTTTGCCAATAAACAAACATTAGACTGAATTGGTCTCTATTTGTATAGGAAAGATATTCGTCCCACCATGAATCGGAAATTTTTTTTACAAGTTCGTTATTGTGATCTCTAAATATGATGTTGTTTTCAAGTAAACCAAAGTGCTTAGGAAAGCCGGATTGCTTCAAATGTTGATATTGTTTTTTGGCATCTCTGTAGCTGACGACCGCTAATTTTAGGGCGTATTTTATTTCATCATAAACGCAATCAATTGGCGGTAAAGTATGTGGAACTTGAGATATTAAAGAGTTGTTTGCTATTTGTTTTTCTATTGCAGCGTAAAAAGCTTCTGTTTTTATTTGTAAGTTGCTGTCGATCCAAACGCTATAGTCATAATCTTTTAAGACTTTATGAGGCTGAATTTTTACATATCTTGAAAGGCGTGTTTTGGAATCGCTGCTATAGGGTATTTTTTTTATAGTCCATACGCCAATTTTATCAGTATCAAAATCGTTTGAATAGCAAATGTAATCATAAGAATAGTCAATGACCAAAGGTTGTTTCAATACATCGTATGCGCCAACAAGGCTTGTATAGATGACTTTTTTCATTATGATAAATCGATCCTATTTGATAATTCGCTTACTTGTGGTATGTGAAATTTAGAATCTTTTTGCCCATGACGTTTTTTTTAGAGTCCTTTATACCTTGAATAAACGCGTCTGCGATATCTTTTTTCCCGGATATTAGCATTCGAAGAGCCCAAATATAACGTGTGATTAGCGAAAATAGATATGCGGATGGCTTGAAGAAATCTTTGTGCGTTTTCAATAAATATAATCTGTTTCTTGTTACATAATATGACGATAAAAGCGATACTCGGCCACCGCTTGATCTTCCTACTTTATGCCATAATTTGGCTGATGGAATGATCCTTATTTTTATTCCAGATTTTTGCAACCTAATGCTGAATTCTGAGTCTTCGTTGTACATGAAATAATCATCATTTAGCAAACCGACATTTTCCCAAATGCTACGGTGGGCTAAGAAACAACAACCTGTAACGAAATCACAGTAAAAGGTCTTATTATCCTTTTGTTGTTTATAAATGTGATTGACGTTGCCTGTCCAACGGTTTATTTTCCCACCTCCAAACCATAGTGTATTGGGGGCGGAATGATAGTACATGTATGGTACGACTACTGTATTTTTGTCGGCAAATTCTAATAGTGCAGAAAATAAATTATTGTCTATAATGGTGTCGTTGTTTAGGAGTGCTATGTATTCATATCCCTTGCCTAATGCCCATTGAATTCCGACATTGTTCCCCCCTGTAAAACCGAGATTTTGATTTAAATGGATTACTTCTACATTGGGATATTTTTGACTTATTCGAAGTGCTTCGTTATCATTTGAATCGTTGTCGACGACTACTATTTTGAGGGGAATCTTTGAACAATGTAAGCTCTCTATGCACTCGATTGTGTCCGAAATGCCGTTGAAATTTACAAGGATTACAGCAACCTTCATGTTTGTTCCTATCAAATTGCGCTTTTTTTATCAATGATATTGGAATGGATGCTGCAAACAACTATGAGCTCTAACCAAAGGATTGGAAACGACAAATATCCTACGGATGTGCACATTCCAAAGAGTAACACCCAAATACATAATTGCATTTTTATCTGTCTGTTCTTTAAATATTTGTTAATAAAAAATAGCCATGCGACAAAAAGTGAGCATCCACCAGCGCCAATCTGCCCTAAAAGGGTTAACGCTAACCCTGAACCGTTTGAAGCTCCCAATCCGATGCCGCAGCCGGATGTTTCTTTGAAAATTGTTAATCCTGATAACATGATTTTTGAACGTACTTCTGCTGACTTTGAACTCGATTTGTTAATAGTCATATCGAGTACTGTGTCCAATAGATTCAGCTGTTGTGCGGCGAAATAAAATATAGTTCCCATTATAACTATGGCAATGATAAATTTTGCATTGCCTTTTTTTATAAGATAAATTAAAAGTCCGAAAAATAAACAGATATAACCTGTTGATGCAACGGTTAACAATAAACACATGAGAATAATCGTAAGTAAAACTATTTTATTTCGAGTCTTTAAATAAAAAGTATTCCACCAAAAAACGGATAAAAATAGTCCGCAAATAGATGCTTCGATAAAGATGGATGTGAATCTTAGTTTTCCACCAACTGATTGCCATATGGCGTTTAAGTCAAAGGATTCATTGTTGAAGAAAAATGTATTTGGAAACCATCCTCCGAAATTGTCAGCAATGTATTTCCATATTCCAATAATAACGATGAATAAAGTTGATCTTTCTATAAGGTGTCTTGAAAAATTTTGATTAAGGAATTGCTTGTGCTTGATTAATGAGACTAGCCCACCCATATTCAGAATGAGATAAACCCATTGAATACACTGTTTCATCGAAAAATAGTAAGGCACCATTCCTTTGGCTATTGCGGATTCCATGGCTCCGTGCTCGTAAATATATACTTTCCCTTCAAAGAAATATTTTGCGACAAAGGACTGAATAACAATAAAAGCAATGAAAATAATCGACATTATTTGGATGTTCTTGACGTCCTGAGGGACTTCTTTTTTTAGCGTAAGTCCCTTAATAATGAGAAGTACGGGCCCTAACAAATAGGGCATAAAACCCGTGTGGCCTACTGTAATTATTGATGTTGCTTGGAATAGGTACGAAAATGCAAAAATAGAGGCTACAGCTTGATAAGAGCGAAAATATGCGATGATTGCGCAGATTATATAGACTACACCAAAGGGGGTTATTGAAAAACTAATCATTTTTCGAAACCTCTCTAATGATACTTAATATTTTCCCGCCGCTCTGTATCCAAGAGAAACGTGTTGTATTCTTGTGCCCCTGTTCAATCAATTGATTCCTGTGACTGGTGTTTGTAGCTAGATTGCAGATTGCTTTGACAAAATCGTCCGTGTTGAGCGGATTGACTAAATCTGCCGAGTTTTGTAACACTTCTGGTATGGATGCTGCGTTGGATGCTATTACAGGGCATCCGCACGCCTGTGCTTCCAAAACGGGAATTCCAAATCCCTCGTATAAAGAAGGGAAAAGGAATGCGATTGCGTTAGAGTACAGTTTTATCAGTTGTTCGTCTCCGACTCTACCGATAAACTTGATTCCTGGATAGTTGACAAATATATTCAAGTCGATGTTTGAAAAATTTCCATGCTTTAAATCGCCGACAATGAACAACTTTAAGTTGTTTTTTTGCTTTGATAAGGTTTCGAATGCCTTGAGGATTAGAGCGAAGTTCTTGTTTTCCTTTACGGAGGACACTGCCAACAAGTATTTCTCTTTTTTTAGAGCCTCATCGGGCTGTGGTCGAAAGCTTGAGTCGACTGCGTTATAAATAACAGTGATTTTATCTTGTGGAAGACTATAGTAGTCTGTAATTTCTTTTTTTGAAAATTCACTAACCGTAAAAATATGTTTGCTTGTTTTCAGTACAAGAGGCATTGCAATACGGTAAAACCAACGAAATGCTTTTGAATATGTATGCGGATAACGGATATAGGTAATATCGTGTAGCGTTGATATCTTATTCTTGTATAGTATTGGAGCTGTACTGCAAAAATTTAGAAGAAGCGGGCTGCCAATTTTCTTTAAATGGCGGGGCAAATCTAGTTGCTCCCATAAGTGGCCTGTATGGGTCCCTATTTTTATTGCGTTGAGTTCCTCAGCTTCTGCGTTTAATTTAATGTTGTATGGTGCTAAAAAAAGAATATCTTCTTTTTTATAAAGTTTTTGAAGCGCCCTTGAAATTTCGAGGGCAAATCGTTGTACTCCTGTAATAGGCTGTGTTAAAAAACGGGCGTTGACAGCTATCATTTTCCCATTAACCAAGGTTTAATTCTTGCGTGCAAAAAGCCGAGAATCGTTAAACTGATGCATTTGGGGGTGATTTTGTAAAACACTGCGCCAAGTTTTTGGAAAAAATACTTTTGCGGGTTTCGTTCAGGTGCGTCTTTCCAAGGCGATTTTTCCTTGTAGCGTTTCCATTCATCAAAGAAACAGCCCTTCGAATTCTTGAACCAGGGACGGGAGGCGCAAAACAGTGTAACAAAGTGTACGATGGAAGGATCTCTTTTTGCTTCTTCGATCGTTTTGCTTGATGCGCAGGCGCTCGGCTGGCGGTATTCTAGTAAATCATTGAAACTGAATGTTGTAAATATGGACATGCAGTTATAACGAGGATGGACAAGTTTGATTTTCCCGTTAAGTGAAATATTTACGATTCCCTGATCCGCATATGGCACCTTTCCTGAATGTTTTTGAATGATGCTCCTTATTTTTTCATCCATGGAATTGTGCTGCCAAGCTTGATAATCGATTAACATCATACCTGCATTAATGTAAATGTCATTTTCCGCTAGTCCAATGCGAGCTCGGTGTTGTTTGCTTATGCAATCCAATACTCCACAGACGATGTTGCCTTCAAAATCCTGATTATAAAATTGTTCAAGGTTCTTGCGGATTATAGTGTCACAGTCTAGATATAGAAGTCTTTCTAGTTCCAGTGGTAATAACTGGGATAACATTAGACGTGAAAATGTGCTAAGAGATCCTCTTTGTTGGCTGAGACTTGCAAGATTTGACTTGACCTTTTCTATGGACTTATATTTTATTTCTCTTCCGAATGTGAGGGCTAGTTCATCGAGCTTTCTTTTATTTTCGTTGCTGATGTTATCTTCCAAAATATAAACGGTCAGTGAATCAACATCTTTGTTGTTCTCAAAAAGCGAACATATGGAAACACCCATAATTTCCGCAAAATTGTCATCACTGGCGTAAACTACGTTCATCTTATTCCGAATCTCTATTTTGTGTATTGTTCTACAATATAGTAACCGTCGGTCTTTTTGCTACCGAGGTGTTCTGTTTTATAGTCTGCTTTATAGTTTTCTTTATCGTACATTTTGTTGTCTTTGTTCTCGTCGGTTTAACAGCTTACTCTCCCTTTCCGTAATACACGGCGTACCACTCTGCAAACTTTCTTAAACCTTCGCGGAGTGGTGTTGCGGGTTTGAAGCCGAAATCATTCTCCAGGGCGGTCGTGTCGGCGTAGGTCACGGGCACGTCACCGGGCTGCATTGGCACGAGTTCCTTGTGCGCTTCGAAGTCGTAATCGGCGGGGAGCACCTTCGCACGGACGAGTTCCTCTTGGAGGATTGTCACGAAGTCGAGCAGGTTTTCGGGGTGGTTGTTGCCGATGTTGTAGACCTTGTACGGCGGGAGGGGGAGGCCGTCTTCGCCGTTTTGCTTTTCGGGGGCGTGCTGCATCACGCGCACGACGCCTTCGACAATGTCATCGACGAACGTGAAGTCGCGCTTGCACTTGCCGTAGTTGAAAATCTGGATGGTCTTGCCCGCCTTGAGCTTGTTGGTGAAGCCGAAGTAGGCCATGTCCGGGCGGCCGGCGGGGCCGTAGACGGTAAAGAAGCGGAGGCCCGTGCTCGGGATGTTGTAGAGCTTGCTGTAGGCGTGCGCCATGAGCTCGTTGCTCTTCTTGGTGGCGGCGTACAGCGAAACGGGGTTGTCCACTTTGTCGTCTGTGGAGTAGGGAATTTTCTTGTTGCTGCCGTACACGCTGGAGGAGCTCGCGTACACGAGGTGCTCGACCTCAAAGTGGCGGCAGGCTTCCAGGATGTTGTAGAATCCGATGAGGTTGCTCTGGATGTAGGCATCCGGGTTTGTGATGGAATAGCGGACGCCTGCCTGGGCGGCGAGGTTCACGACGACGGCGAAGTGGTACTTCTCGAACAGGTTGTCGATTGCAGCCTTGTCGGCGAGGTTCGCCTTGATAAATGTCCACTTCTTGCCGGTTGATGTCGCGAGGGCCTCGATCTCCTTGAGGCGCTCGTGCTTGATGTTCACGTCATAGTAGTCGGTGATGGAATCGAGCCCGACGAGTTCGGAACAGTTGTAGTCGTTAAGCAACTTCTTGCAGAGGTTGCAACCGATAAATCCTGCCGCACCCGTAACAAGGACGGCTTTCCCATTGAGAATAACGTTTTTATCAAGCATGGCTATACCTTAGCAACCGATGGCGCTGTATTCAAAGCCGGCGTCGGCGAGTTCCTTGGCGTCGTAGATGTTGCGGCCG
>JAEEGG010013248.1_pt1 | contig 17672 bp, 13 predicted proteins | sample 9134161 | NCBI WGS metagenome assembly JAEEGG01 (sample SAMN16246543, study PRJNA631951) | gut metagenome | biome: gut microbiome; feature: rumen; material: CR-attached | host: Bos | place: Iran: Karaj | collected 2018-10 | reverse complement strand
CTACGGGCTCCTTATGCCCCTGACTGCACTCCTTGCGCTCCCTCCTCGCAATTGCCTACAAGGGAGGGGAGTGCCTACGGGTACCTTACGCTCCTGACTGCGCTCCTTGCGCTCCCTCCTCGCAATTGCCTACAAGGGAGGGGAGTGCCTACGGGCTCCTTACCCCTCCCCCTATATCATTGCAGGTTATTTTGCAGTAAACGAGGTGACGCTGGTTGTTCCCTGATGCGTGGAGCCCAGATAGAGGCCGTGCCAGACGGTGGTGGCATCGGTGGGAGCCGTGGTGCTATATTTCACATTATACGACGAGCCTTTCACCATGCCTGTGGCGGTGAAGAGCGCCAGGGTGCTGCTACACGACGCAGGGAAAGAGTATGTCACCAAGTTGTTGCCCGAGGCATCGGCTAGCGTATAATAACGGTTGGCTTGATAGCTGATGGAGCTTGTGACAAAAGCGTAGCCCTGCTTGGCATTTGAAATGGTGTTGCCGCTGCTACCGCCGCCCCAACCGCCACCGCCGCCCTGACTGGCGCCTGCGCTAATGCCTATGCCCGTTCCAGTAATCTGTATGTAGGAATTGTTGTCGCAGTCGAAGCCTTCCTCAGGAGCGCCTTTGGTGGTGTAGGCAAAGACCACGCCATTGCCAATGGTGATGGCTCCTGTAGTGCCTGCGTTGGAGTCGACGGCATCGTTGCCGTTCGACCAGCACACGGTGACACCGCCGTTGAAGAAGATTTTGCCTACCGAATTAATGCAGTCGTCGTAGCACTTGAAATAGTGCTTGCCGCCCTGTATGTCGATGCTAGTCTTCGACTCCAGCCCCTCACCGCCACTCGACTTGGTGTATACGTCAGTCTCTCCGCCGTAGATGGTCACGGCGCAGATGGCCTTGATGGCCTTTGCCGACGATGAGCTATAGGTGGCTCCCGTCTGCGAGATGGTCAGCGTGGGGCCAGTGCCGTCACTCTTTCCCTGCGTATACGTCCCCGTGACATTTGTCCAAGTACTGCCGCCGCCACCGCCGCCGCCAGGACCACCGCCGCCAGGCCTCCAACCGCCGCCACCGCCGCCGCTGCTCGACTGTGTGCCGTCGCCACAGCGTATGGCCTTCGAGGCATTACCACTCATGTTGATGGTGATGGTGCCGCCATTGAGGGCCATGTGGAGGGCTTTCAGTCCCTTGGCACCCTTCACGTCGCTGCTGATGGTGGTAGGAGCGCCGCTGTTGTTGATGGTCAGTGTGCCGTCGTTGGTGGTGATGGTCTCATCGGCAGAGATGCCACGTCCGGCAGCGCCAGTCACATTGATGTCTATGGTTCCGCCGTTCACTGCGACGTTAGTGCCTTTGACGCCAGCCGTAAACGAGGGGTCAGTGCTGTCGCTGGTATCCACCTTGCCGCTGGCCGTCAGCGAGAGCGCGCCGCCGTCGATGCGTGCCAATCCCTCAGCCTTCAGGCACTTGCCGCCAGCAGCCGCAGCAGGTATGGTGACGGTCAGCGTGCCGCCCTCCACATAGATATTGCCCGAGTTCTCCTCTTCGTGTCCTTCAGTCTCGGCTGTTGTGGCGTCGTCTGTCTCCAAGTCTGTCTGTATGCCGTCATCGCCCACGCCCAGGATAGTCACACTGCCGCTCTTCATCAGGAAATACTTGTTGCACGATATGCCATCCTTCACAGCCGAGGGGATGCTCAGCGTGAGGTTCTTCACTTCTATGTAGTCGCCGCTCTTGATGGCATGTGCCGTGTTGCCCGTAACTGTCAGCGTGCCGTTGCCTTGCAGTTGCAGCTGTCCCTTGCTGTAGAAGCATGCCTTCTGCTGTCCGTTGGCTCCGTCAGCGAGCACGTTCTCCGTGTCTTTCTTCACACTGACCTGTATACGCTTCTTGTTGCTGATATTGATGGCAGTTCCTGTAGGGTTGGCCAGCGTAAGACCTGCCAGCGACAGCGTGCACTTGTAACTGCCGTTCAGCGTCAGCGAGCCGTCGTCTGTCGAGCCGCTCAGCACGTAGGTTATCTCGTCGCCGTCAACATCGGCTGTATTGGTCTGGTTGATGGTGACGTGGGCACCGCTAACGGTAGCGTCAACATATTGTGCCACGTTGCCGGCAATGGTCACTGTGGCCGACGCTCCGTTGTAAGCCACGCTCACGGTATTGTCTTTCACGCTGGTGCCGCCGAAGGTCATTGCGTCAATGTCGGTCAGTGCGAACGTCTTGCCCATGATGGTCACCGTCTTGCCCTCAGCGTATGTCATCTCGCCAGTGCGTGAGGCAGCAAACTGGTAGGTTACGTTGCCCTGCTTTACGTTTATTCTCTGTCCCATAACTGACAACGCCAGCAGGAAAACTGTCAGAAGTACGAGTGTCTTCTTCATTTGTTCACAATAGTAGTTTTGTTTGTTTTAGCAGATAAGATGGCTGCAAAGGTACGAATAAGCGAGCGAAAAACAAAAGAAAAACAGTGTTTTTCTTTTGTTTTTCCGAGTAATGAATTAGGCAACACCTAAAATGAAGCCCCGAATAACAACATTTTTTTATATGGAAGCAAAAGTACTTTCGGCGTCAGCCAGAGGTACGAATAAGCGAGCGAAAAACAAAAGAAAAACAGTTTTTTCTTTTGTTTTTCCGAGCAAAAGTACTTTCGGCGTCAGCCAGAGGTAATGACAAAACTTGAAATGGACAAATAATTTCAGCCAAAACTACATTTTTTTGCTTTTCGTCGCAAGTTCTTTGCCGTATCGGAAAAAAGTAGTAACTTTGCAGCCAGCTTTTCGCATAACGAACGTATACTGCAGAATGATGAAGAATAACGACCGACCACTGATACTGATATCAAACGACGACGGCTACCAGGCCAAAGGCATACGTCGACTCATAGAGTTTGTGCGCCCCTTGGGCGACGTCATAGTGTGTGCACCCGACGGGCCTCGCTCCGGTTTCTCCTGCGCGTTCTCGGCCACCACGCCGCTGCTGCTCACCTTGCGCGAGGAGCAGGAAGGGCTGCAGGTGTGGTCGAGCAACGGCACACCCGTTGACTGTGTGAAACTGGCCCTCTCAGAACTGGTGCCGCGGAAGCCCGACCTGGTGCTCGGCGGCATCAACCACGGCGACAACGGCTCAGTGAACACCCACTACAGCGGCACCATGGGAGTGGTCATGGAGGGATGCATGAAATACATACCCAGCATAGCCTACTCGCTGTGCGACTACCACGCCGATGCCGACTTCGAACCGCTTCGCCCCTACATAGAGCGCTTCACGCGTAAGGTGCTCGACGAGGGACTGCCCAAGGGCGTGTGCCTGAACGTGAACTTCCCCAAGATGCCGCTCTCAGCCATCAATGCTCAGCCTGCCTACAAGGGTGTGCGCATGTGCCGCATGGCTTACGGCACGTGGGGGAGCGAGGTGACGCGATGCCACCACCCGCGAGGCTACGACTACTACTGGATGGTGGGGCACTACCAGAACGACGAGCCCGAGGCCGAGGATACCGACAACTGGGCCTTAGCCCACGGCTACATCGCCATTACGCCCACCCACATGGATGTCACCGCCTACGACTACATGAAGCATGCCCATTTTGAGTAAAAACAAACAGACATGAAAAACCACAAAACACTTTGCCTGCATTGGTGCTGCGCATTGGCCACAGCATGGTGCATCACAATGACCGCCGGTGCACAGACCTTCGACGACGACTTTGCCGACCTGACGCTGCGGCTCGACTATGTGCTGGCGGGCAACAGCCATGAGCAGCACATCTACTTCAGCGAGGCAAGGCAGACATCAGTCTGGGCAGGACGCAGGGCCAGGCTCACTGATATGCCCCTGCGCGGCAACGGCCAGATAACGTTGAGCGACCACGCCACGGGCCGCCCCCTCTACGTGCATACGTTCTCCACGCTGTTTCAAGAGTGGCAGGCCACTGAGGAGGCCACCCGCATAGACAAGGCCTTCCAAACCAGCTTCAACGTGCCTATGCCCAAACGACCCGTCGACGTGACGGTGACGCTGACCGACTTCCACGCCAAGGTGACGGGACGCCTGCAGCACACCCTCGACCCATCTGACATCCTCATCCGCCAAACCATGAAGCCCCAGGTGCCTTTCCACTATGTGTGGAAGGGAAAGACGCTGCCCAACGGCCAGCCTGACACAGGCCAGTGCATAGACCTAGCCATAGTGGCCGAGGGCTACACCCACCAGCAGATGGGCAAGTTCTATACCGACTGCCAGCGCGTGGCCGATGCACTGTTTGCCCACGAGCCCTTCACGTCGATGAAGCAGCGCTTCAACATTGTGGCAGTAGCAGCCGAGTCGGATGAGAGCGGACCCTCCATACCCCATCAGGGCATCTGGCGACAGACGCCAACGGGCACCCACTACGACACCTTCTACACCGAGCGATACCTCATGACGCAGGACATGCACCGCATATACGACGTGCTGGCGGGCATCCCCTTCGAACACATCATCGTCCTGGTGAACAGCGACATCTACGGCGGGGGCGGCATCTACAACCAGCTTACCGTCACCACCAGCGACCACGCCACATTCAGTCAGGTGCTGGTACACGAGTTTGGCCATGCCTACGGCGGACTGGGCGATGAGTATTTCTACGATGACGGATACGAGAACATGTATCCCGCAGACACTGAGCCGTGGGAGCCTAACCTCACTACGCTCAAGGACTTTGCCTCGAAGTGGGCCGACATGTTGCCAAAGGGTACGCCCGTGCCCACCCCTCCTGCCAAGATTCCCAACTACAAGGACGCGAAAACCGATGCCGAGCGCCAACAGCTGAATGCCGCCACACAGCGCATTGGCGTGTTTGAGGGGGGCGGCTACCAGTCGAAGGGTGTCTACCGTCCTGCCCAGGAATGCAGAATGAAGATTAATGAGGTGGCGCTCTTCTGCCCCGTCTGCTCACGAGCCCTCACCCGCATTACCGATTTCTACACCAGCACTCAGCCGTAGAATCAGCGAAAGCCGAAAGCCGAGAGGTGAACAGCACTGTGGTCGGCGGTTTTCCCGCCGACCACAGCCCGAATTGCTTACTCAGCTTTCAGCTCTATCAGTTTTCTATTCTCCTCAGTCTTTTCGGCGTATAGCTCATTTTGCAGGCTAAAAAGCCTTGATTTGCCAAAATCCTTTATTGCGTATTCTCTGTTTAACATAAACATTCCAAGAGATTTAGCAATGCCAAAGAAAACCAAAATGTCAGAAATATTCATAACTGAAGGTAGCTTGGTTTCTAAAAACACCAGCGTATATCGAGCTTTGAGAGAGGTTTTAGCCTGCAAAATGAGCTATAGGTCGTCTTTTCAGCTCGTGCTGCGGAGCCATGACGTTGTGCACCTGCTCTGTGTAGGCGGGCAGCTTAGCTGTGGCAGTGCAGCGCAGGTCGCGACTATTGGCACCAATGCTAAAGGTGTAGATGCCGGCATCAGCCACCCACTGACTACCCGCTTCGTCGAAGCTGGCCAACAGTCGCACGGGCACCTCCATCCTCAGTGTCTGGCTCTCACCGGGCTTCAGCTCACGTGTTTTAGCAAAGGCCTTCAGCTCGTGCACAGGCTTCTCTATGCTGCCCTTGGGCGCTGACACGTAGACCTGTGCCACCTCTTTTCCGCTAAGGGCACCAGTGTTCTTCACCGTTATCTCGAGCGCCACGTAATCGCCGTTCACCACAGCCTTCGGCTTGGAGAACTCGAAGGTGGTGTAGCTCAGGCCGTAGCCAAAGGGATAAGCCACCGGCTTCTGGAAGGTGTCGAAGTAGCGGTAGCCCACGTAGATGTCTTCCTCGTGGTTCACATAGTCCACAAAGGGTATGGACATGCCCCACGACTCCATGGAGGTGTAGGTGTACATGTCGTAGCCGGTGGGGAAATTCTTCGTCGAGGGATGGTCGGTAGCAGCTATGGGCCACGTCATCGTGAGATGTCCGCTGGGGTTGGCCTTACCCGTGAGCACATCGGCCACGCTATTGCCGCCCTCCATGCCGGGCTGCCAGGCCACGAGTATGGCATCGGCGCGGTCGCGCCAGGAGGCCGTCTCCATGACTGAGCCGCTGTTGATGATGACGATGACGGGCTTTCCAGATGCGTGGAACTGGTCGCTGACGCGGAATATCATATCGCGCTCTATGTCAGAGAGGTTGAACTCGCCCTCTATCTGGCGATCCATACCCTCGCCAGCCTGTCGGCCGATGGTGATGATGGCGGCATCAGCCTCGCCCACCTCATGCTGCACGCAGCGCTCGCTTATCTCTATCTCGTCGAGCTTCGGCTGCCCCTGGTCGAGGAACCACATGGCGGGGTTCTTGTCGGCCTTCAGCTTGGCGCGGGCATACTTCACATAGTTCTGGTATATCTCGGTGAGCAGCGGCGTGGTGCCTACGCCCACGTTCTTCAGCCCCTGCACCATGTCTACCACGTAGGGCACGTTCACACAGCCGGAGCCGAGACCGCCGGAGAAGAAGTCGTAGCTGTTAACGCCGAAGAGGGCTACCGTCTTCAGTTCCTTCATAGGCAGCACGGGCACAGCCTGCGGTGCATTCGGCTTTGTGAATGGCGCATTCTTCAGCAGCACCATGCCCTCGGCAGCACTCTGCCGTGTAATGGCGGCATGCGCCTTGAGGTCGGGCTTGTTGCTGAACTTATAGCCCTTGAAGCGCGGCGTCTTCACGATGTACTCCAGCATGCGGCGCACGTTGCGGTCCACATCCTTTATGTCCAGCCGCCCGTCGTTCACGGCCTTCACGATATCGTCCACCTGAGCGGGAAAGCCTGGCATCATCAGCTCGTTGCCAGCCTTCACCTCCTGCTCTGTGGGCAGTTTTTCGCGTTTGCCTATCCAGTCGGTCTCCACGATGCCCTTGTATCCCCATTCGTCACGCAGTATGGTGGTGAGCATGTCGCGGTTGCCCTGCGCATACACCCCATTGATAATATTGTACGACGACATGATGGTCCAAGGCTGAGCCTCGCGCACCATCAGCTCGAAGCCGCGCAGATACAATTCTCGTAGTGCGCGCTGGCTCACGCGTTCATCCACACGTGTACGGTCGCTCTCCTGCGAGTTCACGGCAAAGTGCTTCGGGCTCGTGCCCACGCCTTTGCTCTGCACGCCCTGCACCATAGCGGTGCCTATGAGTCCTGTCACCACGGGGTCTTCTGAGTAGTATTCAAAGTTGCGTCCGCACAGCGGGTTGCGGTGTAGGTTCATGCCCGGCCCCAGTATGACGTCGCAGCCATACTCCAGCGTCTCGTCGCCTATGGCTTCGCCCACCTGCCGCACAAGCTCCGTATTCCACGTAGAGGCCAGACAGGTGCCCACAGGAAATCCCGTGGCATAATAGGTGTTGGGGTCGCCCTCGCGCTGTCCGTCTATGTGCACGCCCGCAGGACCGTCGGCCATCACGGTGGCAGGTATGCCCAGCCGCTCTATGGCAACGGTGATGCCTGCTGCACCCGCCACCAGCTTCTTCTGGTGACCCATCATGGCGCCGCTACCCTCAAAGTGCTGATGGCCGCCGCCTACTAACAACTGTGCTTTCTCTTGGAGCGTCATGGCGCTCACCACCTCGTCGATGTTTGTCTCTGTGAGCTGCGGTGCTGCCTGCTGGGCCGTTGCCGTCAGACTCAATGCTGATGCCATCATAGTAGCAAGGATTGTTTTATATCTCATACTGTGTTTTTGTTATGTTGTGTCTGTATAGCGTGGCGCACCACAAGACTGGCAAGCATAAAGCCGAAGACGGCAGTGACGTGAGCCACCGTGCCGTTGGGCCGTCGCTGCCCAGGCTCCTCTGTGCTTTCAGCGAGCGGACTGCAGGATACTACACCCCTGTTGGCGGGCTGCTCGTCGGAATAGACGCACTGGAACTTGCGCTGCGGGAACTGCTCCTGCCGCTTGAACCACTTGCGAAGACAACGCGCCAGGGGGTCGCCCTGCACCTTCCAGAACTCTGCTATGCGAATGCGGCAGGGGTCGAGCTTCAGCGCTGCCCCCATCGACGAGAAGAGGACGGCATTGCTCTGGCACGCCTGCAAGATGAGCAAGGCCTTGTCGCGAAGCGAATCAATGGCGTCTATCACATAGTCGTAGTCGCTGAGCGCAAAGTCATGTGCCGTCGCCTCTGTGAATAGCTCATGGCGCGCCGTTATGTTGGTGCCGGGACTGATGGCGAGCAGCCGCTCGCGCAGCACCTCCACCTTCGGACGCCCCACGGTGAGCGTTGTAGCCATGAGCTGGCGGTTGATGTTCGAAGCGCACACGCAGTCGCCATCGACCATCGTCAGCTGGCCAATGCCACTGCGCACCAAGCTCTCAGCACACCAAGACCCCACGCCGCCCACGCCGAATATGATGACGCGCTTGGCTGCCAGGCTTTCCATGGCCTGACTGCCCAGCAGTAGTTCCGTACGACTTAGCATTTCGTTCATAGGCTGCAAAGATAAGCAGTTTTTCCCAACCTGCAAAGAAAACATCCTAAAAAATTTTGCTTTTCGCTCGCTTATTCGTACCTCTGGCTAACGCCGAAAGTACTTTCGCTTCCATATAAAAAAATGTTGTTATTCGGGGCTTCATTTTAGGTGTTGCCTAATTCATTACTCGGAAAAACAAAAGAAAAAACTGTTTTTCTTTTGCTTTTCGCTCGCTTATTCGTACCTCTGGCTGGCGCCGAAGGTACTCCCGCTCGGAAAAGCAAAAGAAAAATCCAATTTTCTTTTGCTTTTCGCTCGCTTATTCGTACCTTTGCAGAAAAATTGAATTGAACCGTGTACATAGCCAACGAACTGAGAAAGAAAAACATTGCAGAATACCTGCTGTACATGTGGCAGGTGGAAGACACTATCAGAGCCTTCGGATGCTCGCTGTCGCGCATTCGCAGGGAGTATTTGGAGCGCTTTGACTATAGCGACGAACAAAAGGAAGAGGTGACCGACTGGTACGGCAACCTCATACGTATGATGAACGAGGAGGGATGCCGAGAGAGCGGACACCTGCAAATCAACAAGACCACCCTGCAGCTGCTCAGCGAGCTACACGCACAGCTGCTGCAGGAGCCAAAGTTCGCCTTCTACAACACCGCCTACTATAAAGTGCTGCCCTTCATCGTGGAGCTGCGCAACCGCGGAGCCAACAAGGAGGAGGGCGAGATAGAGACCTGTCTCAACCTGCTCTACGGAGTGATGATGCTCAGGCTGCAGAAACGCGACATTAGCCCCAGCACAGAGCACGCCGTCAAAGAGGTGAGCACCTTCATTGGCATGCTGACCGACTACTACCACAAGGACAAGGAGGAAGGCATCTTCTAAAAACGGCACTCCAATCAATAACGAGAAAAAAGCAAACAGCAAGCACTATGAACATACTGATTACCGGCTGTAACGGCCAACTGGGCAACGAGATGCAGTTGCTTGAAAAGACGCACGCCACGCACCAATACTTCAACACCGACGTGGCCGAACTCGACATCACCAACAAGGAGGCCATCGATGCCTTCGTCAATGAACACAACATAGACGGCATAGTGAACTGCGCCGCCTACACCGCCGTAGACAAGGCCGAGGACAACGCGCAAACGGCACGCCTGCTCAACGCCACAGCCCCAGGCTATCTGGCAGCAGCCATAGAGCAGCGCGGCGGATGGTTCATACAGATATCTACCGACTACGTGTTCGACGGCACCAACCACACGCCCTACACACCCGACGAGCCCACCTGCCCCAACAGCGTATACGGCAGCACCAAGCTCGACGGCGAGCGGGCCGCCATGCAGGCCTGCAGCCAAACCATGATCATACGCACAGCATGGCTCTACTCCACCTTCGGCGCCAACTTTGTGAAGACCATGCTGCGACTGGGACGCGAGAAGCAGCAGCTGGGCGTCATCTTCGACCAGATAGGCACGCCCACCTACGCCCGCGACCTCGCCGTAGCCATTTTTGCCGCCATAGAGCAGGGCGTGAAGCCAGGCATCTACCACTTCACCAACGAGGGTGTGTGCTCGTGGTACGACTTCACCAAGGCCATACACCGCATAGCCGGCATCACCACCTGCCACGTGATGCCGCTACACACGGTAGAGTATCCTACGCCTGCCAGCCGCCCCCACTACAGCGTGCTCGACAAGACCAAGATAAAGCAGGCGTACCACCTGGAGATACCCTACTGGGAAGACTCGCTGCGCGAGTGCATAGCCGGTTTAGTGTAGAGAATCAAAGTATTACATATAATGAATGAAACAATGAAACGACATTTCATGCTCTTTGCAATGACCCTCGCCGCAGCAGGCGCCTGGGCGTGCACAAACTTCATCGTGGGAAAGAAAGCCTCTACCGACGGCTCCGTCATCTGCTCGTATTCAGCCGACAGCTACGGCATGTTCCAGGGACTGGTGCACCGCCCTGCCGCCAAGTACCCCAAAGGCACGATGCTGAAAATCTTCGACTGGGACACCAACAAGTATCATGGCGAGATAGCACAGGCCGAAGAAACCTACAACGTTATAGGCAACATCAACGAATGGCAGGTGACCATAGGCGAGACCACCTTCGGCGGACGCGAAGAGATGGTCGACACAACGGGCATCATAGACTACGGCTCGCTGATATACATAGCCCTACAGCGTTCGAAGACGGCACGCGAGGCCATAGACGTGATGACCACGCTGGTGGAGCAGTATGGCTACAACAGCGAGGGCGAGACCTTCACCATCTGCGACCCCAACGAGGCATGGATTATGGAGATGATGGGTGCCTGGGTGCCCGACTCCATCAAGGCAACGCTGAAGCCCTCCGCCCGCAAGCAGCTGGGGCGCACCGTATGGGTGGCCCTGCGCATACCCGACGACATGATATGCGGGCACGCCAACCAGAGCCGCATCACCCGCTTCGACCAGAAAGGCAAGAAGGCCAATGGCCAGTGGGCAATGGTCAATGCAACGGGCGACGTGCGCTTCTCGAAAAACGTAGTGAGCTATGCACGCATCATGGGCTGGTTTACGGGCAAGGACGAGGACTTCTCGTACAATGCCGCCTACGCAGCACCCGACTTCAGCGGCCGCCGCATCTGCGATGCCCGCGTGTGGAGCTTCTTCAACCGCTATGCCGAGGGCATGGACAAGTATGTGGCGTGGGCCGAGGGCCGCGACGTCAACGCTGAGCCACTGCCCCTGTGGGTGAAGCCCGCACGGCCGCTCGGCGTGGCCGACGTGGAGGCCGCCATGCGCGACCACTTCGAGGGGACGCCCTTCAGCTTAGAAGACATTGGCGGCGGCATCTGGGAGATGCCCTACCGCCCCACTCCGCTCTACTTCGAGGTGGACGGCAAGAAATACTTCAACGAGCGCCCCGTCTCCACCCAGCAGGCAGGCTTCGTATACGTCAGCCAGATGCGCTCGTGGCTGCCGCGCCAGGTGGGCGGATGCTTCTGGTTTGCCAACGACGACGGCAACATGGCTCCCTTCACCCCAGTGTACTGCTGCGCCACGGCATCGCCGCGACCCTACAGCACGCCAGGCGCCGACGACCTCACCTTCTCAATGGACAACGCCTTCTGGGTGCAGAACTGGGTGAGCAACATGGTCTATCCACGTTACTCCATGATGTTCGGCAGCCTAGAGGCCGTGCGCGACTCGCTCGACCAGAGCTACTTCAAGCTGCAGAAAGAGGTGGAGGACAAGGCCCTGACACTTGGCGAGGCAGAGCGCACCGCCTTTCTCACCGCCTACACCGCCGAGAAAGCCGAGCAGATGCTGCAGCGCTGGCAGCAGCTGGCCTTCTACCTCATAGTGAAGTACAACGACATGACGTCGAAGCCTGAAGACGGCGACGGCCACTTCCTGCGCACTGCCGACGGACTGGGAGCCACAGTGAAGCGCCCCGGATACCCCCAGCGCTACGCCCGAGAGCTGGTGAAGCAGACAGGCAGCCGCTATGAACGGGAGTAAGGTATAGCAGCAGTACAAGGAAATGAACATTGCACAGAGAAACTTCTTCCGACTGCTGCGGACGGGAGTCTTCGGGCAGAGCGAGCAGATAGAGCCCCTGTCGGCATGGAAATGGCGCAGGCTCCTGGCGTGGGCAAGGGCACTGCACACGGTGTCGCTGGCACACGACGGCATAGAGGCCTGCCAAGACCAGTTCTTCATGCGCATGCCCGACGACCTGGCCAGCGAATGGCGCGAAGCCACACTGCAGGAAGAGCAGCACAACGCGCAGGCCACCGAAGCCATGTGCGAGCTGATGCTCACCCTGGGCACGCTGCAGATGCGCCCCATACTGATGGAACCCTGGCCCACGTCGGCGCTCTATCCACACCCGCTCCACCGCCAGGCCGAGGCAGTGAGCATATACTTCCCCTTCGAAACACAGGGGCAGAAGGCCGACGAATGGGGAAAGGCCTCCGACGAGAATGCCGACGACACACACCGCCACCGGCTCTACTACCAATGGAAAGGACTCAGCGTGGAGCACCGCCACCGCATGCAGCAGCTGAACAGCCACTTCACCAACGCCACACTACAGAAAATCATTGAGCAGGAGTGGCTCGACGGCGGCACCAACCATGTGGTGATAAACGGGCAGCGCATAGAAACCGTGGCCCCCACGCTCTACCTGCTCATGTCGCTGCTCAGCATAGTGAAGACCACCATTCGCAGCGGTATTAAGCTGAGGCAGATAATAGATGTGGGCATACTGCTGCGCCAGCAAGGCCACCGTGTGGACTTTGTGAAGCTGCAGACGTGGACGGAGCAACTGCGCATAGGGCGCATGGCACAGCTCACGGGCGAGGTGCTGGTGGGCCTGTTGGGCTTTACCCACGACGAGGTGCCCTTCATGCAGCCCAACGCCCACATCGATGCCGACGCGCTGGCCAACAGCATGCTGCCTTCTGACGAAAAGAAAGGAAAGACGAAGTTCCGCTATTTCTCGCCCGGCGAGAGCCTGGCCAGCGCCGTAGCCTCCTTCACCCACACCCTGGGCAACGTGAAGGAATAGGCCAGCGGGCACCCTAAACGACCAATGACCAATGACGAACGACAAATGGTTGCCACGGGTAGGTAGTATCTACAGCGCTGTGCTGCGGATATCCTTCTTGGTCGTCATTTGCCATTTATCGGTTATGCGTGCAGCGGCGCAAGACTCGCTGCTGCAGGAAAAGGTGTTCGGCTATGCCAGCAAGTACGGCCATCAGATGGACGGCTTTCAGAGCAATGTGTACGTGAAGCACCTCTACCAGACACACCGCCGGAACTTCACCCTGTGGTGCGTGCCCACTATGTATGCCATAGCGCGGGGGCAGCGCGCCTTCGTGAGCGAGCAGTACAGCCGCCTCACCTTCCAGGAAGACGGCAGCTACGACAACCGCCGGCAGGTGTACTACACCACCATTCCACACAACCGCCGCACCATGCCCACGCTGCTCGAGTTCGTCACTCCCAGCCTCTATGGAGAGACACTCTACGGCGACCACATCCTCTCGCCTTTCCACCGAACCAACCGCGTCTTCTACCGCTACTCCTCGGCAGTCATCAACGAGCACTTGGGCCGACTGTACTTCCGACCGCGCTACGTCAGAAACACACAGCTAGTGGGCGGGCAGGCCACCATCGACCGCCATACAGGCCGCATCATCGATGCAGAGATGACGGGCGAGTTTGACATGATGCACTTCCAGACACTCACCATGCAGGGCGGCAGCGGCGCACGATCGCTCATGCCCATGTTCTGCCAGACAAAGGTGAGCTTCAAGTTCCTGGGCAACCACATCACATCGGCCTTCGAGGGGGTGTACGACTGCCCCATCACCCTACCCGACAGCGTCAACGTGAAGGGCGACCGACAGCTCATAGACTCGCTACGCCCCTACAGCCTGTCGCCCGACGAGCAGGCCATCTACGACCGCCGCGACTCGCTGCGCGCACGACGCGCCGCCCCCGTCGACACCACCGCCACCGACTCGCTCACGCAGACACCGAAGAAACGAAAGCGCAACTACCTGAAGGAGATAGGATGGGACCTGGTGGGCGAGAACCTGCTGCGAAGCCTGCGCACCAGCTCAGAGGCGGGCTATGTACGACTATCGCCGCTCATCAACCCACAGTACATCAGCTACAGCCAGCGCAAGGGACTCTCCTACCGCTTCAAACTGGGCGCACTCTACAACCTGAACAGCGAGAGCTCGCTCGAGATGAACACCCGCCTCGGCTACAACTTCAAGCAGCGGAAGTTCTACTTCAGAGTGCCACTGCGACTCAACTACAACTACCGCAACCGCGATGCACATGCAGAGATAACATGGGCCAACGGCAACCGCATATACAACTCTACCGTAGTGGACGAGCTGCTGCGCAATGGTAAGCTTAACGCTAACGTTAACGGTGATGCGCCCGACCCCATTGACGACATGAAGCTCGACCAGTTCGACGACATGAACCTGCACTTGCTCAACTACCTGCCGCTGAACAGCCGCCTGGCCATAGAGGTCGGTGCCGTGTATCACCACCGACAGGCAGTCAACAAACAGGGCATGAGCTCGATGGGCATGCCCACACACTACCGCAGCTTGGCACCAACGCTGAGCATCAAGACACGCCCCTGGCGCAAAGGCCCGCTCTTCACCATCGACTATGAGCGCGGACTGCCCGGGCGCCACTTCGACCTCGCCTACGAGCGGTGGGAGATAGACGCCTCGCTGAAGCACCGCATGCCACGACTGCAAACCCTGAACCTGCGGGCAGGAACCGGCTTCTACACCAAGCGCGACAAGAACTACTTCATGGACTACTCCAACTTCCGCGACGAGAACCTGCCCGAAGGATGGGACGATGACTGGTCGGGCAACTTCCAGCTGCTCCGCTCGGCCGACTACAACCAGAGCGACTACTACATACGCGGCAACGTATCGTTCGATTCGCCACTGCTCGCCGCCTCATTCGTGCCCATCGTGGGCCGCTACGTGGAGCGCGAGCGCATCTACCTGAGCAGTCTCTCCATAGCCAACACCCGCCTGTACAGCGAGCTGGGCTACGGCTTCACCTGCCGCTACTTCTCCGTAGGCTTCTTCGCCTCGTTTCTCAGCACACACTTCCAGGAGTCAGGAGCCAAGTTCACCTTCGAGCTCTTCCGCAGATGGTAAGCGCACAAGGCAACAACCCACTAAAGCTGTGGCCACCTCTTGCGCTCATTGTATCACGCGCGTGACTGCATGGTGATTGCCCCACTTGCACCGTTCTCAAATAGGTGAAATTCGGAAAAACTATTTGTAATTCAAGTTTCGCAAGTTCTTCATAGCCGATGCCATAGGCATCAGACATTGGTAGCCAGCCATTTCAATGGCTGGGGCTGTGTAGCAGGCGTGCCGTAGGTACGCGACAAGGGTCGGATGCTGTAGCGTACCTAAAGGCACGCTTTTCTACCGTCCCTTTATACCAGCCATTGAAATGGCTGGCTACCACTGTCATGCCCCTACAGGGCTAGCTGCGCACAGTTTTCATTGCTTGCGAAACTTGATTTTGTAATTTTGCAACTCCAGCAGTTTTACGGGGGTTTTGAGAGATTTTGCCCTAAAAAACACTGCTTAGACACCTGCTGACCTGCAGGTGTAGCAGGGTGTCTAAGGGGTGTATTTCAGGGGAATTCTGCGCTAACTCGCTGATAATCGGCGTAATTACAAAGTTACAAAGTTACAAACGCAAAAAGCCCCTCTACACGTACATTATTAATTATTATTTATTAAATATGTATATTAATATTATTATATAATATCTCGAAAAACAATTTGTAACTTTGTAACTTTGTAACTCCAGCGGTTTTAAAGGGGTTTTCAGAGATTTACACCCCAAATACACCCCTTAGACACCTTGCTTTTGCACACATGCAGGGAGAGTGTGCAAAAACTCAAAGTAACTGCGCAGCATCAACAATTCTTTCAGTTGTTCAAGTTTCGCAAGCACAGCCGATGCCGTAGGCATCAGACATGCCCCTACGGGGCTGGCTGCGCACAGTTATCATAGCTTGAAACTTGAATTAACTTCAATTTGAGAGCCCTTTACTCTGTGCGGGAGTGATGGCGAACGTAGGCACCCTGCGCTTCTAACTGCGCTCCTGGCTACACTCCCTGCTCTCCAGACTGAACTCCCTCACTCAGGGGCTGAGGTAGCCCGTAGGCACTCCCTGCGCTCCTAAACGGTCCTATATTCAAGACGTCCATACGCCCTGCACACTCCCTATAAAGTGTGCAGTTTATTTTTGTGTTTTTCCTTTGCTTTTCGCTCGCTTATTCGTACCTTTGCAGAGGGAATATAACTCAAATTATTCTGCAAATTTATGGAAGTAAAAAATTATACAGCTGTCAAGCACGATGCGTTACGCATACTCGCCAAAGTGCTCAACGCCCTCTGCAAGGATTGTTTTGCCGAGGTAGGCGCCCCTATTTTGGGAGATATAGACATTCACTTATCCGAAGCAGAAACTGACAATTTAGTAAAGAATAATCAAACAAACACACCGTCAATCACCCACAGAACAGATATTTTTGCCACAATAGTAGAGAACATCATAAACAGCCGTTACAGCCATGACAACGCCCACCGCCACACCACAAACCCCTTCTGCCGCCACGACGCTTCGTCAGGCCGCCTTGGATGTAGTGCGCGAGATGTGCGACTTCGAGGGGCCGCAGGCCGCCTACAAGGCACTACAGGACATGAACAGGCTGTTCGGTGGCAGGACAGACGGCTGGACGGCCGTATACGCCGAGTGCCTGACGGTGATAAAACAAGCCAGGGAGGCCGAGGCACAGCAGGCACAGCAGGCAAACACACCGACGCAACAAAACTTCTTCATCTTGTGGGGACAGATAAGCAACGACTTTTCAGGAAACATTGGCTCGCTTATAATAAACGGGCAATCGTAACAACATTTTTTATCGACTATGGAGCACAACAACGAGAACAACAGCAGCGGGCAGCAGGCACCGCGCATGGTGAACAACTTTCAGGGAGCAGTCATCCACAACATGGTTATTAACAACGGCACACTGACGCAGCACCTAAGCGGCAGTAAGGAGCAGCAGGAGCACACCGACGAGCAGGTGGCGCGCGCCCTTATGGCGGTGGTGGGCGAGGGCAAGCCCATCGACACTAGGCAGAAATGGGCGGGGGCGTACTGGTGGCTGCGGTGGGATGCCAACTTCCCCGTAGACATTATCCGCTTCTGCGAACGGGTAAAGAAGCTGCCGGGAGCCGCTGGGCTGGAGGTGGTATGCGAATACAACAACATACGGAGGACATGCGCCCTGCCGTTCATGAACTGCGACCCGCGACAGATGGACAACGTGCGGGTGAGCAACGCAGACCGAGAGGCGTTCGTCACCTGTAGGGAGGTGGCACTAGCCCTTGCGGGCGCCCTCGCGCGAGAAAAAAACGCAAAAACGGCTCCACCCAAATAAGGCTTTTACCAAATCGTTACCAAAACGTTACCAAATCATTACCAAAACGTTGCAACTATTGTGCAACGTTTTTTTTATGCCTATCTTTGCAGCGTCGGTCACAGTGGTCTCAAGCCACCATCCGACCGGCAAAGGAGCTCCTATATGTATATATTAATCATTCATCAATTCTAAAGACAATTATTATGGAAGTCATAACAAGAATTTTAGA